>ENA-OOVG01000309-OOVG01000309.1-human-gut-metagenome-genome-assembly--contig:-NODE-309-length-10019-cov-3.342132_pt1 | contig 10019 bp, 9 predicted proteins | sample MGYA00241555_ERZ501292 | MGnify/ENA primary metagenome ERZ501292 (study PRJEB25962, sample SAMEA2042362) | human gut metagenome | biome: human gut; feature: human-associated habitat; material: faeces... | reverse complement strand
CGGCCTTATGGGACCGATCGCTGTAGCAGCATATTCTTACATGGCACTGGTGCCGGTTATCCAGCCCCCCGTCATGCGTCTGCTGACCACAAAGCACGAACGTCTGATCCGCATGAAACCGCCTCGTGTAGTTTCTCACACGGAGAAAGTGATGTTCCCCATCATCGGTTTGTTATTGACATGCTTCCTGGTACCATCCGGTCTGCCTTTGCTGGGTATGCTGTTCTTCGGAAATCTGTTGAAAGAAAGTGGTGTGACCCGCCGTCTGGCCAATACAGCCAGCGGCCCGCTGATTGATACCATCACCATTTTGTTGGGTCTGACAGTAGGTGCCTCTACACAAGCGTCTGAATTCCTGACAACCGACTCTTTGTGGATTTTCGGACTCGGTGCGGCATCATTCTTTATAGCCACCGCTTCAGGCGTACTCTTCGTGAAGTTCTTCAACCTCTTCCTGAAGAAAGGCAACAAAATCAACCCGCTTATCGGTAACGCCGGTGTATCAGCCGTACCCGACTCAGCCCGTATCTCACAGATTGTCGGCCTGGAATATGACCCGACCAACTATCTGCTGATGCACGCCATGGGTCCCAACGTTGCAGGCGTCATCGGTTCGGCTGTAGCCGCAGGTATCTTGCTGGGCTTCCTGATGTAAAAAGCTGAAGTAATATTAATGAAAGAGGATATGTCATACGGCATATCCTCTTTCTGTTTATACCCTCACAACCATCCTTTATCTTAATACAAGTACAAACAATCCATTCCGTTAATCTATCTGAAATATAACACGAATATTTCGTAAATATTCGTATTTTTAATATATTAGCATGAAATATTAAAACCAAAGTATATGAAACGGATTGTTTTCCTCACTCTTTTCTGCTATGTATTAGCCAGTCTCTCGGCTCAAATTCCTGTCTCACAAGACATTCGGGACGCTATAAGCAATTATGACTATGAGAAGGCTCTCAACCTAATGAAAGAAGAGCCCGCTACCATTCCCCTGCTCTACCTGAAAGGGAAGGCGTTGAAAGAACTGGGACGGGACAAAGAAGCCCTGGAAGTATTCCATCTACTGACCATACAGGACTCACTCAACCCGCGGGCTTACATCGAGGCAGGTGAATGCTACAAGACTCAAGGAAAATATCAACCAGCCTTGAAATGCTATCGGCGGGTATTGGACTTGAAACCAGATCATAAATACGCCCGCATCCAGTACATCAACCAGTTACTGAATCTACGAAAATATCAGGAAGCCTTAGGAGAAAGTACTGCTATGGCCGAACAGGACAGCTCAGCTACGATCCTCCACCTGAAAGCCCAAAGTCTGGAAGGGCTATATTCCGACCCCAACATCCAGATAGGTGCTTATATGGAGATACACGAACGTTATCCGGATGACTACCTGGCCGCCTCCAAGCTGGCCAGCCTCTATATACGGAACAACTATTACGACTACGCCATCGAAACCTGCGAGGCTTATCGGAAAACGGATACCACCAACGCCACCGTTAACCGGCTGGAAGCACAGGCCTACTGTCTGAACCAGGAATACGCCAAGGCATTGGAAAGATACCGCCCTTTACTGGCACAAGGAGACAGCTCGTTCTACAATTGCTATTATGCCGGTATCAGCCACTATGCCCTGAACGAACCTTACGAAGCCCACGATCTGCTGGAAGCTGCCCGCAAACAGGTTCCCGAACATATAGACCTGCTCTATTACCTGGGAAAAGCCTGTTCCAAGACGCTTTGGAAAGATAAAGGTGTGACGTATATGGAAGACGCCATCCGACTGTCATTTCCACAAGACAGTGTCGTGGCAAAACTCTACAGAGGTCTGGCTGACTGCTGCAAAGAAGCTGCCGAACCCCACAAGCAGATAAAGGCGTTGATGCAACAATATAAATACGATCCGACAGCCCATTACGTGCTCTACAAGGCAGCCTTTACCTCCTACTTTCACCTCAAGGACATTGACAATACCATCAAATATCTGGAAGCCTATCTGAAGACACGCCCCAAAGGAAGCAAAGACGAACCACAGGAGATGACAGAAGAAGGCGATGTCGTCCTCAATGAAAACAATCGCTACAATGCAGCCGAAGCGTGGCTGGAGGACTTGAAAAAGAAAAAGAAAGTCGATGATTTCTTTCAAGGGGAAACGGTTATAAAGACAAACAAGACAACCGACAAGTAACAAGAAAGCAAACGTTTGCATAATATAAAAGAAAGTGACTGGCGGAGAGACATCGGGTTTCTCCGCCAATTGTTTTATCTTAGCCACACGAAAACAACCGTAAAATTACTATCATGAAAAAGAAAGTTTTTTCACTCCTTGGAACCATGCTGCTGTCGCTCACGGCCTATGCAGCACCCCACATCAACAAAATTGACCCACCCTTCTGGTATACAGGCATGCAGAACCCCGAATTGCAGCTGATGGTCTATGGCGAAGGCATCGGCGATGCACGGGTAGCGGTGGACTATCCCGGCGTATCGGTGAGCAGCATCGTGAAACTGGAAAGCAACAACTACCTGCTGGTATACCTGAACCTGGACAAAGATGTGAAGCCCGGCAAGATACAACTCACCTTCAGCCAGGGCAAGAAGCAGACCGTACAGGAATATGAGCTGAAAGCACGCGCCATGAAAGGCTGCGAGCACAAAGGGTTCGACGCTTCGGACGCCCTCTACCTGCTGATGCCCGACCGTTTTGCCAACGGCAATCCGGACAACGATCAAGTGGAAGGCATGCTCGATGCCAAAGTAGACCGTAACGATCCGAATGCCCGCCACGGTGGCGACCTGGCCGGTATCGAGCAAGATCTGGACTATTTCACCGACCTGGGCGTGACGGCTCTTTGGTTCACCCCCGTACTGGAAAACAACATGCAGGGCGGCAGCTACCACGGCTATGCCACGACGGACTACTACAAGGTAGACCCCCGCTTCGGCACCAACGAAGAATACCGCCAACTGATATCCAAGGCACACCAACGTGGCATCAAAATTGTGATGGACATGATTTTCAACCATTGCGGCGTAGACCATGCATGGATCAAAGACATGCCTTCGAAGGACTGGTTCAATAACTCTGACTATCAGAACAACTTTGTGCAGACATCCTTCAAACTGACTTCACACGTTGACCCCTATACTTCCCAGTACGACTTCAACCAGATGAACGACGGCTGGTTTGTTCCCACCATGCCCGACCTCAACCAGAAGAACCCGCATGTACTGAGATACCTCATCCAAAACAGTTTCTGGTGGATTGAATACGCCAACATCGACGGTATCCGCATGGACACCTACCCCTATGCTGACTACGACAGCATGAGCCAATGGATGAAGGAACTAAACGAAGAATACCCCAATTACAACACCGTGGGTGAAACATGGGTCACCGAACCTGCCTACACGGCCTGGTGGCAGAAGGACTCCAAACTCTCGGCGCCCAAGAACAGCAACCTGAAAACGGTAATGGATTTCAGTTTCTTCGACAAGATAAACATCGCCAAGAACGAACAAACTGAAACCTGGTTCAAGGGACTGGACCGCGTATACAACAACTTCGTTTATGACTTCCTCTATCCCAACCCTGCCAGTGTATTGGCATTCATCGAGAACCACGACACCGACCGCTTCCTGGGTGAAGGGCAGAACCTGCCCATGCTGAAACAAGCCACTACACTGCTGCTCACCACGCGCCGCATCCCGCAGCTGTATTACGGTACGGAAATCATGATGAATGGGGTAAAGACCAAAAGCGACGGCTACGTACGATGTGATTTCCCCGGCGGATGGGCCGGCGACAAACAGAATGCCTTTACGGCCGAAGGACGCACCGATCTGCAAAACGAATGCTACAACTTCTACAAGACTATCTTGAACTGGCGTAAAGGTAACGACGTCATCGCTAAAGGCAGCATGACACAGTTCATGGTGCAGCACGGCGTCTATGCCTATGCCCGCCAGTATGAAGGCAAGACTGTATTCGTCATGCTGAACGGTACGGACAGCGAAACTACCCTGCCGCTAAAATTCTATAAGGAAATCCTGAAGGATGCGAAACAAGGTAAAGACATTCTGACAGGCCGCACCATCAGCTTCTCCGAAGACCTGAAGATGGCACCGCGCGAATCGCTGGTCATCGAACTGTAAAAGAAGCCCCGTTACATGTAAGGAGGACGTTCCAACAAAAGTTTTCGAACGTCCTCCTTCCTTGTTCTATCCGTAGGCACTCCATAATGCGCAACACTACATTCTTCCGTTCAATTGTGAAGAAATACAAAAAACAGCAATTTCCGATTCCCCCAACCGAACAATTTCCCCTTATTCTGTGTCTTTAGAGGGCGAAACTAAAACCCAGACAAGGAGGATGACCCAATTTACAAAACTATTTTCCATGGCTGCCTGTTGCATGCTGCTTTGGACAGCCTGCAACGAAACCGACGAGTACACCACTATCGGCAACGAAAATTCATTTCATTTGTTTTGTTCCAAATCGGCATGGGACTCGAATACCCGTGCTGCGACGGACGAAACCGGCCACGGAAACTTTTCGGAGAATGACCGCATCGAGGTAAGAATTACTTCCGGACAGACTTCCACTATCTGTGATATGGAATACAGCAACGGGCAATGGACTCCCACGCTGAACCGCAGCGACTACGGACAAGAAGCGTTGTCGCTGTCCGCACTCTTTCCCGTCCTGCCGACCGACGGCAATGATGATGCCGCTCGCTACCTCAGCCTGCCGACAGACCAGAACCGTATAGACTATTACGAAACGGCTGACATACTTTTCGGACAAACGGAGGTATCTGCCGGGCAGTCATCAGCCACCCTATCATTCGGACATGCCCTACACCGCTTGTGCATCAACCTGAAAGGTACTATCCCAGCCGACTTCCAAATCGAAGTCCGCAGCCGCACGGAAGGCGTCATTTCCCTAATAAACGGTACCGTTATGCCGAACGATAACCATACCATAAACTGGATAACCCCATTGAAGCAAAACGCCACTACCTATACAGCTATTATCCTGCCTCAAGATGCCTCTATCTATCATGGTACAGAAGGCTTGCTCCGCCTGACCAGTGGTGGAAAAAGCGTCGTATATCCGCTTAACGCAAGTATACAAAATTTTCTGCCCGGCATGCAGACCCAGCTGAACCTGACTTTGAAACCCGGGGAAGAAGTAGATCTGGACTTCTGTAACCAGAAATTATGGGTATATGGCATCAGTTCACCTGTATTCCCCGGAAAAGAAAACATCAAAACCTACCCGGTATGGGCAAGTGAATTTGCGGAAGGAGAATGGTTGCGTTATGATTATGAGAGCATTGATTTACCCAACGAGGTGAACGACCTGACCTGGAAAGAAGGCTGTGGCTGGTTCGACTGCAACAAGACCTTCAACTACGACGGAGACGGACAAATGTGCTGGGCAGCAACTGCCTCCAACCTGATACACTGGTGGCTGGACCGCAACCGTCCATACGTCGAAGCCTACGAAAAGAAGTATGGCGGTGAACCTTGCCCCAAGGGATACAGGAAAATGACCAAACAAGACCAGCAACACAGCGACGTATTCAACTTTTTCAAACAATGTTACCCCAATCTCGGAAGTTGGGAAACAGGAGGTGTGAATTGGTTCATAAACGGTGACAAAACAAACCTTAACTACAGCTATAACGAAACATTTCCCGGATACTTCCATGAAGTGTTTTCCAAAGATACACCTGTCGCAAAAGAGATAAAGAATACCTCCAAAAAAAATTTCAACCAATGGATAAAGGACGCTTTCCGCAAAAACAACGCCATCGGTTTCTCTGTCTATGGATTTACCGGTCCTAACGGCCGACTTCATGCCATGACCATTTGGGGAGCAGAATTCGACCAAGAAGGAAACGTAGCCTTTATATATTTCTAATACAATAACCTAAGTGAGGATGAACCTAATCATGGCTCACTCAAGAGGTACAAGGTAGTCTATACGGATTCAGACATTCAAGGTACTTACATCATGCCGCTGGACTATAATGACGGAACGCAACCCTCCATCAAATCCCCGGTCTGCTCCGTCACCTTAGTAGACCTGCGACAGGACATCTGGCAGACTGCCTTCCCCGAAATAGATACAAAAAAATAGAACGAAAAAATAATAAAAAACAATGAAAAAGAATTATCTGTACGTACTGCTGGCCGCATCACTGACGGCCGCATCCTGCTCCAATGAATTACCGGAAAATGCACCCGCCTCAGACGGAGTGATCCACATCGAAGCCAACGTATCTCCCCAAACCCGCTCACCGCAGCTCGACAGTAACGGAAGCGGCACTTTCGCTAAAGGTGACGGATTGTCCATCTTTGTAGCCGGGAACGGAACAACAGTTACCGCCAACTATGCCTATGCCTCGGACCTCCTCACCTGGAGCCAACTGGGTTTTCCGGAAGACGTGAAGCAAGTGACATTTGCCGCCTGCTACCCCCAGCCCACCACTGTCAAAGACGGAACCTTCGAATTCAATACCCTTACGGCACCTGAGAAAGACCTGTTGCTGGCACCGGCACAACCGGTATCGGTCGGTACAGCCGAAACTGTCCGCCTTACCTTCGGACATGCCCTACACAATCTTAACCTGAACTTCGTACCGGGCAACGGCTATACAGACAGTGACATCCGCTCGCTCACACTCGTCTGCCAAGCCAAAACTACCTGCGTGGTGGATGCTGCTCAGGGAACAATCCTGAAAGTGAACGAAGAGACGGGCGACTACCAGGCTACAGGCAACACTGCCTCGTTCTACCTGGCACCGCAGGCTACGGATGCCATCAGCCTGACCATTGGCATACAGAATGAAAGCAAAAAAATAACCCTCGACAACCTACTCCAGCAATTGGGTTCCCAGCAGACGGAACTACAGGGAGGCAAGCGTTGCTCGCTCACACTGAAAGTAGGGCGCGAGGGCATTACCATCGAAGGCGCAACCATTGGTGCCTGGGGCGACCAGGTGACAGCCGACGGTGAGATAGTGATAGGCTAACAACCCGTCACCAGACTACCTTGGCATCGGAAATGACGCCATCTGTCGCATCTTCAGGTGTAAAGGTAGCTCCCCTGTACTGCACACAAAGCATCACAAGCGGTTCCGTACCTTTGTTACGGACCGAACGCAGTCCGGCGGGAGCCACCCTTACTACACTACCTTCGGCCACCGGAAATATCTTTCCGTCTACCTGAAACTCACCCTTGCCGGAGAGGAAGAAATACAATTCCTCATGGGTCTTGTGGGTGTGCAGGAAACCGGTCTCCATCCCGGGAGCAAACGATTGGAAGGAGAACTCGGCTCCAGTGGCCTGCAACGCCGCCCCTCCAAACACTTTGCCGGGAATTTTCACATCCGGCCCCAACTGCAATACATATTCGCCCAACTCATTCAGTTTGCCTACGCTGATAGCGCTAAAATTCTTTGCTTCTGCAATTTTCTCAATCTGTTTCATACTACATTATTTTAAACGGTTCATTTGTTTCGAGTGCAAAGTTATCCATTAAAAATCTATTTATCAAGAAGTTACATTTCCATCCTATACTAACCTTTTCCTCTCTTTTGCAGAAAATCAGGCTGTTGCGTCAGCATAATAAAACGAAAAAATATCATGCCGCTTCACGACATACAATCGGAAAAAAGTATTAGCTTTGCCTGCAAAACTCCACCAAACTTATCGGCCATGCAGAAAAAAGAAGAAAAGAATTCAATCATAGAGTTTTGCCCGGTACGCAACGTCATAGCCCGTTTCGGCGACAAATGGTCTTTCCTTGTCTTGCTTACCATCAACGAACATCAGGTAGTCCGTTTCAACGAGCTGTGTCGGGCCATACCCGACATCTCTCCCCGAATGCTGTCGGGCACGCTCCGCACGCTGGAAGCAGACGGACTGATTTCCAGAAAAGCCTATCCCGTCGTGCCACCCAAAGTAGAATACCGGCTGACGGACATCGGCAATTCACTCATTCCACACATCAACCAACTGACGGAATGGGCTCTGGCCAACATGCAAAAGATTGTTTCGCACCGCAAGCAGTTCGACGAATCGAAATAACTTCATTTACCCCAAAAAACATTAAGCAATACCAATAAGATATGAAAGGAAAACTGATCTTTATTACCGGTGCCACGAGCGGCATCGGTGAAGGTTGCGCCCGCAAGTTTGCAGCCATGGGAAGCAACCTGATATTGAACGGACGGAACACCGAAAAGCTGGAAACCCTGAAACAAGAACTCACTACGCAGGGTGTGGAAGTGCTCACACTGCCCTTCGACGTACGCGACCGACAGGCCATGTGTCAAGCCATAGATTCCCTCGAAGGCCGGTGGAAGGACATCGACGTGCTGGTGAATAACGCCGGACTGGTCATCGGCATGGACAAGGAGTACGAAGGTTCACTGGACGAATGGGACGTAGTTATCGACACCAATATCAAAGCCCTGCTGGCCATAACACGCATGATAGTGCCCGGCATGGTGGAGCGCGGATGCGGACACATCATCAACATCGGCTCCATTGCTGGCGATGCGGCCTACGCCGGAGGCAGCGTCTACTGCGCTACGAAGGCTGCTGTCAAAGCCCTGTCCGACGGACTGCGTATCGACCTGGTGGACACTCCTCTGCGAGTAACAAACATCAAGCCCGGTATGGTAGAAACCAATTTCTCCGTCATCCGCTTCCGCGGCGACAGACAGAAAGCCGATGCTGTATACGACGGCATCCGTCCACTGACGGGTGACGACATTGCCGACGTAGTCTATTATGCCGCATCAGCCCCTGCCCACGTACAAATAGCCGAAGTATTGGTGATGCCTACCTATCAGGCCACAGGAACGGTCTGCTATCGGCAGAAATAAGACAATCAATGCAGGGCTTCCGCAGTACATTTACTGCCATCCCTGTTTCAAAGAAAAGGTGTGTCAAAATGAAAGATAGTATCTCTCAATGTTGACACACCTTTTTCATAAAATCTAAGGCCTCTACAGCAGCCTACACCATTTTTACATTCGATAAAACGCCGATAATTCGATTATCTCACCACTTCGGTAAATTCAGGCTTGGCATCCTCACCCTTGCCTACCGTCACATAAATAGTCGCCTCGATGTCGTTACCGCCGGCATCCTTGCTCCGGGCTGTGAAACGATAGTCGGTACTGCCCGAAGTGGTACGCTTACCCACCGTTACAGGGGTACCCAGCGGATACTGATAGTTTCCGCAAGCAGCATCGAAAATCTTCACATCCTCGGCCGTGACAGGTTGTTGGGCCGAATAATCCGGCAGTTTTTCTACTTTTCCCTCCAGATAGCCGCTCTCTATAAGAAAACGCTCTACTTCGGCAGGAGCCTTGGCGAGGCGGGCATTGCGTACACCGTAGCCCGGCAGGATCTCAGCCTTGGGAAGCGCCTGCTTCAGATCCTTCATGCTGGCTCCTAAGCCACCGCTTCCAAAGGTACAGAAGGAGACAATCTTTTTCCCCGCAAAGTCCGTCTGCTTCACCAGTGAAGCCATCGGCAAGGCATAAGTGCCAAACCAGATGGGATAGCCGAGGAAGATGACATCATAGCCCGACCAGTCGGTCTTCAATGCTTTCAATGCAGGCAGTTCTCCGTTTTTTCATTTCCTTCTGGCATCGCTCGATGGTTTCCTGGTATGTACCGTCGTAAGGCCGTTCGACCTTGATACGCAACGTATCGGCACCCAGCAAGCGGGCAAACACCTGTGCCACCTGCTGCGTGGCTCCCGTCTGCGAATAGTAAACTACCAAGTATTTCTGCGCCTTCGGAGTAGAGTCCTTCGCCGCATTCTTCTTCTGCGAGTTACAGCCCACCAATGCCAGGAGAGCTGTAAACAAAACCAATCCTTTTTTCATTGTCTTTCAGTTTCTCAAGTTCATAACCATTATCACTACTGTCCAATAAAAGTTGGCTAATCGGTCTTTGAAATTATTGAAATACAG
>ENA-OOVG01000308-OOVG01000308.1-human-gut-metagenome-genome-assembly--contig:-NODE-308-length-10037-cov-4.145261_pt1 | contig 10037 bp, 8 predicted proteins | sample MGYA00241555_ERZ501292 | MGnify/ENA primary metagenome ERZ501292 (study PRJEB25962, sample SAMEA2042362) | human gut metagenome | biome: human gut; feature: human-associated habitat; material: faeces... | reverse complement strand
GCAGCGACTTCATCCGTGCAAGGGCACTCGGCTATAAGCCAAGATTGAGGCTTTCCGATGCGGAATTGGATGGTTTGCGCCAGCTTGCGGCTTGCAGGACGGACATGGTGAACTTCGCCAACGCCCTGCATGGTTTGAGCGACAATGAGAAGGTAAAACTTTTCCGGCACCAGCCGACCATGCTTGACTGGTACGAGAAAGTGGCATATGTCACGAACCGTGTCACCGACTTCTTGCAGTCCGCACAGACGGCCAACAGCTATCCGGCAGGAACAACAAACGAAAATGCAAAGGAGGACTAAGCATGATAGCCAAGGCAAAGGCCGTAGCCCACGGCATTAGGGCAATGCTGTATGTGTCTGGTGAATCGAGGAACAAGAAGCATCCCGAAAGGATAATCCGTATCTGCGACAACTTCATGCCGCAGGGAATGGACGCGACAGGCATTTTTACGGAAATGAAGTTTGCCACGATGAACCATCCGAACATCAAGAACAATATCATTCGCATGGAGATAAGCCCGGCGATGGAGCATACCGAAAACTTCACTTTGGATGATTGGCGGGAACTGTGGCATGACTTCGCCGCCGCTTTCGACATGCAGGAAATCCGAGACAAGGACGGCAAGGTGGTTTCCGAGCAGACAAACATATCGGGCAGCAAGTCATCCGTCTGGCTGCATGAGGAATCCGACAGCAGAATACCCCATCTTCATGCCATCGTCAGCCGGATGGACGAAAACGGGAACATCAACAACGACCACGCCATACACCTCCGCGCACAACGGGCGGCGGAAATGATAGCCCGGCAAAGGGGATGGACTACGGCACAACACATACACGAAACCAACATCCCGAAAGTCAGTGCCGACTGCATGGAAGTCTTGCGCGCACTTGACAACTGGTCATGGGACGGCTACCAAGAAAGGCTTGCCGCCAAAGGTTACGAGTTATATTTGCGGAAAGATAAGAAAGATGTCATTCGTGGCTATGTGCTTCTTAAAGGCAACACGAAATTCAAGGCATCGGAACTTGGAAAGGGACGCAACCTGACCGCATCACGCATCAGGCAGACATGGGAAAAGCTACATTCCGGCAATGAGCAACAAGTCCGTCCGGCAACCAAACAGCCAGTTGTACCGACACCGAAACCATCCGTTCTTAATGGTACGGAACATAGGTCACAGCCATTTGTACAACATCGTAATCCTATATTCGAGGATTATACCACTTATAAATCCAATCACCAGCCCACAGAGTTTGAATATGACGGCGAGACCTATAAGCGTTATCTTCCAGACAAGGTGCTTGACTTCTTCAACTATGAGTTCGACTATCTGGAACTGGCCAACTGGCAAGCCCTGCAAAACCTTGCGATGGCTTACTTCACTTTGATAGCATCACCCTACGAGGTGACATCGGGCGGCGGTGGCGGCGGTTCGCAGTCTGACTTGAAATGGGGGCGTGACCCGAAAGAGGATGAGATAGAGTTTGCCCGTAGATGTGCGCAGGCCGCTTCAAAGAGAATCGGCAGACATTCCAAAGGCGGAATAAAACGTAAATAAAAAACTAAAAAACAGAAATGCAATGAAACAACCCGATACGGCAGCACTCCGTGAGAGGCTTGCCAATTATACACCCGAAGATGAGTTGGAACAGGATAAGCAGGAACTTGACGGACTGACTCAGGAAGTCAACTGCCAGCTAATCGAGTTTCGCAATCTGCTGAAAGAAATCAATGCGCTCAAGGAAGAACTGCACGGCATACACGGTAGTTTGAAGCATACCGTCCAACGTGAACGAACTGCCTTCAATGCCTTGGTTGCGGCAAAAGACAGTGCGGACAATATCATGGACGGCATCAACCGTGCCATTGTCAAAGCAGAACAGCACACCGTCATCCGTGCCAAAATCGGTACCGATGAACTGGCGAAAGTGCATCAATGTACAGCCGACCATATCAAGACCGAAGAAGAACTGTTGGAGAAGCACTGTAAGAAAATGGCCAAACGCCTCCAAAGCAATGAAGGCATTTGGCTTTCTACACCGTGGCTCATATTCGTGGTGATAGTTTTGTCTGTAAGTTATCTTGCCGTAATTTTATGGGCTATATACAAAAGATGAGTTACACACTTTTACTTTCCCAATGATTTGAACATTTTGGTAATGCACCGCTTCTTTTGTTCCATATTGGGATGGACGTAAAGGTTGAGCGTAGTTGAAATGTTTGAATGACCCAACAATACGCTGACAGTTTTATAGTCACATCCGGCTTCAATACAACGGGTGGCGAAGCTGTGCCGCAGACCGTGATATTTCAGTTTGGGGATGTCGAGCTTCGCCATCAAACCATTGTAATAGTTACGATACGTGCGTGGTTCTGTTGGACGCTCATCATTAGTAAGCACATAAAAATCTTCATTGACCACCTTTTTCAACGGTTTAATCATAGACAACAACTCCTTGCTCATAGGAATTTCGCGGCAGGAGTTTTTTGTTTTGGGTGTGTTGATGACCAACTCCGTATGCTTTTTCTCACCCTCAATGATATAGATGCGTTCAATCGTGCGACTGACCGTTATTGTTCCATCTGCCACATTGATGTCGCTCCACTTCAAAGCGCATATTTCTCCAATGCGCAGCCCTGTACTAAGGCTGATATAAATTCCCAACCCAGTAAAGGTAAAGTGGCTCTGAATGTAGTTCAGAATCTTTCGGTGATTGGCGACAGACAGCACTTCCAGTTCCTTGCTGGTGGAGGTCGTGGGGTATTTTATATCCCATTCGTAGTAAGTCATCCATTCATTTTTAACTCCGAACTTCATCACCATTTTAAGGACTATCAGAATGTCCTTTACTGTTTTGACACTTAGGCCGTTTCCTAACTTTTGCAAGACGAATGCCTGCACTGCCTGTTCGTGGAGTGAATCACCGTCCCCGAAATATGGGAGGACGTGGTTCTCCAAGATTAACACATAAGCCGCCATCGTGGACTGCTTTACATAAGGCCGCTTGTACTCTTTCCAAGCTGCCGCAATTTCTCTAACTGTTTTATGAATCATGATTTCTAAATAATTGGTTCTTATAATTAGAGAAATATAGTGTGGTTAGTTCCGGCTTTGAGATTTCCGGAGTTCAGTAGAGAGTGGAAAAGGCACAAACTATCAGAGATTTGTTCATTCTATTCAGGAGGTACTCCTTCTTCTTCAAAAAAGGAATTCTACAATGGAAATATTCCATTTATACGTTCTGGAGAATTACATAAGGACAAAACAGAATTGTTCATAACAGAAGATGGCTTAAATAGTTCCGCTGCAAAATTGGTGGAAATAGGCGACTTGTTATTAGCTTTATATGGAGCTACAAGTGGGGATATTGCTATAAGTAAAATCAAAGGAGCTATAAATCAAGCAATACTTTGTATTAGGACTAAACAAAACAAGAAATTTATAGAATCTGTTTGGAATAAGCATGTTGAAAGATTACTCCAAACATATTTGCAAGGAGGTCAAGGTAACTTATCCGCTGACATCGTCAAGAACATTCCATTCTATTTTGCGGACTTGGAAGAACAGGATAAATTAGCAAACTTCATTTCTTTGCTGGACGAGCGCATTTCTACTCAGAACAAAATCATTGAGGATTTGAAGAAACTAAAGTCTGCGATTAGTAAACATTTGTTCGCACGAAAAGATTTGTTAGAAACTACTATATGCTTGTCGAATATTGCGACATTGAAAAATGGTTACGCTTTCCAGAGTAGCAAGTATAATGCACTGGGCAAATGGAAAATTCTCACAATAACAAATGTGTCTGGCGAGCGATATATAAACGATGAAGATTGCAATTGCATAATCAACTTGCCGAACGATATACAAGACCACCAAGTATTAAAAGAAGGAGATATTTTAATATCTCTTACGGGTAATGTTGGGCGTGTTTCTCTTTGTAAAAATGGGGACTATTTACTCAACCAACGAGTTGGTTTGTTACAACTTGCGAAAAATGTAAATCAAGAGTTCCTATACCAAATTTTATCTTCTCAAAAATTTGAGAATAGTATGATAGCTTGTGGTCAAGGTGCTGCCCAAATGAATATTGGTAAAGGGGATGTAGAAAGCTATGTGTTACCATATTCCTCAAATGGCAATAACATTCTTTGGGTCGCAAAAATACTACACTCATACGATGAGTGTATCATTAATGAGATGCGAAGGCTAACCTTGTTAACCATGCAGAAGCAATATCTCCTTACACAGATGTTCATATAAACATCTGGGACAAAAGATAGTTCTTTTGCCTATTGAATAGTTTAAGTATTGATAACTCATTGTCGATTTTCATATCAATGCTTTGCAGTGTTGACGCAATTTCCATATTGCGACTATCTCCATAAGTTGGAATCATTATTCCGCGAACAATATCAGCGTTGATATTGCTTTGTGTTCCAGTTTCAAGATACTTGTGGATGTGGCGATACTTAAAGTATGACAAGTAGTAGTACAGATAATCCAATAAATCTTTGTCTTTGAGTTGCATTGCAAACATTGCCTGGCTTGTAGTAATAGGTATTTCATTTATAGTTACCAAGCCAACTGATGCGTACATTGACATTATTAAACTATACTTTGGAACTACCCATGCCGAAGAGTTTTCTAATCCACTTTGGCTCAAATGATTTTCTGTGTATCGGACATACTTACCTTGTTTTGTTATATCGTTAATACTCAAGAATGGTATTTCTCCATTATAGTATTCTTTATTTGTGGATGTCGGAGTACCACCAGCCTTGCCTTTTGAGAACAAAGTGTCTAATCTACTCCATCCATTAGGTTCTTGAGCAAATACCTGTTTACTAATCGCAGACCTACAACATAAACAATCCTTAATTAAGGGATTTGTTGATTCCATTTTTACAGCTAATAAATTTCCGAAAGTACCGTTCAAGGAAATCTATGTTCGGGCTGGTGAAGGTGGAACTCCTGCAACTTCAAATCCTGAATATTATGATAACGGGACTATTCCATTTATAAAAATAGATGACTTACAAAACAAGTATATAAAGACTAATAAAGATTGTATTACAGAACTTGGATTACAAAAGTCATCAGCTTGGATTGTTCCCGCAAATTCTATAATCTATTCCAATGGTGCTACTATTGGAGCAATATCAATAAATCTGTTTCCTGTTTGTACAAAACAAGGCATTTTGGGCGTTGTTCCCAAAGCAGATATAAACGTGGAGTTTCTATATTACTTTATGACATCAACAGCGTTTACCAAGGCCGTTGAACGAATTGTAACAGAAGGAACAATGCGAACTGCATATCTAAAAGATATAAATCACATTCCATGCCCTGTTCCTTATCCTGTCAAACAGGATGAAATTGCAAAAATGCTATCTACTTTGTCTGAAAAATTGGAAAATGAAGTAATATTCCAAATGAAGTTGCAGAAGCAAAAAGAGTTTTTATTGTCACAGATGTTTATATAAACATTCGTGAAAGTAGATAAGATCTTTGCAGTTGATAGCATAAAATTATTCGCTTTTCCACCTCCATTTTATTCTCTATAAGGGAAAGTTTTTGAGCAATCAATGTTTGCAAACTAAAGGATGGACAGTAAATCTTAGCTTTACCATAATCCTTAAAATAAATGTGTGGTATTGCCATTCCTGTTTTATATGGCTCAAAACTAAATCTTTGCAAGGCAAAGTAGATGTACTTTAAGCAATATCCATCTTTTGCTGTTAGGCTGTTGAGAGTTCCGATGTAACTGTATTCTCCGCTCACAAACTTAACTGTACCAACACCTGAACCATCTTTGATTATCAAAATAGATTCCCCATTTATACCTGCTGTTTCTGTGTAACCACTAATATCCGTTGCTCCATAAACAGGGAAAGTTCCAGTTTCTGCAACTTGGCTTTCCTGCAATGTGGATGAATTGCATTCGAGGCAATTTTTAATAAGTGTATTAGGCTTTTGCGAAGAAATAACAGTTTCAACAATTCCCTTAATTAAGGTTTCTAATTTCTCAATGATTTTGTTCTGAGTAGAAATGCGCTCGTTTATCAATCGCAATAAATCAGCTATTTTCTGTTGCTCCTGTAATATGGGGAAATGAAGTTTTACTTTGCTCAACCCATCCTGTCCGATATTAAAATGTTGCGCACCTGCGCCCATCGGAATAACCTTTTTTCTAGCATAAGGACTTGCTAACAGATACCGAAAGAACATAGGATTGTATTCAGCTTTCTTTTTCCCTCGTATTACAAAACCACCAAACACTGCTGGTCGGTCATCCATATAGACATTCGCTCTACCGACATCCTCCAATGTTTCAGAACTTCGTTGGAACAGCATATCACCCTTTTCAACAGCAAATGCCACTTGTTCCTCTGGTGTTATTTCCACAGAAGTTCTGATGCAATCATAAGTAATAAAGTCATTATTCAGAATATCCATAACAGATATGAACTTTATACCACTACCAAATTTATTAGCACTGGGATTTAATCCGTTCTTGAAATCTAAATATTCAGCTAAATAATGCTCCTCCCACTCCTCCGTAAACTCTGGAAATCTCAAAGCCGGAACATTAAGGACTTTCTTATCCTTATTATCTGCCATAATCATTACTCTTTAATTTTGTTGATACATTCCATTCGAACCAGTCTCAATTTGCGACCAGTTACTCATTCCCTTTCTGCTTTTCGTCATCGTATGCTTGAATTTCATCTTGTATTACCTGCTTCAAGTCTTCTTGCGGAATAATCAGCCGATAGTCAGCAACGCCAATAGGTTTATCCATTCCATCAAGTGACAATTCCACATCCACATGATTCTTTTCTGCACAAAGAATGATGCCGATGGAGGGGTTCTCCCCCTCGCCGCGTTCTGTCCTGTCAAGAATGGAAAGATAATAATTCATTTTCCCCGCATATTCAGGTTTGTATCTTCCTGCTTTTAGTTCAATGGCTATCAGACTTCTAAGTCCTCTATGGAAAAAGAGTAAATCTACAATGCCACTCCTACCTTTGTATTCAATTGGATATTGATTACCAATATAGGTGAAACCTTTTCCGAGTTCGAGTAGAAATAGTTTTATTTTTTCTACAAGTCGGTGTTCCAAGTCCAATTCTAACACTGGCTCTGTTACACCCAAAAAGCCAAGATTGTATGTGCTTTTGATGACTTCGTTGGCATATGCGGCAACCGGTACAGGCAGGGTTGTGGCAAAATTATTGTCTTTTTCAACAGGCAGGCACGATTGTTCATACATATGAAGATTTATGGCATTAACTAAAATATCACGATTCCAGCCCTTTGTTACGGTTTCAACGGCATAATAAAGTATAGCGTCATCGTTGTCCTTTGTCCATTTATTAGCCATGAGTTCAGCAGTGTGTCCCCACGGCAAAACTGCAACAGCGTGTTGCAGTTTTAACGATGAGTTACAAAACCTGCAATAAAACTTCTTCATCAGCCATAAACTGCGAGGTGACAATCCCATTTTGGGATAACGCTGTTTTAAGTCGATTGACAACCGCTGTACCACACCAGCTCCATGCTTTGAATCTAACTTCTTTTCTTGTAACAGTCTGCCGATTTCCCAATGCGCATTGCTAATGTTATCGGAAATACTGCGTGCTATGGAAATTCTTGTCCTTTCTAAAACTGCAACAGCGCGTTGCAGTAATTCGTTATAGTCAACCGTGATTTCAAGCTCTTTATCGTTTGCCATAATTAAATATTAATCTTATGAATCTTGCCGTAATATCCTTATTTCAAATAGCTTCACTGTATCTTTAATCCTTTATTGCGTCTAATATCAGAATCAATTCCGATTCTGCAATATCGCATTTATCAAAGAGATACCGCAAACAATTTAACTTACCCTTATTGTCCAATGATGTCCACACATACTTATCTGGTGCAATCATCGTGCAATAATGTAAATCGGCTTTTTTAGATGACCAAAAATAACTTCCTGCATCGAAAAGGGCATCCACAATGTCAGGATAACGTTCAGAAACTATGGATATGATTTTTAACATCATGTTTTTCCAAATAGTTTCTGCATGTTCCTGACCAAACAATCTGAATCCTTTTAATTGTCTGTTTGTTGGTGAAAATGTTTCATCTTCTAATGATACTTCATCTACAGGCTTCGGTAAAGGTGTAAATGATGTATGAGGTAAAGGATATAGTTTTAAGAAGGTGTCAACTATTTCTTTTCCCCTTTGCTCCATTTCAACAGGTGTCCACTTTGAACAAGCCATAACACTACGTGTAAGACGATATTTTGAATCCTTATATCCGGGGAAAGACTCCCCGTCTATCACTTTACCATCTCGTTTTACATCGAAAGAGTTATTGCTTAATTCGCTATTGATACCAGTTAAGGTGAGATTGGCAAATGTATGCAAATATTTTTCCTTTATCTCCTCATAGTTGCTGCCAAGCATGGCTTTCCAATCGGCGTTAAGGGTTTGCGGCATGATATGTTCCAGTGTGGCCGTTTTATTTTTCATATCGCTTGCTACATCGTTATATTCCCCAGGAATAGCATTCTCAAGGCGTTCAAAAAGAAATATCTGAAATGGCTTCATCATGTGATAAGCATCACGTGTTTTAATTGCTTCTATGAATTGCGTATCTCTCGGTAGGAGATAATTACCATCACGGCGCAATATATGATATGCAAGTATATCAGAATAACTTGCAGACAAAGGAATGTCTGCTGCCCTGTATTCGTCAATACTTCTCAGCACGTCCTTATGCAATGCACAGAACACTTGTGTCAATGCGTTACCCGGCATATTGCACACGATACGGCGAGCCATATAATTTTCAACCAAGTCAATAGCCTTATAAACTTCATCCTCTTGAAGACCATTTTCATCGGCATACTTCAAGAATTGCATAAAGAACACATTTACCACATCGGTGTCTATGTTGCAGATATGGCTCATTTTCTTTGAAAGACGTGGTGTGGAAAGTTGGCTCTTTGTTACTTGCCGATAATATTTGGCATAATCAAGCATTTGTGCAAGCTCTTCTTTCCTGTCTTTCACCTCCATGTATTTTTTCCACTCTTGATACATATATGGAAGTCTGACATGGCGTTGCCGCTGCTGTCTTATGGTAAGATAATCACGCAAGAACATTGTAGGCTCGTTGTCTGTGGCCTGTTCAATCTTTTGCCAATAATCCTTAAAACATTGTTGCTGTTCTTCAGGCGAAAGCGACATCAAAAGATAATTGCGTATTTTGTCAGCTTCGGTAAGTGCAAGTCCGGTCGAGTTAAGACTCTCAAATATCAGTTGCGCATCGTCGTTATTGTCAAGCTCTATCGTGATAATCTGCAAACGTTCTATGGTGTTCAATAAATCATCAAACGAAAATTCTTGCGGAGTTTTAGTCAATAAGCCATAGAAATACATGAAGTTGCGTGTAACCTTGGATTCGGCAATGAATTTATCCTCTGCATTATCAAAAATCAGGTCATAGGCTATTCGGTCACTTTCAATAGGAACGAGTTTGATTTTCCTATCTGCACTACTAAATTTAGCAAGCAGGAACATTTCGTATGCTTCATTCAGTCTGGCTTCATTGCTGACTAATAATTTCCCATCTTTTACTGCCTTTATACCTGCCAGCAACAAAAGAGATATGGTCGTTATACGCTGCTGCCCATCTATCACTAACCTATTTCGTCCATAAGCATCAGCCGAAGCTGTAACAATTGAACCGAAGAAATGAGTTTGCTTATGTTGCTTGCTTAATTTCACCAAGTCGTTAAACAACTGTTCACAGTTATCTATCAGCCAATCATAATTTCGCTGATATACAGGGATTATGAATTGCTTCATATTCCCTTCAATAAAGTTACTCAATAGTATTGCACTACCAATCATATTTTCTTACTCTATAATTCCCAACTCTTTCAAATATACATCAATCTCCTTATCCAACTCGGCACGTTTGGCTTCCAGTTCCTTGATTTCAGACATTACCGCTTTGATGTCAATCG
>ENA-OOVG01000305-OOVG01000305.1-human-gut-metagenome-genome-assembly--contig:-NODE-305-length-10219-cov-5.148957_pt1 | contig 10219 bp, 7 predicted proteins | sample MGYA00241555_ERZ501292 | MGnify/ENA primary metagenome ERZ501292 (study PRJEB25962, sample SAMEA2042362) | human gut metagenome | biome: human gut; feature: human-associated habitat; material: faeces... | reverse complement strand
TCCGCATATTGGCTACGCTTCTGCTGCCCGACGGCGGACAGGCCACGGTCGATGGCCTTGACGTTGTTAAGGACTATCGGGAGCTGCGGCGGCGCATAGGCTACATGCCGGGCAGGTTTTCGCTGTATCAAGACCTGTCGGTGGAGGAGAACTTGCAGTTTTTCGCCTCGGTGTTCAACACCACGATAGAGCGGAATTACGCTCTTATAAGGGACATTTACAGTCAGCTTGAGCCGTTTAAGGCGCGCAGGGCAGGCAAACTGTCGGGCGGAATGAAACAGAAACTGGCGCTTTGCTGCGCCCTGATACATGCTCCGCGCGTGCTGTTGCTCGACGAACCGACAACAGGCATCGACCCGGTGTCGCGCAAGGAGCTGTGGACTATGCTGCGGAAGTTGAGGCAGGACTACGGCATAACCATCGTGGTGTCAACTCCTTACATGGACGAAGCGTCGCAGTGCGACCGCATTTCGCTGATGCAGGGCGGGCGGTTGTTGCAGACCGACACTCCCGACGGGATATGTGCGGCGTACACAGGCCGTCTGTTCGCGGTGAAGAGTGCTGACATACACCGTCTGCTTGACGACCTGAAGAAATGCGCCGGTGTGAAAACCGCGTTTGCATTTGGCGACAGCTTCCATGTAACGCTTGACGATGATGTGGCTTCATGCACGCTGTGGGATTACCTGAACGGCCTCGGTCACACAGACGTTGAAGTGAAAAAGATACAGCCTTCGGTCGAGGATTGCTTCATGTCGCTGATGAAGTTGTGAGCAGTGGACGTGCCTTTACATACCGATATTTGGCCTAACCCTAAACGTTTGATAGCCAATGTGTTATAAAAGATTCTGCAAAAGACGGCTTTTCGCCGTGCAAAAGGTGCTCTTTCGTGCTGTAAAAGGTGGCTTTTTGCGGCCTGAAAGACGGTCTTTTGCAAACTTGAAAAATTTATGTGGATATTCTGCCGGTAACTTACCGGCAAAAGATATGTAAGAACTATGGATGCGGAAAATGTGATTACGGCGGAAAAACTGACAAAGCAGTTCGGTGCGTTCGTTGCCGTTGACCATATAACGTTCAGCGTGCGGCGCGGCGAGATATTCGGTTTTCTCGGTGCTAACGGTGCCGGAAAGACTACGGCCATGCGCATGCTGGCAGGTCTTAGCCGTCCGACTGCCGGCAGTGCGGTGGTGGCAGGCTTCGATGTCGGCGCACAGTCGGAGCAGGTGAAGCGGCACATCGGTTACATGAGCCAGAAGTTTTCGCTTTACGACGACCTGACCGTGGCCGAGAACATGCGCCTTTTCGGCGGAATATATGGTATGCGGCGCAACCGGATAGGCGGCAGGATTGACGGCATGTTGGGCGAACTCGGTTTGCAGGACGAGCGCAAAAGTCTTGTAGGCTCGCTTCCGTTGGGGTGGAAGCAGAAGCTGGCTTTCGCCGTGGCGACGATACACGAGCCTGAAATAGTGTTCCTCGACGAGCCTACCGGAGGCGTTGACCCCGTTACGCGGCGCACGTTCTGGGAGCAGATTTACCGCGCCGCCGACCGCGGCACGACGGTTTTCGTCACCACTCACTACATGGACGAGGCGGAGTATTGCGACCGCGTGTCAATCATGGTTGACGGACGCATCGCCGCGCTTGGCACTCCGCACGGACTGAAGGGCGACTTTGGCGCAACTGACTTGTACGGCGTTTTCTACAGTCTCGCACGCAAAGCGGAAAGGAGGTGATACATGGCACAGTTTGTTTCGTTCGTCCGCAAGGAGTTTCTGCATATCTTCCGCGACAGGCGCAGTATGCTGATATTGCTCGGAATGCCCGTTGTGCTGCTTCTGCTGTTCGGCTATGCGGTTACGACAGAGGTGCGTAACGTGCGTGTGGCGGTGCTCGACCACTCGCGCGACGAGGTGACTACGAGGGCATACGACCGCATTTCGTCAAACGAATATATGTCGCTCGCAATGGTTACGGCCGACCGCCGCGATGTTGACGCGGCCTTCAGGCAGGGACGGATAGACGTTGCGGTAGTGTTCGGGAGCGGCTTTGCAAGCGACATAAGGCATTTTGGTACGGCTCAGGTGCAGGTTCTCGTCGACGGAACGGAGCCTAATCAGGCCGCCATGCGGTTGCAATATGTAGGTCAGGTGCTGTCGGCCATGCGTAATGACATTGTGGAAGGCGGCGTGGCCGATGCCGGTTTCAACATCGTTCCGGTTACGCGGATGCTTTATAACCCACAACAGAAGAGCGAATACAACTTTGTTCCGGGCGTGATAGGCATGCTTCTTATGCTTGTGTGCGTGCTGATGACCAGCGTGTCGATAGTCCGCGAGAAGGAGACGGGCACGATGGAGGTGCTTCTCGCGTCGCCTCTTTCCCCTGCACGCATCATCATGTCAAAGCTCGTTCCTTATTTCGTAATCTCCGTGTTCAATGTCGCCACGGTGCTTCTGCTCGCTCGCTACGTAATCGGAGTGCCCATGGCAGGCAGCTTGTGGTGCTTCCTCGGCGTAACGTTGCTTTACACCCTTGTGTCGCTTACGCTCGGACTGTTCGTCTCAAACCTTGTCCGCACACAGGTGGCGGCAATGGTTGTGTCGATGTTGTTCATCATTCCTACGGTATATCTGTCAGGTCTGGCGTTCCCGTTGGAGAGCATGCCGAAGGTGTTGCAGTACATCTCGGCAATCGTTCCGGCGCGTTGGTTCATCGATGCGGCGCGCCGCCTGATGATACAGGGCGTTGAGGCGCGTTACATCATGCAGGATGTCGTCGTGATGCTCGTCATGGAAGCGGTGCTGTTGGTTGTCGCGCTGAAGAAGTTTAAGGTAAGGCTTTGACACCCACCCCGGCCCTCCCGAAGGGAGGGGGCTTGATATGTTTCATTACAGACGTGATTAAATGGATAATGTCAATGAGCAAGTTGAAATTGAAGATATTTTCAAAAGATAACCAGACTCCCTCCCCACGGGAGGGTTGGGGTGGGGCTTTTCTCATCCGGAAAGAGTTTCTGCAAATCAGGCGCAACGCCTTTCTGCCGAAAATATTTGTCGTTTTGCCTATCATAATGCTGCTGATTGTGCCATACGCGGCCAATCAGGAGGTGAAGGACTTGAAGTTCTGCGTTGTTGACAACGACCGCAGCACGCTCTCGCGCGAGCTTGTCGCGCAGGTGGATGCCTCTAAGTATTTCATGCTTGAGTCGGTGCATGGCGACTACCGTAGTGCGTTGGAACAGGTGGAGATGGGCAGGGCTGATGTGATACTCGACATACCGCACGGCTTCTCGTCAGATGTGGTGCGCGAGGGCACGGCCTCCGTCAATGTGAACGTCAACGCGGTGAACGGCGTTAAGGGTGCTCTTGGACAGGCTTACATGCTCAGCATAATATCCGACTTTACCTCGGCGCAGCGCGAGGAGCGCGGCATCGGGGTGGGGCAGGGCGCGGACGGCGGTGTGGATGTGCGTCCGCGTTACCTCTTCAACGCCGCTCTTGACTATAAGGTTTACATGGTTCCGGGGATAATCGCGATGCTCCTGACGCTGCTCATAGGCTTCCTGCCGGCGATAAACATCGTCGGCGAGAAGGAGAAGGGCACCATCGAGCAAATTAACGTAACACCGGTAAGCCGCACGGATTTCATCCTGTCGAAGCTCATTCCTTACTGGATAATCGGCCTGTTCATGCTCCTGTGGTCTATGTTGTGGGCATACATCCTTTACGGAATGCGTCCCGAGGGCAGCGTGTGGTTAGTGTTGCTGTCGTCGCTGCTGTTCTTCCTCATCGTGTCGAGCCTCGGCCTGATAGTGTCAAACTGCTCGGCAACAATGCGTCAGGCCGCCCTGCTGATGCTGTTCTTCCTGATAATATTCGTTCTTATGAGCGGTCTGCTTACGCCGATAGCCAGTATGCCCGATTGGGCGCAGGCCATAACGTATGCCAATCCCCTGCGCTACTACATCGAAGCCCTGCGCGCCCTCTACCTGAAAGGCAGCACGCTGGCCGACCTCCAGCCGCAACTGCTCTCGATGGCGGCCTACGCCGTGGTGTCGTGGGCTGGCGCGATACTTAGCTACAAGAAAACAAACTGATTTTCATACATTTGCTGTCATCTGTCAGTATAGCATGTATCTTTTTGGAAATCAGTCTTTTACGGGCTGACAGATAAATGCGTTTACTGTCAGCTTACCGTCATATCCTCCACCGTTTTGTGACCTGCGCTGACAGTAAACGCATTTATCTGTCAGCCTGTAATCTATTTATTATCAATACGTTATACCCAATCCTGACAGATGACAGTAAAAAACAAAAATCTTTTTCACTGTCATTGTAATTGTTGCTTTATAATTTATGAATGTCCGCAAATAACTCAATTCCTGTCAATCAGACATTAACCGGCAATGCACATGTCTTTAACTACTTAGAGACCGCAGAGAGCGAATCGTGTTGTTGAGTGTAGCGAGAAACTACTTTAACTCCTTTAACTACCTATGAATGGTAGCTTTGCGAACATTCATATTATAATTCTCGCCGTTCTTCTTGATTTATCCAACATTGCAAAAAAACGTCAATTGCATTGCAAAACATGCCCTTTTAGCGTGTAAAAGATAACCTTTTGGGTTGTAAAAGGACATCTTTTATATCCTATTTGAAAGTTCGACTAAATTTCATCTTGCATTAACTGTATAAACATCTGATATTATGCGATTTACAGAATTATTTAGTCGAACTTCAGCTAAAAGTTCGACTAAACTTCTACTAAAACCCATTTCTTCTTTTCGCTAAGCTGAATTATTCTGTTTTTCTTCAATGCTGACAGTAGATTTCCGATTTTTCTTATCTTCTGTTCATCTGTCCGAATATCAGACAGCTTTGAACTTAGAAGCGTGTTCAGTTCTCCCTTTGTCGCGCCTCCGAATGAGCGAAGATAGGAAACAATCATATCCTTGAAATGACTGTCGTTGAAGCTGTTGTTCTTCTCTTCATCGCAGAAAAGTTTTTCAGGTACTTAAAATCCTTTTATTCACAGCGTGAGTTTTTCTACGTATATTCACGGAGAAGGGATTGTTATAGTTCGAATTTGGTTATGCAGATATTTGTAATTTTAGGCTTATTGTTTTTGTTTCAATCATATAGTGAACCCACAGACAACAATTAGGCATTGTGATTAAGAGTTTAGACGTTATTCGACTTCAACTAATTTGTCTTTATGTTTCGGTAATAATTGCTCAAACTTTGCCCGACTACCTTTGGGTATATTTATTTTCTGCAATGTGTGGCAGTTGTAAAAAGCATAATTGCCTATACTTATTACGCTATAGGGAATTGTTATTTCCTGTAAAGAATAACAATATGCAAACGCATTTTCTCCAATATTTGTCACACATGGAGGAATTATTATCTTTTGTAAAGAACTACTTTCCTCGAATGCGCTATCCTCAATACTTGTCACACTCGAAGGTATAGTAAATTTGTATTTATCTTGAGTAGAAATGAACGATAAAAGTTTTGTCATATTGAAATTGTAAAGAACATTATCAACAACTTTGAAAAAAGGAGAATTACATATAATTTTACATTTACATCTTAAAAAGGGATTTTTCCCAATTTTTTTTACAGAATGTGGAATTGTTATTGTTAATAATGATTCGCATCCCCAAAACGCATAGTTGCCTATACTTATCACACTTGAAGGAATTTCTATTTCTTGTAATAAGCAACAATCCGCAAATGTACAATTTTCAATACTTGTTATGTGTGATAAGATTTTTATTTTCAATAAATACCAGCAAGGAGAAAATGCACCTTTGCCAATATTTATCACACTTGAAGGAATTTCTATTTCTTGTAATGAATCACATCCGCAAAATGCACCTTCACCAATACTTACTACACTTGAAGGAATATTTATTTTTTGTAAACGACTACACGTAGAAAAAGCCCAATCACAAATAACTTTTGTACCAAATCTTATATTATACATTTCAACATTTGCGCATCGTAATAAACGTATGCCATCCTTGCTATACATACTTCCAAATCTATCTTTTACTGCATTTTCAAAATTCTCTTTTGTAATATTTAATGACACTTTCACTATGTCTGTATTCCTTGGCTTATCAATAGTTAACAGACGGAAAGATACGTTAGCTAATGTTTTGTGCATGCAAGCAATGGTGAACAGGCTTACAAGCGTATTTATTTCTGTGTTTTTCGATGGGAAAATAGACTTTAATAATTCGCAAGAAGACAAATTACGGTAATCACTTTCTGAGAAAAGGAGGCGGTCTGAAGCTCCGTATTTGTCTAAGAGCGACAAGTCTGAGGCTATAAGCCGTAGGGAGAGTAGAATTGAAATTGCCGGAAAATCGTCTATGTGCTCGTTGAAGTCATTTTCTGTGCGCAAAGGATGGCGGAAGTCGGGGCTGCCAAGCTCGCGCGACTTCTGTCCTTGCATGGCAGGAACATACATTCCATCGTAATCAACAAGGGTGAGTGAACCGTCGTTGTGTACGAGTATGTTGTCAGGTTTCAAGTCGCCGTGGGCGAAAGGCTGCGGCAGAAGCCACATTGCAAGGCGGCTGAAGTTGTATGCAAGCATTTCGAGGGCATACGTGTCGTTGATGTTTTGGCGGATATACTTATCAAGCGTTTCACCCTCAACCCAGTCCATAAGCAGCACGGGAAACTCGCTGTCGTCAGAAGTTTGCGTGTCAACAAACAGCTCACGGTCGTAATACTTGACCTTGGCGAGATAAGTTGACTGTACAAACTCAAGCTCGTCAGCAATTTGGCGGTATGCCTCCTCGCGTCCCTCTTGTTCTTTTGTAAAGCATTTCACGGCATAGAGCTTTCCCGTTTTCCCGTTTTTCATCTTGAATACCACGGCGAAGTTGCCGCTTGACATTATGGGATTGCCGGTGTCGTCAAGCACGGGACGCAAGTCACATAGTTTGTCAAAATTGTCTTCCGCCGAACGTATGGCATCAACGTATTCTGATATTAATGGATAGTTCATGGTTTAATAGCTTTACTTCTTGTTTTTATTTACGGCCAATACAGCAAATGAATAATCATCCATAGCCAGCAGCCTTTTACGTAACAGGCTTTCAAGATGCCGCTTGAAGTTTGTCGGGTGATTTGCGCAGTTCAGGAGTTTACGCAAAACGTTCTTTTCAAAGTCGATGTGCGTCAGCGTTTTCGCCATTTTTATATAGTTCTCGTTTTTTGAGTGGTGGTTTTCTGCTTCCTTTAGTTCCATGCTGAAAGTGTCATTCCTGCTCACTTCATACATCATGAGAATGTAATGCGCCAGCGAGTCGCTTGCAGCGAACACAACCGAATGGTCGCTGATATTCCATTCTCCGCTCTTGAAGCCTTTTACGTTGATTTCGTCCTTGCAGTTAATCAGGTATGGCGGATTGTCAAAGTTACCCAATCTGCCAAAAGAATGTATGAGCTTGTGGGTGTCAAAGTTATAACAGAAAGCTACGCTGTCGCCAAAACTCATCCAACGGCAAGTGGTTTCAGACGTTCTCCATACGGCGATCAATGTTGCGAATGAGCCTTCATCATAAAACTTCTCCAAAGACATACCGCTCATTTGTTTTGCGTCGGCTTCGCATTGGTTGTAAAACGGTTCCCATATCTGTTCTATCCAACGGTCTAATTCTTCGGCGGAACAAATTGGTGTGTCGGGCAGATGGTCGAGCAAGTAGCGTGACCACCGCTCGGCAAACAGTCCACCGCCGCCGGCACCGTCAGACACGGCAATGACATTATTACGAGCCAAAGCTGCATCTTCATTGATGCAGCCCTGCTCAAACTTTCCTATCGATACACAACTTGTTTTCATTGGTTTTGACTTATGTTGGTAGGTGTTCCTATGTCCATAAGCTTTATTAGCGTGGTGGCATCGGCGTTCACACCCATAGCCACGTGACGGCCTTGCCGTCCGTCGTTCAGGTATTTCTCAATGTCGGCGTTGTATCGCTCAGGCAAAAGGCTCGACATTTGGAATAATGTTTCGGCGTATCTGTTGCCGTTCAACTCGCTCTTGTCTATCGGGCAAACAACCTCATCCGCCGACTTACTTGTTGTGAAATGAATGTTGAACAAGATAACGTTGCCGTCGTTGGTGAACATTGACTTCAGTTCGTTTGCCTGTTGCAATACGGTTTCCATGCTTGCCCCGTTAAACTCACCGTCGGTTATGTTGATGATTGTCGGCGGATAGCAGTCCTTTTCCTTATGTTGCTCCATCCATTGGTTAAGCAACGTCTTCGCACGGTTGAACGCTTCGTGCAAGCGTGTCCAACGGCCGTCGTGTTGTGCTTCTACCCATTGCACTTTTTCAACCTCTTTTACAACCGTTCCTTTGCGTGTGCGCTTCTCCTCGCGCGTTGTTATCTTCTTGAACGGATTGTCACGCAATTCTTCCGGCGTAACAAAGTCGCGCCCTTCCAATTCACCGTTCCATCCGCTGTAAGCCATTTCACCATAGCCTATCACGGCTATGTCGTAATAATGGCGTACCTCGTTTGACTTGATGCAGCACAGTACTAATTCGTTAATCTGCCGGTTCACTATGCGTGCGGCAGCCTCTGCCATTGTCATTTCTTCGCCGAACAGGTTGGTCTTTTTCTGCATACTCACAGAATGGTCAACAAGGAAGATAAACGCCGTAGGCGTGTTGCGTGTGATTTGTGCTGTGTATGCCGTCTTTATTTGCAGCTGCTGCGGATTGTTGGGTATCGGGATGCCGAAGTTGCCGATGTTCTTTATGTATTGCAGTGAAATAAAGTTTTTCACCAACACTTCGGCTTGGTAAAACTGTTGTTCGTCTTCGTCCAAGTCGAAATGCTTGCGTGCTTTCACCGACTGAAAGTGTATGCGCTTAAGGTCATCGAGTGTTCCGCCCACGTTTGCGCCAGTCTTCGTTGCGTTGCGGTCGGCGTACATCGTTCCTTCCCAACATACAATTTCGGGGTCAATCTCAAGTAGCACAGGATTTGATATACGCCCCTCGTTCATGGCGACATACATCATCGGGTGCTGCGTAACGAAACTCACACGCACATAGTTCTGCAATCCGTCGCGGCTGTCGAGCTGGCGTGATAGCATTCCGCCGCCGGGCTTGTTTATGCTTATGCCTTTTTGTTCGCAGTCCGCCCACGAGTACAGTCCGCCGTTCTTGATTATAGACTCCAAGTTGTCTCTGTCGGTAAAGTGGTACAGCTTGCTGATGCCTTGCTGTTCAAGCAAAGTCTTGTATTCTTGCCAGTTATATTTCTTATCCATGATTTGTGTGCTTTTATTCGTCAAATAATGATAATTCTTTCGGCTTTTTGTCTACTTTCTTTTCGTCGGCCTTAATATCCCCATACGGATACAATCCCTCAATATACGCCTTTATCAGATATGCGTGAGAGAGCGGTTTGCTGCCATTGTCAACGTCGCAGTTTGTGTTATAGTCGAGCAGCACAATCGTTTTGTCGCGGCTCGCTTCCTTGAGCCGTTCAACGATATTTTGCACCTTGTGCTCCAACACCCATCTATATGTCGGCACGTATATTTCCTTTCGCGCCTCGATATATCCCAACAATTCTGTACCGTCCACACCTCGGCGATGCCCCAACGGCTTGCCAAACCTACGAACTGTGCGCTTCAGGTTCTTCATCGTGTCGTTCTTGAACATCTCCGTATCAACGTTTGCGTGCTCAAACACTTTCAGTCCTTGCCACACGGCTTCCACGCACGTTGCTGTCCATCCCTCGCTGAACGGTACAGGTATTCCGCCATGCGGATAAAACGGACTTAGCTTAATCAGGCCATCTTTCGCCTTACTCGTTACATTGACTAATATCGCTCCAGGATATTTCTTTAATATGTTTTCAGCCTTTCGGCGTTTGGACATAATTATTATCATACACACTAAAAAGGTAAATCTGTATTTGTTAATATATTTAATTTTTTTTGAGCTGTTGCATTTCCTTGCTTTGATGCTTGAGTATACCAATGAACAGCTTTTTCGTAATTCTGAGTAACGCCTTGACCATTATGAAAACATGCACCTAAATTATTTTGAGCACCTGCATATCCTTGTTCTGCCGCCTTGGTGTACCAAAAAACGGCTTTTTCGTAATTTTGAGGTACGCCTTGACCATTATGAAAACATGCACCTAAATTATTTTGAGCACCTGCATATC
>ENA-OOVG01000295-OOVG01000295.1-human-gut-metagenome-genome-assembly--contig:-NODE-295-length-10511-cov-5.335692_pt1 | contig 10511 bp, 10 predicted proteins | sample MGYA00241555_ERZ501292 | MGnify/ENA primary metagenome ERZ501292 (study PRJEB25962, sample SAMEA2042362) | human gut metagenome | biome: human gut; feature: human-associated habitat; material: faeces... | reverse complement strand
TGCCTCACTTGAAAACGATTATTTACTGAAAATAGAATAAAAACCATCCAACAGAACTGCGGATGAACCGCAAGAGGGGGCCTTTTGGCCTGCAAAAGGCCGTCTTTTGGCTTGTAAAAGGCCACCTTTTGCAAGGTAAAAGGTGGCATATTGCGGAGCGCTTGATAATCAGGGAGTTATGAAGCGGTATTTGGCTTATCAGCCGAATAGGCCCTATAAGGCTTATAGGACTAATAGGCCAAATACGGCTAATAGGGCATATAGGGGTAATTTGCAAAGACATATTAGGCTCCCTCCCTTGGGGAGGGTTGGGGTGGGTACGTCATTTTCACTCCCTTTTATTTTGCATTTCGCTCGGCTTGCACTATCTTTGCACATTAAAAACGAAAGTAAAGCCGATGCACAAGATAGCAGCAATATTGATGTTTCTCGCGTTCGCCTCAGCCGTTTGCGCGCGCACGGGCGAAAATGCGCTGAAGGTGAAGTATCCGGGCGGCAGGACATACATGTTCCGCGTTGAGCTGAAAGACAAGAACGGCACGCCCTTCAGCCTCGACAGGCCGTCGGAGTTCCTGTCGGCAAAGGCTCTGGAGCGGCGCAACCGCCAGCATCTGCGGCTTGATTCCACCGACCTTCCCGTCAATCCGGCTTATATAAACGAAATCCTTTCTACGGGAGTTGAAGTGGTGGGGCACAGCAAGTGGAACAACACCGTGCTTGTGCGCAGCCGCCATTTGTCACGGCTGAAGAGCATCGCGCTGCTCGGGTGCGTCAAGTCTATCCGCAAGGTGTGGACGTCTCCCGACTCGATAAGTCCCGCTCCGCCGCGTGCGAGGTATCACACGGAGTTCAACCATTGGGAGACTGTAAAGCAAAGTCCTTACGGAGTGACGCTCGAGCAGACGGAAATGGTGGCCGGCGAGCAGCTGCACAGCCGCGGCTATCGCGGTCGAGGAATGACAATAGCTGTGCTCGACGGCGGCTTTATGAACGCCGACCGCATACCGTGCCTCAAAGAAGCGCGTGTTGTCGGCACGGCAGACTTCGTTGTGCCGCGTTCAGAAAGCATATTCAAGGAGATGGACCACGGCACGAAGGTGCTCTCGGTAATGGCCGCCGACGTGCCCGGCACATTCGTCGGGGCAGCTCCTGACGCCTCTTTCTGGCTGCTGCGGTGCGAGGACGGTTATACCGAAAGCCTTGCCGAAGAGGACTATTGGGCGGCGGCAGCCGAGTTTGCCGACAGCGTAGGCGTTGACATAATAAGCAGCTCGTTGGGCTTCCATGCCTTCGACAGTTCCGCAGACAACTATACCTACCGTCAGCTTGACGGCCATACCGCCCTTATTTCACGTAGCGCCTCGATGCTTGCGGCCAAGGGCATACTGCTCATAAACAGTGCTGGCAACGACGGAATGGCCTCGTGGAAGAAAATCAACGTGCCTGCCGACGCGCAGGACATCATCACCGTGGGCGCGGTTACGCCCGACAGGCTCAACGCTTCGTTCAGCAGCATCGGCCCGACGGCTGACGGCCGCATAAAGCCCGACGTCATGGCGCAGGGCAGTCCGACGGCCGTCATCACCGGCAGGGGCACTATAATAAAAGATGTGGGCACGTCGTTTGCCACTCCGCTTGTGGCCGGACTGGCCGCTTGTCTTTGGCAGGCGTTGCCCGGGAAGACGGCTTTGCAGATGGTAGACCTGTTGCGCCGCTGCGCCGACAACGCCGCTACGCCGGACAACATCTACGGTTACGGCATACCAGACTTCTGGAAAGCATACGAAATGGGGAAGGAGTGAATTTGAAAACCCACCCCAGCCCTCCCCAAGGGAGGGTGTTTGGATAGCTTATCAGGCGATAATGCCGGTGGTGATATGTATCTGTTCTTTTTGCTCCTTGCCTGTATTCTTTATTGACTTTTGATAAAATGAAATATCAAGACGTGCTTTTTGCACCTGACAATGGTAATCAAGCCTCTTTCCTTCGGAAGGGTGGGGGTGGGTATCTGTCTCTGCTTGAACTTAACTCCCTTGTCCGCCAGGCAGTTGATTTGACACTGCCTGACGAGTATTGGGTGGAGGCAGAGCTGTCGGAAGTGCGCGAGCGCGGCGGCCATTGCTATATGGAGCTTGTCCAGAAAGCCGCCGACGGGGTTACGCCTGTGGCGCGTGCGTCTGCAAAGTGCTGGCGCAGCGCATGGATGTTGGTGCGCCCACACTTCGAGCGCGTTACCGGCGAGACTCTCCGTCAGGGGCTGAAGGTGCTGCTGAAGGTGCGTGCGCAGTTCCATGAGAACTACGGTTTTTCATGGATTGTGTCAGATATCGACCCCACGTTCACCCTCGGCGACATGGCTCGCAAGCGTCAGGAGGTTATACGCAAGCTGAAGGAGGAAGGAGTGTTCGACCTTAACAAGCAGCTCGCCCTTTCGCCGTTCGCCCAGAATATAGCCGTAATATCCAGCGAGACGGCAGCCGGTTACGGCGACTTCTGCAACCAGCTTGACACCAACCAGTTCGGTTTCGGGTTCAGCGTGACGCTTTTTCCTGCCATAATGCAGGGCGAACGCACCGCGCAGAGCATTATCTCCGCCTTGGATTGTGTGAACGCCGACGCTGAAAAATATGACTGCGTGGTTATAATAAGAGGTGGAGGTGCAACGAGCGACCTATCCGCTTTCGACTCGTTTGAACTTGCCGAGAACGTTGCAAACTTCCCTCTGCCTGTCGTTACGGGCATCGGCCACGAGCGTGACGAGTCGGTTGTGGACATGGTTGCGCACACTCGCGCGAAGACTCCGACCGCCGCCGCCGCGCTGCTTATTGACAACCTGAAGCGTACTTCTGAGCGTATCGACCATGCACGCATGGCCGTAGCCACAGCCGTAAGCCGCCGAATGGACTTTGAGCGGTTGCGCCTTGCACGTTCGGCTGAGCGCATCCCGGTGCTGTTCTCTCTCGTGAGGACGCGCCATGAGGCACGGATAGACGCCTTGTCGGCCAAGCTGCGTGCTGCCGTCGATGCCGGTCTGGGGTCCGCCTTGCACCGCATTGAGCGTTTGGCGGCCGGAATACAGCCGTTGGCGGAACGGCGCATCACCGCCGAGAAGCACCGCCTTGAACTGCTTGAACAGCGCACCGCCGCGCTTGACCCTGCACGCCTGCTCAGGCGCGGCTACTCGATAACGTTGCACAACGGCAGCGCCGTGCGCTCGTCGGCGGCATTGAGAGACGGCGACGTCATCGAGACCTTGTTTGGAAAAGGGCGGATAAAGTCTACTGTAACAAAGAAAGTCAAATGAGCTTGTCACGCCATTCCATAAAATTCCATATCTCACAGTTCTCACGAAGAAATAAGAAAAACTATCGCAACAATGAAAGAAACCACTTACGAGGAAGCTCTCAAGCAGCTTGAAACCATCGTGGCCAAGATGGAAAACGACGAACTCGACATTGACAGCCTGTCGCAACAGCTTAAGACAGCCCAACGCCTAATCAAGCTTTGCAAGGACAAACTTGCTAAGGCCGACGGGGAAATAAAGAAAATCCTTGGCGATTCTTAATTCGTAATCCGTGACGTAAATCCATGATTGCTTGCCGGTGGGTGCTGGTATTATAAGATTTATCCTTCCAATTCTTGCCGTACGCTACTCTTTACGGCAAAATTATTTGATAAATAATTGTTTGTTACTAAGATAATTGTTACTTTTGCAACAATAAACTCATCAATTAAAGCTATATTATGAAAAATATGGATTGGGCAAACTTGTCTTTTGGCTATCGGCCGACAGACTATAACGTCCGTTGTTATTACCGCGACGGAAAGTGGGGAGAAATCGAGGTGTGCTCAGACGAGTACATCAAGATGCACATGGCGGCCACATGCCTGCATTACGGTCAGGAAGCTTTTGAGGGGCTGAAGGCCTACCGCTGTCCTGACGGCAAGGTGCGTGTGTTCCGCATGGACGAGAACGCCGCGCGTCTGCAAAGCACTTGCCGCGGCATACTTATGCCTGAAGTGTCTACTGAACTGTTTGAGGAAATGGTGACCAAGGTTGTCCGCCTCAACCAGGATTATATCCCGACTTATGAGAGCGGTGCCACTCTTTATATACGTCCGCTGTTGGTTGGAATGTCGGCGCAGGTAGGTGTGCATCCTGCTTCTGAATACCTGTTCATGATATTCGTGACACCGGTAGGTCCGTATTTCAAGGGAGGATTTGCCACAAATCCATACGTCATCATACGTGAGTACGACCGTTCCGCTCCGCTTGGCACAGGCGTATATAAGGTCGGTGGCAACTACGCCGCTTCTCTGCGTGCCAACAAGCTGGCTCATGACCTCGGCTATGCCTGCGAGTTCTATCTCGACGCCAAGGAAAAGAAGTATATGGACGAGTGCGGTGCGGCCAACTTCTTCGGCATCAAGGACAATACGTATGTCACACCGAAGTCGACGAGCATACTGCCGAGCATCACCAACAAGAGCCTTATGCAGCTTGCAGAGGACATGGGCATGAAAGTTGAGCGCAGGCAAATTCCTGAAGAAGAGCTTTCAACGTTCGAAGAGGCCGGAGCATGCGGTACTGCCGCTGTGATAAGTCCTATCTCCAAGATTGACGATTTGGAGAACCACAAGAGCTATGTCATCAGCAAGGACGGTAAGCCAGGCCCTATAAGCACCATGCTTTACAACAAGCTGCGCAACATTCAGTACGGCATAGAGCCTGATGTACATGGATGGACGAAAGTAGTGATTGAATAAATTAAGAATTAAAATGAAAAGTGAAAAATCCAATGGCCGGTATTGGATGTAGGACAGATGGATTTTTCACTTTTCATTTCTCATTTTTCATTTGATAAAATGTCTAAAGGCAAATTGGCCAAGTTCGCCGATATGGAGCGTTACTCCAATGTATTCCAGTATCCGTATTCGGTTGTAGACAATGTTCCTTTTGATATGAAAGGGCGTTGGCGTGAGATGTATTTCCATAATGACAATCCCATTGTGCTTGAACTTGGCTGCGGCCGGGGAGAGTATGCCGTCGGGCTGGCGCGCATGTTCCCGGAAGTGAACTTCATAGGTGTGGACATAAAGGGTGCGCGCATGTGGACAGGGGCAACCCAGGCGCTTGCCGAGGGGCTGTCAAACGTGGCGTTCCTGCGCACCAACATAGAGATTATCGACCGCTTTTTCGCTCCCGGCGAGGTGCAGGAAATATGGCTGACGTTCAGCGACCCGCAGATGAAGAATGTGCGCAAGCGCCTTACCAGCACGTACTTCATGGAGCGTTACCGCCGCTTCCTTGTTGACGGTGGTATTGTACACCTTAAGACTGACAGCAATTTCCTTTTCACATATACAAAATACATGGTGGAGCATAACGCCCTGCCGGTGCTCTTTTCAACGGAAGACCTTTACCATGCGGCTGATGTTGACGACGAGACGCGACGCATCCTTTCCATACGGACTTATTATGAGAGCCAGTGGATAGAGCGTGGGATGAACATACGCTACATGAAGTTCCGCTTGCCACATGCCGTGGCCTTGACGGAGTCGGGTGTGGAAATTCCTGTTGACGACTACCGTAGTTACAAGCGTGCCGGACGGAGCGGAGTGGAGACACGGCAGTGAAAAGGTAAAGAGCGGAAGGCTGTAAACCAGATAATCTTGACGGAGCAATAACTTTTCCGTACTTTTGCATTTTTTTGTTTTCCAATATGATACATATCGCGTTGCGATATGTAGTCTTTTGCGTTGTGGTTTGCCGCAAACGGGAGCCTGAAAGGTGATGTTTTGTCTTTCAATTACCATTCTGTGGTGCAACATGTTGAGGTAGAATATGTTACGTCATGAAAGGTCTGATTGTCGATGCGGTGGAATACCGCGCCTGCATCTTTCATCGCAGATATAGCCGGATGGCTGAATTTTGCGTCGGAAAATGAAAGACGAAAGGCATTTTATGGAAATAAAACGCTTACAGTAACGGGATTATTTTATAATTTTGCACGGCAAACTAAAACAGAAGCATTATGACGCTATATCCGAAACTGATAATGGACGCCTTGGCTACGGTTACGTATCCGGGCACAAAGAAGAATCTTGTGGAGAGCGAGATGGTGGCCGACAACTTGAGGATTGACGGTATGAAAGTGTCGTTCTCGCTCATTTTCCCACGCGATACCGACCCGTTCATGAAGTCTACGCTCAAGGCTGCGGAGGCTGCCATACACTATCATGTAAGCAAAGACGTGGAAGTGACAATCTCGGTAGAGACGAAATCCAAGCCTCGTCCGGAGCCGGGCAAGATGCTTCCGGGTGTGAAGAACGTCGTGGCCGTAAGTTCAGGCAAGGGCGGAGTGGGCAAGAGCACCGTAGCGGCTAACCTTGCCATCGCACTGGCGCGGCTTGGCTATAAGGTAGGTCTGCTCGATACGGACATCTTCGGTCCGTCAATGCCAAAGATGTTCGATGTTGAGGATGCGCGCCCATACGCCGTGCACAAGGATGGGCGCGACCTTATTGAGCCTGTAGAGAAATACGGCGTGAAGCTGTTGAGCATAGGATTTTTCGTAAATCCTGACACGGCGACGCTCTGGCGCGGCGGAATGGCATCGAACGCGCTGAAGCAGCTTATCGGCGACGCCGACTGGGGCGAACTTGACTATTTCATACTTGACACTCCTCCGGGAACAAGCGACATTCACCTTACATTGCTTCAGACGTTGGCGATAACCGGTGCGGTAATAGTCAGCACGCCGCAGAAGGTGGCTCTTGCCGACGCGCGCAAGGGCATCGACATGTACAGGAACGACAAGGTGAATGTGCCGATACTCGGACTTGTGGAAAACATGGCATGGTTTACTCCGGCAGAACTGCCCGAAAACAAGTATTACATATTCGGCAAGGAAGGATGCAAGGAATTGGCGAAGGAAATGAACGTGCCGCTGCTTGCACAAATCCCCGTGGTGCAGAGCATCTGTGAGAGCGGCGATGACGGCAAGCCTTCGGCGTTGAACGCAAGTACAATGACCGGCCAGGCTTTCATCAACCTTGCACAGGCCGTCGTTACAACGGTAAACCGCCGCAACAAGGAACAAGGGCCGACAAAAGTTGTGGAAGTGAAAAATAATTAATAATTAAGAGTCAAGAATTAAGAAATATGCCTTTGATGACGGTGTATTTCTTAATTCTTGACTCTTAATTTTTTAACTCTTAGCTCTTAATTATTAATTCCTTTTGTCCATTTTCCTCCATACGTATGCGATGTATGCGAGGACAAATGGAACGAGCAGCGATACGTAGAACATTACGGAAAGGGTAAATTCGCTGCTGCAACTGTTGTATATTGTCAGGCTGCTTTGCAAGTCGGCGGTGGAAGGGTAGTAAGCCGTATTGTTCCATCCTGCGCATAGCAGGAGGCTTAGTACTGCAAGCACGGCTCCGATGCCTGCCGGCCATATACCGCGAATGTACGTGTTGCTTAAAATCGTCTTCATGCAGCCGAAAAGGAACAGTGCTACCCCCACAAGCAGGATTATGGCGAGCGGCCACATGTCGCAGAAGTTGTTGAAATACTTGTCAGGCTCGATGTATATTTCACCGGTTGTCATGTCTACGGCATATCCGTCTTTCAGCAGGATGTACACAACTGAGACGATGAAGAACACGAGGAACGGCACAAAGTTGCCGACGAGGCGCACCGTGGCGCGCGACCTCACATTTTCGTTGTCAACATTGTTTATGATGTAAAGGATGCCGAGAATGCGCGCAAGGAAGAATACAGCGAGGCCGAATATCCAGTTCCAGCCGTTGAGCAGGGCGTCAAGTCCGTGGCTGGCATTTGTCCAACGGCTTATTATGGGATTACCCTCGCCAAGTATGCTGGCTTTTTCAACGATGAAGTTTGCCCCGTTGAAGAACGTTGCCACGGCGATGCCGAGCAACAGAGGCCCTGCAATGCCGTTTATGATAAGGAACCATTGGAATGTGCGTGTGCCGAGCAGGTTGCCCAACTTATGCTGGAACTCGTAGCTTACGGCCTGCAGTACAAACGTGACGAGGATGAGCATCCACACCCAATATGCGCCTCCGAAACTTGTGCTGTAAAACAGCGGGAACGAAGCGAAGAATGCTCCGCCAAACGTCACGAGCGTAGTGAACGTGAGTTCCCATTTGCGTCCTGTAGAGCTTGTTATCAGACGGCGTTCGCCATCGTCTGCACTTAGTGAAAACATTACTGAATTAGCCCCTTGTACGAACATCATGAAAACCAATAACGCTCCGAGTAGGGAAACGACAAACCACCAATAGTGCTGTAAGAAATCGTATGACATAATATCATTTTTTTATTAGTAATGGGAGAACATGGGAAGAGCAAATGAATTATTCACTCTTGATTCATCACTCTTCACTTTTTACTTTTGTGTCCTCATATTCGGGTCCTTTCCTTATTGCCTTGCACATTATGCTTATTTCAACGATAAGAAGGAGTGTGAACAAGGCGAGGAACACGAAGAATGTAAGCATGACGGAGCTTGAGCTGATGTCGGATACGGCGGCCCATGTTGGCAACATGTCCTGTATCGTCCATGGCTGGCGTCCGAACTCGGCGACAATCCATCCCGCTTCGCTGGCTATATATCCGAGCGGCAGCAGGGCCATGCCCGTTATGTGCAGCCAGCGCATCTTGGTTATGTCTTTTTTGTAAGACAGGAATGCGGACAGGGCAAAGAACAGCAGGAACAATACGCCCAGGCCGACCATGACGCGGAAAGCCCAGAAGCATACGGGGATGTATGGCACGGTTTGCTCGGCGTTGTCAATGTATCCGTAGCCGAAGTATTTGATGTTCTCATCGAGTGTCTTGCGGTGGTTGTCGGCAGCTGCGGTGTCTCCGCTTTTCTTGGCTTCGCGGTAACCGGACAATGCCGTTATTGCCTTGCGGCCGCGTTCCATCTTTTCGGCGAGCGGTACGGCCGTGGTTCCGTCGGGCTGGGTGTATCCGCCGCGTATGATGTCGTTTACTCCAGGCACGTAGCCGTTGAAGTCGCGTGTGGCGAGCATCGACAGCATTTTGGGTATTTCTATTTTTAAAGGAGGTTCTTCGGATGAAGCGTAATCAGGCTGTTCAAACGGATTTACCCACGCCGCGATTGTAAGCCCCTCGCCGTGCCCGCCGTCATAGAGGGCTTCCATGGCTGCAAGCTTCATCGGCTGCGACTTCGCCACCATGTACGCCGAGTTGTCGCCACTGTACATGGCGAGCAATGACGATACGAGTCCTATGATTGATGCGATTTTAATGCTTTGCACTGCAAGGCGGCGGTCTTTTTCAACGGTCATGCTGTTTTTCCGCTTGCGGAACAGGAGGTAGCAGCTGACTGCAACCGTGAAGATTGCTCCGATAATCCATGCGGATATCACGGTATGGAAAAACTTGTCGATGGCGAACGGCGACAATGCCACTTCAGCGAACGACGTCATCTCGTTGCGCATGGTGTCAGGGTTGAATGCCTGTCCTACGGGATATTGCATCCAGGCGTTTGCAACGAGAATCCACCATGCCGATATTGTTGCGCCAAGGCCGGTGAGCCATGTCGACGCAAGGTGGAAGCCACGTGACACTTTCTCCCATCCGAAAAACATTACGCCGACAAACGTTGCTTCAAGGAAGAAGGCTACTATGCCTTCAATTGCAAGCGGTGCGCCGAATATGTCGCCTACCAGCCATGAGTAGTTGCTCCAGTTTGTGCCGAACTCGAATTCGAGGATGATGCCTGTAGCTACGCCCATGGCAAAGTTTATTCCGAACAGTTTTTGCCAGAACCGTGAGGCGTCTTTCCAGAAAGTTTTGCCCGTGCGGTAATAGCATGTTTCCATTATGCCCATGATAAGTGCAAGCCCCAGCGTAAGCGGAACGAAGAGCCAATGGTAGATGGCTGTGAGTGCGAATTGCGCCCTCGACCAGTCGACCGTGCCTGCACTTATGCTTAAAAACAAGTTGTCCATAATTTATTGATTTTTTCTGTTGTTAAATGGTTGTGTGGAATGACCAGATGAAAGCAAGGTGTGTGGTGTGACGTTGTTTTGCTTTTGTTCTTCACTTTTCCGCAGCTCTTCCGGTTATTTGTTTCGATACGTATTCGGCTTCGTTGCCGTCGGCACGTTCATAAAGAATGTCAGGCATGAAAAACAGTTTCAGCACAACGAAGATTATAACAAGCTTGACTATCACGACAATCCATAAAGTCTTGCCGAGTCTCATGCTCTTGAAGCCGTCATGATAGAAGCTGATTATTCGTTTAATCATAGTCCGTGCCGCTGTGCTTTGCCGTTAAAGGTTTAAGGTTTTGCAAAAGTTTAAATAATTATTGTTTGCAAAGATAAAAAAATCATTTTAATGTTGTTCAAAATTTCGGTAAAATTACTAATTTTACGAATTTAAGTATTATAGTTTGAAAATTTTTGCGGTGTTTGGCGGAAATAGGCTAATTTTGCATGACTGT
>ENA-OOVG01000286-OOVG01000286.1-human-gut-metagenome-genome-assembly--contig:-NODE-286-length-10750-cov-5.776812_pt1 | contig 10750 bp, 8 predicted proteins | sample MGYA00241555_ERZ501292 | MGnify/ENA primary metagenome ERZ501292 (study PRJEB25962, sample SAMEA2042362) | human gut metagenome | biome: human gut; feature: human-associated habitat; material: faeces... | reverse complement strand
ATCGTGTAACGGATGTACTTGTCATCCGGCGCAAGGGTGAAAAAGTAATGGTGGAACATTTCGACATGGCTCTTGGCCTCGACATCGAGCGTTTCGTCCATCGTGGTCTGGCTGACTAATATCGGCACGTTGCCGTCCAGCACATAGACTTTCTTGTGCGCGTCCGCGACCATTGTCCGGGCGGTCCAGATGCTCGACACGCTGATGATGACGCATCCCACAAGGAAAGCCGTGCAGACGATGCCTGTCAGCCTGATTTTGTTCTCCAGATTCTTTATGACCATTGCCTGCCTCTTTTTTCGCTGTTCAACCTACGTACATATTCGTCATGCAGCATGGGGATGATGCAGTCCTGCAGCTCGTCCAGCAGAGGGTCGAAATGTTCGGAGAAGACATGGGTGTAATGCCCCTGCATGAACACATGCACGAACACCCACCAGATGCCGCGTCTGCGCTTGTGCGGGTTCCTGCAAAGCCTTGCCAGATGCAGGCGGTAGGCGAGGTATTCCACAAGGGGCGAGATGTACCGGTCGTCACACTCGAAACCTTCGTCGAGTTCCTCGTACTTCCGGTCAAGCGTATGGTTCTCCGGCACTTCCGTAATCTCTTCCTGCATCCGTTTCTCGGCATACCGGCGGAAATTCTCGTCCGCCAGCCATTTCTCGATTCTTTTCTTGGTTTTCATATCCTTTTTGTTTTATGATTGATGATAGTTCTTAATGGGTCAGAGTTTCCTTATCGCGTCATGGTTCCGATGGCGCCCGTGGCTGTCATCTTCGCCTGTTGTGCCACGCCCTCGCCGAAGTTTCGGGTCGAGAAGGCAGTATCGCCTTCCGGTATCATCCATGCGGCCAAATCCGGCACAAGGTTCAGGCATTTCAATGCCACGATGCTCGCCGCCATCAGGTAGCCGGCGGAGAAGAACGAGTTCTGCAGGTAGGCGGCCATCGTCTGCTCGCTTGCCGTTATCGCCGTCAGGTTCTCCACCTGGATGCACAGCACGATGTCGAACAGGAGCAATACGTAGAAGCCCACGAAGTAGAGCATCGCCCCGTAGAAGTGTACCGTCAGATACCTCGTGAGCCACTTCGCCCACGCGCCTTCCCATTTGGGCAGCAGCGAGAAAGCCCACTGTATTGGCCCGAATATCGTCAGCATCCCCAGCAGGATCTGCTGGCAGTATATCGTCGCCCACCACCCGATACGGAACACCACAAGGGCGATGAGCATGATGATTTTGTCGATGCCCACGACGATGCCGGAGGTCAGCGAGGTGAACCACAGCTTGGCCGCGTCTTTCTCCATACTGGTCACTTCGTCCACGCCGGTCTGTTCCATCGTGGCCTCTATCAGGTTCGGGTCGGATGTGCCGGTATGGGCCACGTCCGCCTGCGCCTGGAGGCTGGTGTACATCGTGTCGCGCACGAAGATGAGTTCCTGCGCTTCCTCGAACTTGTCGCTGATCTGCGCGGCTTCCGCCTGGTAGAGGTCGTGGGTGTACGAGCCGATGCAGTTGGGGATGTAGGACAGGAAGTCCAGGAAGCACCAGTTGCTGCCGCTGCCTGCCATGCCCGTGTCTGCCGGGGGATACCACCAGCAGAGGACCAATGACACGGCCAGCGGCCTGAACAGTTTCATCACGTCCAGAGGCTCGTGCTTGACCATCATCTTGTAGGCCATGCCCGCCGTCATGATGATGGCGAACAGGGCGGCGAGTGCCATGCACATCTGCAGGATCCACCAGAATGGCCCTTGCGCCCCGGTAAACGTGGCATCGGTCAGAAACTCGTTGGTCTGAAAGATGACATCATCTATTTCCTCTTCCAGAAGGTCTATGCCGAAATTCGATAGGATATTTCCGTCTGCCATTTCCGTTTCTTTTTTAGTTCCTGTTCACGGTTTCTTCTCCGTCGCTTCCTCCGCTGCCGCCACCCGTCTGCGAGCCACGCACGGCAAACCGGGATTCGTTCCACCGCTCCACGGCATCGCGCAGGATGCTTCCTTTGTCGATAGGCTGTGCTTCTTCTGCGTTCAGCAGTCCCTCCGTCACGGTGGCGTTCTGTTTCCGGGCGAGGTAGAGGACAAGCGTCCCGTTCTGCCGGGCCACATCCTCGCTGATGCGCAGGTACTCTTTCTTCCGCTGGGCGTTGGGCATGTAGGCATCCTTGGTGGCGTTGATGGCGCACTGGTACACCTGATAATATTCTTCCCAACGTTCCCGTTCGTCCGGCGTGCCGCCACACAGGAGGATGCGGTCGATGTTGCGCCGGAAGCGTTCCATCTGTCCGTTCACCTTGTCGCCCTCAGCGAGCCAGGCCAGATCCACCTGCCTGTCGGCCACGTTCAATGCCTCGACAGCGGCCCGTTTGACCAGTGCCGAGTCGATGGCTTCCGCCTCGTCCGTCTGGTTGTAGAGGTTCACTCCGGCCAGCGTCCGGAACGACAGCTTGTTCTTCGCCGCCGCCGTCTTCTTGTACTTGTTGTGCAGCAGCGTGTAGTAGATTTCCGGGGTGAATGCCCCGGTGCCGGTTTCCATCACGGTAATCTGGTTCTGCTTGGGCGAGTCGTGGTTGTAGGTCACATACTGCGCATGGGCGGCATGTGCCGTCAGGACTGCCGCCGCAAGAAGTGTCATTGTTCGTTTCATGTGCATATCCTTTTTCTTTTTTCGTTAATAATCCAGTCTTCCGGCACCGCGCCAGCGGCCAAAGGCTCCGTCGATGATTTCCTGACGGCTGCGTGCCTGGTATATCTTTTCTTTCCAGTAGCCGATGCGTACCTGTATGTATCGCCATGTCTCCATATAGGCACGGTTCAGGTGCCGCTCGATGTCGTCGAGAGAGCCGTTGATGGCTTCCATGACCATCAGCAGGTCGGAAGTCGAGCAGGCAGCCGCTCCGGTGGCGTACAGCACAAGGTCGTTGAGCGACTTGTACAACTGTTCCCCGTCATTGGCGATGTCTTCTATCGCTTTCTTGTTTATCGTGAGTATCAGGAGGTCTTCCGGCTCGGCCTTTCCGCGCTTCAGCACCTTGTCGTTGAACTCGGTCAGCATCTCCTTGTAATCGCCGATGCGGTCGCTCACAGTCGTATAGGTGTCCTTGGCGTTCAGCACCGTCCGCAGGGACTGGTACATCACGTCGATGACATCAAAGGCGCGTGTGTACCGGTCAAGGTCCACGTTCAGCTCCTTGTATTCCACGGTAGCGTCCTTGCTGTACTCGTGCAGCAGCTTGTTGCTGTATTCCAGGGTGGAACGTGCCAGCAGCAGGCTGCGCTGTTTCTTGTGGTCGTTGATGTAGGCTTCCACCGATACGATGTCGAAAGTCCATTGGGCTTTGGCGACATACGGCAGAAGAGCCAGCAGCAGGAAGGTCAAAGTCAGTCTCTGTCTCATCTTACGTCCTCCTTTCTGCCGTTCCCGTTGCGCAGGTTACGGGCATTTTCCACCCACCGTTCGTGGCATTCTTCCACAAGCGTGAGCCTGCGTCCTTCATCCGTGTCCAGTTCGGGCAGCACATCCTTCAACAGGTCGATGATGCTGTACTTGTAATGCATCATCTTCTCCAGCGACACGAGGTCGGCGTAGATTCTCGTGAGGCGGGTGTCCACCTCACGGGCGATTTCAAGGCGGTCGCTCGACCATAGCAGGTGGTACACATCGCCCGTAGGCGTGTCTTCCATCGGCGGCGTACTGGCATATTCGGTAGTAATCTTGCAGGAGGGGTATTCCCTCGCTATCTCCGCGATACGGTCGTTCACTTGCTTGGCCTTTTCCGCGTCCGACAGGTTCGGGTCGAGCGTCAGAACATCGGCCACATGGGTGTCGGTGTATTCCGTGGTCAGTTCCCATGTTATCTGCAGGATGGCACGGTGTATCTTGATGCCGAGGAAGTATTTGGGCTTCCTCGCGATCGAAAGGGTCGCCTTGAAGGTGATGACGCCGTTGATGTCCGTCATGGTGGCCTTGCGCACGAAGGTGTAACCGTTCCATGCTCCGCCGTCCTGCCACGTCAGGTTGTAGGCGGTCTTGCAGTCCTGCATGATGGCCGGGATGCGGTAGTAGTCGTCCGTCGCCACGGCATTGTCGCCGGCAGCCTCCGATTTTGCGTTTTCGTAGTCTGCCAGTTTTTGCTGCCACTCAGCCAATTCGCTCTTCAGTTCCTGTATCCGGGTCTGGTTGGCGTTGTACTGCTGCCGGTAAACGGCGGCGTCTTCCACGCTCGATTCGGAAATCTTCTTCAGCAGGGCGGCGTTCTCATCCTCCAGAGCCTTTATCTGCGACTGGAGGGCGGCGACCTGGTTCTCGGCTTCCTGTACCATCCCGTCCAGTTCCGAGGTGTCCAGTTCATTGTCCGTCACGGTGGTCTGCATGGCGCAGTCTTTTGAATGGCTGTTCAGCGAACTGCCGCACTTGCGGCATTTGTATTGGGTCGAACCCTGTCCGAGGGTCGCGCCGTCGGAACAGGTCACGCTGATGGTCACGCTCTCACAGCCCTGCAGTTTGGCGGCGTCCGTCGCCTGGTAGTAGTTCCGGGCGTCGGAGGCGATGTAATAGGTATAGCCTTCCTCGTTCTCGTTGATTTCCGACAGGCGGGCGTTGAGCTGCGCCTTGAAGGTGTTCAGGTCCATCGAATAAGAGTCAAATACATCCTCATAGATGACTTCCTCCCGGTTCCAGCTCTGGGTCACGTGGATTTCGTAGGCGTATGCCTTCTTAGTCTGTTTCCCGCCACGGCTGATGACATAGGCCTTCTGGCTGTAACGGATGGAGTAAGTGAAGCCGTCGTTTTGGTTGTTCAACTGCTGCACCCGGTCGCGCGACCATCCGGCATACCGCTCCGAGTTGGAGAGGGCCTGCTCGCGCTGCGAGGCGTTGGGATAGAACCCGGCGTCGGTGGTCTCGAAACGGGTCCATTCGCCGCCGTTCAGGATGCTGTTGTCGTCCGTGGGCGGATAATAGTCGCACAGCGACACGCTGCCTTGTTCCCGGCGGGCGATGTACCACCGCTGGGTGTAGTAATTCCCGGCGGCTTCGTCCATGTAGTCGGTAATCCACGAGGTCAGGTCGTAGTTGCTGAAGTCGAACAGCCCGGCCACATTCTCCGGACCGCCCACCATGTCGAGCAGGAGCCGTCCGGCATCCTGTTCCGCAGCTTCGTACAAGTAGCTGTAATGGTCATACAGGTGGAATATCTCTTCCACCTTGCCGTTCATCAGGTCATGGAACGAGCTGGTCTGCAGCAGGGCGTCGCCGATATTCCCGATGCCCGCCGTGGCCAGCCCCACACCCATGTTGTACAAATTGTCGAGGTCGCTCTGCAGGTTTTCTTTCGTGAAGTTGCCCGGTATGCGGGCCAGGTCGTCCAGCATCCGCTGCCAGTCAATGTTTCCCAGTTCGCTGAGCCGCAGCAGGGAGGCGAACTCTTCCTTGATTTCGAGAAAAGCCACGTCGGAAAAAGTCAGCGTGCTGTTGGTCACGATGCTCTCGAACTGCATGCACAGGCTCTTGGTGTCGTCGCACACTTTCATCAGGTAGCTGCCCCAGTAGAGGGCTGTCTGCGGGGATTGCAGCATCATCTTGGCCACCACCCAGATCTTCGGTATGATTTTCCGGGCGACCATGTTGTAGATACGGCGGTAATAGTAGTTTTCCGTGCTGCTGCTCCAGATACCGAGTTCGGACAGGGCCTTGTGTTCAAGGAATTTCGACGAGAAGATGCCGGCGGCGGCGACCTCCGCAGCCGTGTAGTGCTTGAGGATGTCGTCCACCTGCTCCCGGTAATAACTCTCGGCGACCGTCTCCGTACCGAAGGCGGCGGCCATCGCCGCCACGGTGCGTGTGTCGTAGTTCACGCTGTAATACTGGGCGTGGACATGCTGCACGGTGGCGAGCGACAAGAGCATTAGTATGAACGACAGCCGTTTCATGGTCATTTATTGCTGATTGTTTTTATCCCTCTTTTTCAGATTCAACACATGCCCCGCTGCATTCACCTTCTGGGCGAAAGGCAGGGACTTGCTTATGCCGCTGACATCCCAGTCGTGGCAGTAGGCTTCGATGGCTTCCTGGTGGCTGCAACGGAGTTCTTTCTTGTACAGTTTCAACGCTTCCTTCTCCGCGCGTTCGGTGGTGTAGGTCATATAGCATTCGTGCGGCTCCTCCACGCCGTACACGCCGCTGGTCGAACCACGCCGGATGAAAACCTCGCGGAAGAAGCTGCGCCCTTCCTTGTTCTCCAGACGGTTGATGGTGAATATCTTCTTGCAGTCCACGTCGGTCAGGCCCAATATGGCCTTGATGCTGTCGAACCGTTCCTTGAACTTGCTCTGGTCGAGCAGCATCACCACATCGGAGTTGTTGATGATGGCTTCCTTTACTATCTCGCTGCCGATGATGTCCTGTATCTCCTGCGTCACCACGCCCACCGAGGCCCAGAACTTTCTTGCGGTCTTGTACATGAACTTGATGTATTCGGCCATGAGCGGCGAGGCGATGGCCTTCCACGCTTCCTCTATCACAAGGACTTTCCGGTTCTTCTTGATGCGCATCTTCTGCAGGAACACGTCCATGATGATAAGCGTTACGATGGGAAACAGTTTCTTGTTTTCCTTGATGGCATCTACTTCGAAGACGATGAACGTTTCCGAGAACAGGGTAGTGTCCACGTTCTCGTTCAATATTTTGTCGTAGTTGCCGCCTTTGTAGAACGGCTGTATCATGTAGGTATATTTGTCGTAGTCTATCTCCGTGATGTTGTTTTCCAAACAGATAAGTTCCAACCGTTCACAAGAGTATTCATAGAAGGTATTGAACGACAGCGAGTTTACTTTCAAGGCTTTCCGCCGTTCCTCCAGCAGGCGTATCTTGCCGTCCACCTTTTGTTCCAGTTCCGGCAGGTTCTCTGCATTCCATCTGCCTTTCCGCTTCTCGGCGGCTATCAAGGTCTTGTGCAGGTTCTCGCGCTGCACGGGGTCGTAACCGTCGAAGCCGTGGAAGTAAACGTCGTAATAGTCCGTCACCATCTGCTCTACGATGCGGAACTCCAGTTCCGTGATTTTCGTGTCCGAACCTTTCCATATCAGCAGGATCAGATTTTTCAGGAAGTCTATCTTCTCGATGTTGAGTTCTGCCTGCGTGATGTTGAACGGATTCATGGTGATGGGCTTTTCCTCCGTGTAGCTGATGTACTTGCCGCCCAGGTATTCGCACAATCCTTCGTAGGAATTACCCGTATCGACCATCACCACGTCCGTGCCCTGCTCATGGAGCTGGCGCACCACGCTGTTCATGTGGAAGCCTTTTTGTATTTCCTAACACGCTGAGCCACAGCACTCTCTTAAAAACAACAAATTCAAAACGGTACAAATTTTGAACAGGGGAAATCTATAGTTCAAGGCACTCGGCAAAGAGAAAAAACTATGACAGGGGCAAAAAGCAGTTTTAAGATTATTTATGAAAATATTTTGGGCAATTTTGGCTGGTTGCTATCCAAAGAGCGCATTTTTGATGAAAAGTCCCACTTTCATCAGCCATAAAGAGTGAGACGGTCGAAAAAGAAAAAGAGGGATGAGAGAGCCTTCTTGGTGGCTTCAACATTGGGCGAAAATGGATGTCTTGTACCTCAGTTGTATCTCAGTCGGCATATATTGCTGATAGACAATGCAGGTTAATAATTCGGCGGCAATAGAATAGCGTTTGAAAGACGTATTCATTGTTTAGTAGTTTTCCTGATAAAATGTTAAATTTAGGGTAGTTAGATTAGTTTTTCTTCCAATTGTTTGGTTTTTTGGAATTGAATGCCTACCTTTGCATTGACAAATCCCGCTCGCTTCCCATAAGAACAGCGTACCCAGCGGGACATTTTTTAAATTGTAGGTATATGAAAGTTATAAAGAACAAGACAATAGATTTTGCAACCGCAGTTCAGGCTCCCGTCATTAACGGAAATAGAGCTGCACGGACAGGTTATGTCCGTTTGGTTCGCCTTATCACTGACGAGCCTGTTCCTCAACAAACTTCATATACGGGAAAAATTGAGTTGAGGTAGGAATGGCTGTATATACAAAAGAATACGAATCCCAGCCAGAGGCTATTCTTACAAACGTCATTATCTGTCCAGCCGTAGATTTGTCGGCAAACGTGGCTGTTCCTGTTCATTGCCAAGTTGAAAATGTATTGTGGGACACAGGAGCGACCAATACATTGATTTCACAGGAAGTTGTAAATGCTTTAGGGTTACAACCGAAGAACAAGGCTCTTATTTCGAGTGCAGGAGGTGATGTCGAATCCTGGACTTACCTTGTTCATGTTATCCTTCCAACAGGAACAGCAGAGTTGAATGTTCAGGCTCTGCTTAACGACAATTCAGACTATGATGTGGTGATTGGCATGGATATTATAAATTCATGCGACTTCTGCTATACAAACAAAGACGGCAAAAGTACATTCTCCTTATGTCATCCAGCAAAGGAGAAAATCATTCTGAAATAAACCAGCCATAGGCTTTCTTTCAAGAAAGACATGTGCGACAACAATAATGACAGATGTGACATTCGCATCTGTCTTTTGCTTTTTACGCCAATAAGAGGCCATTTCCTTACACAAAATATACGAGATTTGAGCAAGAATTTAGTTAATTATGGTTAAATTTAAGGTTTATACATACTTTTCCATAACAAAATGAGGTTGTATTGAGATTTTCTTTGTACTTTTGCAGCGGACTATTATCGCCATGTTTATAGCCATTGAGGTTAGACGTGTTCTTTCGTGATGGCATACAAGGCAGCCTACGCCGTGCTGAGTATGGCGGAGTCATAATGACAAAGCGGTACAAAGCGGGCATTGGGTGGGAAAGATAGTCCAGACATAATGAAGGCGTTTACTAACGCTCTGTTTAAGACAGTCTGTAATCTAGCAAATTAACAGTTATCATAGTCTTGAGCAAAGCCAACGGTAGATGTCCCGGGTGTGATAATATCGCTCCTGCGGAGACCTGTAAGCACGGATTGTACCTTTTCGGGCACAACAATTGTTTATTATGGTCTCCTAATGGAAATGATTATTCATATCGGCGTGGGCTCTGACGTTGTCTGTTCAACTATGATAGGCAATTGCTAGAGCCTCAGACTGTGGAATAGACAACAGACGTTTCCACGCTCTTTTTATGTCTATATTGCTATTAACGAGCAACGACATATAAGCCGATATGAACGCATTGCTTAATGCGCATACCAAACGAGGTTGCGATTCACCTCCTCACATTGGATTTGCCTCCAATGTCTCCCCCGAAGCCCAAAGCTCACAAACAGGGGTGTCCTCGGAATATGTCCAGCAGGAAGGTTACAACTGGTTTGTTCTTCGTGCTACTTATAACAGGGTAAATGCAGCCGTAGAGAAAGCAAAGAAGAATGATATTAAGACATACGTGCCGATGCACTATGTACTAAAAGTGATTGCTGGGAAGAAGAAGCGAATACAACAGCCTCTTCTTCCCAACTTTCTTTTTATATACGCCACAAGGGAACAATCAGACAGTTTTGTGAAAAAGACAGTTGATGCCCCAATCTCTTTTATAAAATATTATTTGGATAAGACGCTTCCTCCAGAGGCAAACGGTAAAAATCCTCCGCTTATTATACCATACAATGCAATGATAAATTTTATCAAAGCAACAAGTACTGATAGTGAGCATGTACGCATTGTTACAGCGGAACAGTGTCACTATAAAAGTGGAGATAAAGTACGAGTAATAGCTGGTGACTTCAAGGGAGTGGTTGGAAAAGTTGCCAGAATAGCAGGACAACAAAGAATTGTTGTTGAGATCTCGGGATTGTGCCTTGTCGCTACTGCGTATATTCCTACTGATTTTATTGAGATTGTCAAATAATGCCGAAAGGCATATTGTTTAATTTAAATTTTTTATTTTATGAAGAAAAATGGTAAGAATGAAGAACTTCAGTCTCGTCGTGAGTTCTTTAAGAGAGCCGCTAAAGGTGCTCTGCCTATTTTGGCTGGTGCAGCTCTCCTGTCAAGTCCTATCTTGTCAGAAACTGCAAATGCAATGTCATGCGCAGGATGTAACAACCGTTGTATGAACAGTTGCTTCAACACATGTCATGGTACTTGTAGCAGAACTTGCTCCGGTACAAACAACAGAAACTAATCCTTCCCTCCACGGAGGTTATAGAATTCGACAATCTCTTTCTCGGAAGACTCGTAGTCATTTGTAAGGATGCAGCGGTAGGTGTATTCTCCTTCCCACAGGTCGAGTTCGCCGTCTATCCGCTTCTGTCTTTGAATCACAAGACGGTATGCCTTCCCTTTCCATTTCTCGATGAGAATGGAGGCCAGCTCAAACTCAATACCGCCCAATTTCACTTTCTTCCAACCTCTGAGGGCAAAGATGTCATTGTAGAGCGAACTGCATCGGTTGGCACGGATATAGAAGGTCTTGCAGTGTTTAGCAATCTCTTCCACTATCTCTTCAGAACACGAGCCGCAATCAGCTCTGAAACGGTTGATAATAAGCTTGTTCTGTTCAAACCTTTCAAAGAACCTCTTCAGCGTGTCCTTCTGGTGGAAACGGACATTTGTGTTGCCGTCGCTGTTCTCAATGCCGACAATCAAGTCGCCAATAACTGCCACGCCAGGGCGATAACCAAGGAACTTCTTGTATGTAGGCTTCGCATCATACTTCTCAGCCTCTATGAACTGGTGGTCGAAGTCAACGTCATACCCCTCGCCCTC
>ENA-OOVG01000279-OOVG01000279.1-human-gut-metagenome-genome-assembly--contig:-NODE-279-length-11053-cov-3.430533_pt1 | contig 11053 bp, 9 predicted proteins | sample MGYA00241555_ERZ501292 | MGnify/ENA primary metagenome ERZ501292 (study PRJEB25962, sample SAMEA2042362) | human gut metagenome | biome: human gut; feature: human-associated habitat; material: faeces... | reverse complement strand
CGCAAGGAGGGCGAGGCCGAGCGCGAACGCTACTTCCAGTACACGTTCTACCTCATCATGCGCCTGGTGAGCGTCTACACCGTCTACGTGGAGAAGGCGCAGAGCCAGGGCCGCGTGGACTGCGTGGTGGAAACGCCGCAGTACGTCTACATCTTCGAGTTCAAGCTGGACGGTACGGCTGCCGAGGCCCTGCAACAGATCGAAGACCGCGGCTATGCCCGCGAGTATGCCGCCGACACCCGGCAGCTCTACCGCGTGGGCGTGGGCTTCTCGTCGGAGACCGGCACCGTCAGCGACTGGGAATGCCGGTAACATTCATTTTTCCCCCAAATACATGTCATCCCGGACCAAGCGGAGATTCCGAAAATGCGCCATGCACACAGACTCCGCTTATTGTCCAGGATGACCGACCACTCATTCCATATCATCAGGATGTCGCAGCCTCTACCCGCATGAAACGACAGGCTGCCAACCGGATCAATAGCTGATCTTCACCCCCGCAAAGTAGGAACGGGGCAGGCCGGGGCCGTAGATGTAGCCCGAATCGCGCAGCTTGCCCTGGTCGAAGTCTTTCTGATAGGCGTTGAAGAGGTTCTGCACACCGGCGTTCACCTGGAGAGTGATGTTTCTGTAAAGGGCAAAGTCGTAGGCGGCCTTGAGGTTCATCTCCCAGAAGCGGGGCGTGGTCTCGGCACGGTCCTTCTCAATATACCCTTTGCGGTGCTCCACCAGCATGCTGCCCGTATAGGTGCCCGAGAGGGCGATGCTCAGCGGCTTCACGGGGCTGTAGGTGAGCGTCATGTAGCCGTAGGTGTCGGGCGTGCGGAAGACACGCTTCTCCAGAGGTACCGACTCGTCGTCGCTCCACTGACGGGCCTCCTTGTACTCGGCCTTCTGCAGGGTGACGCCTGCCTGAAGCTGGAGGCTGCTGAGCCAGGCCAGCTTGCCTTCGAGCGTCACGCCATAGACGCGGGCACCCTTCTCGTTGTAGCGTTCGTTCTTCAGGATGCCGTTCTCGGTACCGATCTGGCGCAGGGCAAAGGCATCGGACAGGTTGGTGTAGAAGCCTTCGACCAGCAGATTGCCCTGCAGGGCTCCCCAGCGGTGGTACAGGTCGGCCGAGAGGCTGAAGCTGCGCGACTTCTCCTCACGCAGGTCCTTGGCCAGCTGGATCATGGACACATTGCCGCCCACGTTCTCCACATGCAGGTCTTCGTCGAAAGCCTGGGGCGCACGGAAGCCCACGGAGTAGGCGGCACGCAAGTTGATGTCCTTCGTGGGGTTGTAGCGCAGGTTGACGCGCGGACTGAAGATGACGTGATTGATCAGGTTGTGCTTGTCCAGACGGCCGCCCACGAGGAAGCTCCAATGCTCGTTCTTCCACTCGTTCTGCAGGAAGGCGCCGGCGATGCGCACCGTCTGGTCGAGGTAGCGGTTGTAGCCCCACATTTGGTCGTGCATGGCGTCCTGGTTGTACTCCACGCCGCCCGTCAGGTCGGCAGGCAGGAAGAGGCAACGGTCGAAGTGGTAGACGTACTGCGTGCCCACCACCCACGTCAGGTCCTTGGTGGAGCCATAGGCGTCGAGCGAGTGGTCGCCGCCGTAATAGCTGTCGCGGTCGATGTTCTGCACGGAGGCGTAGACATTGACCTTATGCTTCTCGTTGGGCGAGAAATAGTCGAACTTCACGCTTCCGCTGTTGATGCTGTGCTGGGTCTGCTCGGTGATGTCGGTTTCGTGGGGCGGACGGTCGAGCAGGTTGCCCCCGCGGCGGAACTCCTGCAGGTGGTGGTATTCAAAGGTCAACTTCGAGTAGGTGCTTGTCTTGAGGAAGGAGCGGAAGCCCACAGTCTGGTTGCGCAGCTTGGGCAGCTCGGTGAAGCCGTCGCCGTCGTAGTCGAAGCCGCTGCGCTCGCGGTTCTGCCCGAAGACGTAGATGCCCGCCTTGTGGTTGTCGGTCACGAGGGAGGCGTTCATCGTGGTATTGTTGTCGAAGGTCGAGAGGCCGCCCACGCCCATGAGGGTGTGTCCCAGCTGGGCGGAGTTGCGCAAGGGTTCCTTGGTGATGATGTTGATGGTACCCGCAATGGCCGACGCGCCGAAGAGGGCCGAGCCGCCTCCGCGCATCACCTCCACGCGTTCGATCATGTTGGCCGGAATCTGCTCCAGCCCGTACACACCCGCCAGGGCGCTGAACACGGGGCGCGAGTCAATCAGGATCTGGGTATAGGGACCGTCGAGGCCGTTGATGCGCACCTGCTGGAAGCCGCAGTTCTGACAGTTGTTCTCCACCCGCACGCCCGGCTGGAAGTTCAGTCCCTGGGCCAGCGTGGTGGAGTTGGTCTGCTCGAAGAGTTTGAAATCCATGACGTTGACCAGCGTGGGAGCCATGCGGCGGGTGGTCTCACTGCGGTTGGCGGTAACCACCACGCCGTCCAGCGCCACGAGGTCCTCCTCCAGTTCGAAGTTCTCTTCCAGCGTGACACCCTTCTTCAGGACCACTTCGCGCGTCACGGTCTTGTAGCCCACGGCGCTGACCTGCAGCGTGAAGCGGCCCTCGGGCAGGTTCTTCAGGAAATAATGGCCCGTGGCGTCGGTCAGGGTACCGATGGTGGTACCTTTCAGCGAAACGGTCATATAGGAAAGGTGTTCCTGGGAATGTTTCTCCAGAACATGTCCCACAATGTTGGCATCCGATTTTTTCAGCTCTTCGGCAAAGAGGGTGGCGGGCAGCAGTGCGCATAGCACGGCCACCACAAGAAACAGATATTTTTTCATGCGTCTTCTTTTTAAATTATTGAATAAAGGAAAGGGAAGAGGTGCCTGAACGGGGACTCACCACAGATTACACAAATTGGCACAAATCTTTCATCGGACAATCTGTATGATAGAAATCAGTGCCTATCTGTGTAATCTGTGGTAAACGATGATACACCTTACGTCAGGCGAAGAAGACACTGGCGGGAGGAGCGCGCAGACGGATGCCGTCCTCCAGCCGCGGCAGGCAGAGGCGCGTGCAGCGCACCACCGCCAGCAAGCCCAGCAGGGCACAGAAACAGGGGACGGCAGCAAGCAGCACAGGCACGGAAGAGGCCTCGTAATGGTCAAGGAAAAGAATGGTCTCGGCCTGGCCCGACGTGTGCTGGTGACCGGCTTTGAAGGGATGCGAGTGCACCATGATGACACCGTTCACCACATGCGAGTGGGTGAACAGCGTCACTCCTCCCCAATACGACAGAAACAGCAGGGGAAGGAAATACTTCAGGATGTGGCGCAACTTCTCCAAAGAACGTCTGTTTATGGTTGGTTTGAGGGCGCAAAGATAAGGGTATTCAGGCAGACGCACAAACTTTCGGAATACCAATCTATTGGTATAATAAAAAAGGATGTACACACAACCCACCACAGATTACGCAGATTGACACAGATCTGTTGCCAGCCTTCCGATTATCCGATTGAATAATCCGTGATAATCCGGGTAATCTGTGGTGAGTTGTGACACACATCCTCCACACATTCGTCTATAACAGACTACTGCAAAGCTATCGCATATTCACCGCCGACCTCGGTGGGAAAGTCCACTTCGTAGTAGCTGAATATGGCATTGGACTGCTTCCCGGCGCTGCGGGCCACCTCGCGACCGTCCTTGCTGACCACAATCGGCCAAGCGGTACGCAGCTTGCAATCCTTTCCGGAAAGCGAACGAATGACGGCACCGGTCAGAACACCTGCCTTCCACTGCATGCCCACTTCAAAGTTGCCGCGTGCCTTCAGTCCCGACACGCTGCCTTCGGGCCAGGCATCGGGCAAGGCAGGCAGCAGGTGGAGGAAGCCCGCATGACTCTGGAGCAGCATCTCGGCCACGCCGGCCGTAAAGCCGAAGTTGCCGTCGATCTGGAAAGGCGGATGTGCATCGAGCATACTCTTGAAAAGTCCGCCTCCCTTGCGCCCGCTGCCGAAGCCGATGGGATTGAACAGGTTGGAGATGATCTTATAGGCATGGTTACCGTCGAGCATACGGGCCCACATGTTGATTTTCCAACCCATGGACCAGCCGGTAGCCTCGTCGCCGCGGTTCAGCAGGGTCTGCCGCACGGCATTGAACAGTTCGGGCGTGTCGGTCGTAATCTGGTTGCCAGGGTGGAAGCCGTACAGATGGGACAGGTGGCGATGATGGGGATCGTCCTCCTTGAAGTCGTACATCCACTCCTGCAGCTTGCCCCCCTCGCCTATCTGATAGGGAAGGAGCTTGTCCAGCTTCGTCTGCAATTCCTTTTGCAGGTCGGGGTCGACACCCAGCAGACGGGCAGCTGCCAGCGTGCGGGTGAAGTTCTCGCGGATGATGGCCATGTCCATCGTGGGCCCCATGCTGAGGGCTACCCGTTCACCCTTGGGCGAGATGAACCAGTTCTCGGGCGAGAGTCCGGCGGGAGTCACCAGATGCCCCTGACCGTCGTCCGTCAGCCAGTCGGCAAAGAACTCGGCGGCACCCTTCATCAGCGGATAGGCTTTGTCCCTCAGGAAGGCTTCGTCCTGCGTGAACTGGTAGTGCTCCCACAGGTGGCTCGTGAGCCAGCCCTGCACCATCGGCCAGAAGGAGGCACTGGGCACGTTGTCGTTGGGGACGGATTCGCGCCACAGGGACGTGTTATGGTGGGCCACCCATCCGCGGGCGCCATACATGTGCTCTGCCGTCTCGCGGCCCGAAACAGCCAGTTCCTCAATCATACGGAACAGCGGTTCGTGACACTCGGACAGGTTGGTCGGCTCGGCCGGCCAATAGTTCATTTCGGTATTGATGTTGACGGTATAGCCGCTGTTCCAGGCCGGGATGGTGTCCTGGTTCCAGATGCCCTGCAGGTTGAGGGGCTGGCCGCCGGGACGCGAACCGGAAATCATGAGGTAGCGCCCGTACTGGAAAAGGGTGGCTGCCAGGTCGGGGTCGCTCCGGTCGGCAAAGCGGTCGATGCGCTGGTCCGTCGGCAAAGCCAGCTGTTCGGGCGAGGACGGCAGCTTCAGACTGACGCGGCTGAAAAGGGCGTTGAAGTCGGCTGTATGCCGTTCCTTCAGCTGGTCGTAAGTGTAGGCTGAAGCCTTCGCCAGAATGGAAGCGGCCTTTGCCGAAGGGTCTATACCCTCGCGGCTGGGGCTCTTGTCGGATCCGTTGTAGCTGGTGGCCATGCTCAGGAGGAAGCAGGCTTCGTCCGTACCGCTCACACGGATACCCTTGTCGGTGACTTCGACCTTGCCACCCGGACATACGGGCAGCAGCTGGGCCTCAAAGAACATGCCCTTACCCTCTATCTCGTCGCCGTAGAGCACGCGCTTGTTGAACTTGCGGCGGCCCTGCCCGTCATACAGCTCGGGGTGTTTGTACTGGTCACCCCAGCTTTCCAGCTGCTCGAAGGTGCGCCGCTCCACATAGCCCGGTGCCTGCCCCTTCATCACCAGCTTGCCGTCGTGCACCGAACACCGTGCTGTGGGATGGACGGACGAGAGGCCGAGCGTGACGTCGAGTCCGTCCTTGCCGTCGGTCTTCAGGCGGATGACAAGGACGTCGTCGGGATGAGAAGCAAAGACTTCGCGCTCCACGGTCGTGCCGTCCGAAGTATAGCGCGTGCGATTCACGGCTTCCGTGAGGTTCAGCTCACGGGAGTAGGCCGATATCTGCCCGGCACGGTTGTCCGTAATATAAAGGTCGCCGAAAGGCTGGTAACACTGGTGCAGACGTCCCAGCCAGTGCTTGCAGATGAGGTCTGAAGCCTGACCGTACTCACCGGCCTTCATCAACGCCATGACACGTTCCTTCATTTCGGGCGTCACCCGTATATCCTTGAAGGTCGTAGAGGGTTCGCCGCTGTAAAGCGTGTTCTCATTGAGCTGCAGATGCTCCCCGGCTGTCCCGCCGAAGACCATGGCCCCCAACCTGCCGTTGCCGACGGGCAGGGCCTCGTTCCAGTTGTCTGCCGGTGCATCGTACCACAACTTGACGGTTTCCCTCTCCTTCTCTACGCTGCCCGCGCAGGCCGCCAGGCAGAGCAGGAACAGTAAATACCAGTGTTTCATAAGTTTTTGGACTTTAAGAATTTATACATGTAGGTATGGCAAAGTTATAAAAACAGTCCGACAATCCAACACCTCTCCCGGACGGGAACATGATTTTGAAACAAAAACGCAAGAAAATGGTACGGCTTTATAATCCGACACTCGCAGGGAAGCGACCCGAAGCACCATTCAGCGCGATATACCAAGAGCTGAAAGCCAAACAAAATGAAAGCAAAAGCGCCGTCCGGCTGACAACGCCGTTCCATCGGGAAGCCACAACCAGCGGAAAAGCACGAACCATTATCGATAATTATGCAGAAAAAAGGCAGAAATAGAACTACATATACACTTTTCCACACCAATCCGGGCGTTTGCCGACAGAAAACAAACGACTTGCCGACAGAAAACAATGCTTCCAACCACACAAAACATACGATTTGCCGAGGGAAAACATACGACTTGCCGGGGGAAAAGCGACGCTTTCCCCTCGATAAAGCACGGAAAGGGCTCCGTAAGGGAATGTCTGCACTCTCTTTCAACTGTAAACATTTCGATACGCCACTGGCTGTCAGCCGAATACAGAAAATCGTTCGCACGGATGGAAACGGACCGCCCTCCGGCCGGAAAGAAGCGATTCTCAGCCAACAGAAAATACAAAGTGTCAAAACGTCAAACCGGGGAAAAGGGCGGACCGTAGGCAAGAAAACGGAAGCAAAGCAGAAATATCTGAAAAAAAAGTCGTCTCTTTGCAACTTTGTAGGACGGATGTCCCGTCTAACACACAAAGAAACCAAGAAACTAAAAACCGGAACCATATGAAACGTATCCTTATCCTACTCGGCCTGATGGCCGCCACCAGCCTGGGCATGCAGGCCGAAAACAGAACCGTGACCGACACCGTGGACGGCAAGAAGCGCGTCATCGAACTGCAAGACACCGTAATAAACGGACAACAGACCACCGACACCCTCAGCATCACCACCTACGAAGGTACCGATGCCGACGAGGCCGGCACGGATGACACCTACCGCCACCGCCACGACGGTGGCGGCCTGCAATGGGTGGGCTTCAACTTCGGCGACGACGCACCGGAAACCGTCATCGCTCTGACGGCCATCATCTTCTCCCTGGGCCTGCCCGCACTGCTCATCTTCATCATCTTCTACTTCCGCTACAAGAACCGCAAGGCCAAGTATCGCCTGGCCGAACAGGCACTGGCTGCCGGACAGCAGCTGCCGCCCGAGTTCTTCAAGGAAGGCGAAGGAAAAGACCTGCGCAGCCGGGGCATCAAGAACATTTTCCTGGGCATCGGACTCTTCATCTTCCTGTGGGCCCTCACGGGCGTGTTCGGCCTGGGCTGCATCGGCCTGCTTATCATGTTCACAGGCTTCGGGCAGGTAGCCATCTATTACACCCAGCCGGGACAGGGCGACGGCAAGCCCTTCATCCGCATGGAGCGTGACGAAAAGAAGGGCTACCGCTACATGAAGGTGGGCGGCATCGAGCTCCGCGACCAGACCGAGAAGACCGAGAAAAAAGACACCCCCGCCGCCGAAGATACAAACGAACCGAAAGAATGAGCCAACTCAACGACATATCGCTGATTGCGCAGGTCGTGGTGTTTCACAACACCCGCGCCTTCGACCAGCTGGTCAGGAAATACCAGTCGCCCGTGAGGCGCTTCTTCCTGAACCTGACCTGCGGCGACAGCGAGCTGAGCGACGACCTGGCGCAGGACACCTTCATCCGTGCCTACACCAGCCTGGCCTCCTTCAAGAACCTGTCCAGCTTCTCCACCTGGCTCTACCGCATTGCGTATAATCAATATTATGACTATCTTCGCAGCCGCAAGGAGACGGACGACCTGGACACGGCACGGGTGGACGCCCAGTGCAGCGTGCGCCAGCCGGACACGGGCCTGCAATCGGACCTGCACCGCGCACTGGCCACGCTGAGAGACATCGAGCGCACCTGCATCACCCTCTTCTACCTGGAGGACCAGAGCATCGACAAGATAGCAAGCATTACCGGATGCCCTACGGGAACCGTAAAAAGCCACCTTTCGAGGGCCAAGGAAAAGATGGCAACATACTTAAAACAGAATGGTTATGACGGAAAATGATGACAAGTTACTGGAGAGCTTCTTCGCCGGAAAGCGGCAGGAAGTGGCCGACAACGGCTTCACACACCGCGTGATGCGCAGCCTGCCCCGCCGGAGCAACCGCCTGGCACGCCTGTGGACGGCCGGAGGATTTGCGCTGGCCGCCGTGTTGTTTGTGGCACTGGACGGCCTGGAGCTGTTGTGGAACAGCCTGCGCGAGGCCTTCACCTCGACCCTGGCCGACGGCATGACGCAAGTGGACCCGCGCTCGATGGCCATAGCCGTAGTGGTGCTGCTCTACCTGATGTACCGGAAAATAGCCTCTTTGGCCTGAAAAGATTATTTTTCACGGCCAGAGAACCATTTTGTCGACGATATGTTATATCTTTGCCGTTTGTAAAAACTGAAATGGTGAAAAAAGTTTTGAAACATATCGTCCCTGTCCTGACCGTGCTCCTCCTGTTCCTTGCCGGCCGGGCCTCTGCCCAGACCACCCGCAGCGACAGCACCGTCATGCAGCGCCTGAAGGACATGGGAATCCCCGTGACCTACAACAACCGGGTGGAACTGCTGATGAACGGACACGACAAGTTCGTCGACCTGTTCGAAGCCATCCGCGGCGCACGCCACCACATCCACCTGGAATACTTCAACTTCCGCAACGACTCCATCGCCAACGCCCTGTTCGACCTGCTGGCCCAAAAGGCTGCCGAAGGGGTGAAGGTGCGGGCCCTGTTCGATGCGTTCGGCAACTGGTCGAACAACCGGCCGCTCAAGAAGAAACACCTGGAGGACATCCGCCGGCGCGGCATCGAAATCGTGAAGTTCGACCCCATCACCTTCCCCTGGTTCAACCACGCCGCCCACCGCGACCACCGCAAGATTGTGGTCATCGACGGGAAAATAGGCTACACGGGCGGCATGAACATCGCCGACTACTACATCAAGGGCCTGCCCAAGATAGGCGAATGGCACGACATACACGTGCGCATCGACGGCGACGCCGTCCGCTACCTGCAAGGCATCTTCCTGACCATGTGGAACCGCGAGACAGGACAGCACGTCGGCGGGCCGGAATACTTCCCCGACACGCCCCAGCTGCCGGACAGCATCGCCGAGGAAATCATGATTGTGGACCGCACGCCGCGCGAGACGCCGCGCTCCATCAGCCGCGCCTATGCCGCCTCCATCCGCTCGGCCGACAGCCTGATACGCATCGTAAACCCCTACTTCGTACCGACCAAGTCCATCCAGGAAGCCCTCAAACACGCGCTGAAGAAGGGTACGGAGGTGGAAATCATGGTGCCGTCGGTGTCCGACGTGCCCTTCACGCCCGAAGCGGCCTTCTACATCCTGCACAAGCTGATGAAACGGGGGGCCAAGGTGTACCTGTTCAACGGCGGCTTCCACCACTCCAAGGTAATGATGGTGGATGGCAGCTTCTGCACCGTGGGCACGGCCAACCTGAACAGCCGCAGCCTGCGCTACGACTACGAGACCAACGCCTTTATCTTCGACCCCGAAACGACGGCCGAACTGACCGGCATGTTCGAGCACGACAAGGGGCGCAGCACGCTGCTGACACCCGAAGTATGGAAGGAACGCTCGGCGTGGAAGAAGTTCGTCGGCTGGTTTGCCCACCTGCTCACGCCGTTCCTCTAAAAATTACTTCCGGCCGTTTCGCCATTCTTTGCCTAAAAAGGTTACCTTTGCATTCAAAATACGAATCTCTGCAATGAAACAATACTTAGACCTGCTCAACCGCATCCTGACCGAAGGCGTCGAGAAAAGCGACCGCACCGGTACGGGCACCATCAGCGTGTTCGGCCACCAGATGCGCTTCAACCTGGACGACGGCTTCCCCTGCCTCACCACCAAGAAGCTGCACCTGAAGTCCATCATCTACGAACTGCTCTGGTTCCTCAAGGGCGACACCAACGTGAAGTACCTGCAGGACCACGGTGTACGCATCTGGAACGAATGGGCCGATGCCGACGGTGACCTGGGACACATCTACGGCTACCAGTGGCGCTCGTGGCCCGACTACCAGGGAGGCTTCATCGACCAAATCAGCGAGGCGGTGGAGACCATCAGGCACAATCCCGACTCGCGCCGCATCATCGTGAGCGCCTGGAACGTGGGCGACCTGAACAACATGAACCTGCCGCCCTGCCACGCCTTCTTCCAGTTCTACGTGGCCAACGGACGGCTGAGCCTGCAACTGTACCAGCGCAGTGCGGACACCTTCCTGGGCGTGCCGTTCAACATCGCCTCGTATGCCCTGCTGCTGCAGATGATGGCGCAGGTGACGGGCCTGAAGGCAGGCGACTTCATCCACACGCTGGGCGACGCCCACATCTACCTGAACCACCTGGAGCAGGTGAAACTGCAGCTGACGCGCGAACCGCGCCCCCTGCCGCAGATGAAAATCAACCCGGACGTGAAGAGCATCTTCGACTTCCGGTACGAGGACTTCGAGCTGGTGAACTACAATCCGCATCCGCACATCGCAGGAAAAGTATCCGTCTAACCCCGAAAACAAGAAGAAAGACATGATCAGCATCATCGCCGCCGTAGACCGCCGCATGGCCATCGGCTATCGGAACAAACTGCTCTTCTGGCTGCCCAACGACCTGAAACGCTTCAAGACACTGACCACGGGCCACACCATTGTCATGGGCCGGAAGACCTTCGAGTCGCTGCCCAAAGGTGCACTGCCCAACCGCCGGAACATCGTCCTCTCGTCCAACGCCAACGCCGCCTGCCCCGGCGCGGAGGTGTTCACCAGCCTGGAGGAGGCCCTCCGTCATTGCAGCGGAGACGAAGAGGTCTACATCATCGGCGGCGAGAGCGTCTACCGCCAGGCCCTAACGCTGGCCGACCGCCGCTGCCTGACGGAGAGAGAAG
>ENA-OOVG01000267-OOVG01000267.1-human-gut-metagenome-genome-assembly--contig:-NODE-267-length-11494-cov-3.315412_pt1 | contig 11494 bp, 10 predicted proteins | sample MGYA00241555_ERZ501292 | MGnify/ENA primary metagenome ERZ501292 (study PRJEB25962, sample SAMEA2042362) | human gut metagenome | biome: human gut; feature: human-associated habitat; material: faeces... | reverse complement strand
CCCGCCGCGACGACCTGCTGCAGGACAAGCAGACACTGGACCGCATGTGGATTCTGCGCAAGTACCTGGCCGACATGAATGCGCTTGAAGCCATGGACTTCGTGAAGGACCGTCTGGAGAAGACCAAGGACAACGACGAGTTCCTCATGAGCATGAACAGCTGAGAATAATGAACAATTGATAAGAAACAATTGATAATTGATAAAACCTTATGTTCGATAACTTAAGCGAACGGCTCGAACGGTCGTTCAAGATATTGAAAGGTGAAGGCAAAATCACCGAAATCAATGTAGCCGAAACCTTGAAGGACGTACGCAAAGCCCTGCTCGACGCCGACGTCAACTACAAGGTGGCCAAAAACTTTACTGATACCGTCAAGGTAAAGGCCATGGGACAGAACGTGCTGACCGCCGTCAAGCCCAGCCAGCTGATGGTGAAGATTGTCCACGACGAACTGACGCAGCTGATGGGCGGCGAAACCGCCGAAATCGACCTGAGCGGCAAACCGACAGTCATCCTGATGTCGGGTCTGCAAGGTTCGGGTAAGACAACCTTCTCGGGCAAGCTGGCCCGCATGCTCAAGACGAAGAAGAACCGCAAGCCGCTGCTCGTGGCCTGCGACGTCTATCGTCCTGCCGCCATCGAACAGCTGCGCGTACTGGCCGAGCAGATTGACGTGCCCATGTACAGCGAGCCCGACAGCAAAGACCCTGTAAAGATTGCCCAGAACGCCATCCAGGAGGCCAAGGCCAAAGGTTACGACCTGGTCATCGTCGATACCGCCGGTCGTCTGGCCGTAGACGAGGAAATGATGAACGAGATCGCCGCCATCAAGGAGGCCATCCATCCCAACGAAATCCTCTTCGTGGTCGATGCCATGACCGGTCAGGATGCCGTGAACACGGCAAAGGAATTCAACGACCGCCTGGACTTCAACGGCGTGGTACTGACCAAGCTCGACGGTGATACCCGTGGCGGTGCGGCCCTCTCCATCCGCTCGGTGGTGAACAAGCCCATCAAGTTCGTGGGTACCGGCGAGAAGCTCGATGCCGTCGACCAGTTCCACCCCAGCCGTATGGCCGACCGTATCCTCGGTATGGGCGACATCGTGTCACTGGTAGAGCGCGCGCAGGAGCAGTACGACGAGGAAGAGGCCAAACGCCTGCAGAAGAAGATTCAGAAGAACCAGTTCGACTTCAACGACTTCATGAGCCAGATCCAGCAAATCAAGAAGATGGGTAACCTGAAGGAACTGGCTTCCATGATTCCGGGTGTGGGCAAGGCCATCAAGGACATCGACATCGACGACAACGCCTTCAAGAGCATCGAAGCCATCATCAACTCCATGACGCCGAAAGAGCGCACCAACCCCGAAATCCTGAACGGCTCGCGCCGCCAGCGCATCGCCAAGGGTAGCGGCACGAACATCCAGGAGGTGAACCGCCTGCTGAAGCAGTTCGACCAGACCCGCAAAATGATGAAGATGGTGACCGGCAGCAAGATGGGCAAGATGATGATGCCCAAGCTGAAGAAATAATCCCCTTCTCATAGCGTCCCAACGTCGAAAGAAAACGAGCAGACGCCAATAAGTCTGATAAACGCAGATGATTATCTTCTGAAAAGGATAATCGCCTGCGTTTATTTGTATAAGGCATCAACGAAGCACTGCGTGACACTCTCACGAAGCACTGCATGACAACCTCACGAAGCACTGCATGACACCCTCATGAAGCACTGCATGACAACCTCACAAAGCACTGCATGACAACCTTACAAAACCCATACTTTCAAAGTATAGTTAAAATCTTACTTTTCCAACCTTTTATTAGGGTAAATGAATATTTCACATTATCTTTGTCTGAAACCCTGCGTGGAGAAGCAATGACAAAAACAATAGAATAGAAAAATCATGAACCTTCAATAAAAAAGAAATTATGACACTGATAGACGGAAAAGCAATTTCAGAACAAGTGAAGCAGGAGATTGCCGCCGAAGTGGCGGAAATCGTGGCCCGCGGAGGCAAGCGTCCCCACCTGGCCGCCATCCTGGTGGGACACGACGGCGGTAGCGAGACCTACGTGGCCGCCAAGGTAAAGGCCTGCGAAGTATGCGGCTTCAAGTCGAGCCTCATCCGCTACGAAGCCGACGTGACCGAAGACGAACTGCTGGCCAAGGTGCGCGAACTGAATAACGACCCCGACGTGGACGGCTTCATCGTGCAGCTCCCTCTGCCCAAGCACATCTCCGAACAGAAAGTGATTGAAACCATCGACTACCGCAAGGACGTGGACGGCTTCCACCCCATCAACGTGGGACGTCTCTCCATCGGCCTGCCCTGCTACGTATCGGCCACACCGAACGGCATCCTCGAACTGCTGAAGCGCTACCACATCGAGACGCAAGGAAAGAAGTGCGTCATCCTAGGCCGCAGCAACATCGTGGGCAAGCCGATGGCCATGCTGATGATGCAGAAAGCCTATCCGGGCGACGCCACCGTCACCGTATGCCACAGCCGCAGCCGCGACCTGGTGAAGGAATGTCAGGAGGCCGACATCATCATCGCCGCCATGGGCCAGCCCAACTTCGTGAAGGCCGAGATGGTGAAGGAAGGCGCCGTCGTGATTGACGTAGGTACCACCCGCGTGCCCGACGCCAGCAAGAAATCGGGCTTCAAGCTGACGGGCGACGTGAAGTTCGACGAAGTGTCCCCCAAGTGCTCATTCATCACCCCCGTGCCGGGCGGCGTAGGTCCCATGACCATCGTCTCGCTGATGAAGAACACCCTGCTGGCCGGCAAGAAAGCCATCTATAACGACTGACCCACCTCCCGACCCTGAAGGCAATGAAGAAGTGGGTGCTCCTTACCTTATTCCTCTATAGCGTAACCCTCTCCGCACAGGAGCGGATTACGCTATTGTTTGTGGGCGACCTGATGCAGCACCAGGCGCAGATCGACGCCGCCCGCACTCCGCAGGGCACCTACGACTACACGCCCTGCTTCTCCCTTGTCGGCCCGCAGATACAGGCGGCCGACATCGCCGTCGGCAACCTGGAAGTAACGCTGGGCGGACGTCCCTACACGGGCTATCCCGCCTTCAGCGCGCCCGACGAATATCTCCATGCCATCCGCGACGCCGGTTTCGACGTCCTGCTCACCGCCAACAACCACTGCCTGGACCGCGGGCAGAAAGGGCTGGAACGCACGCTCCACCTGCTCGACTCCCTGCAGATACCTTCGGCCGGCACCTACCGCGACTCCACCGACCGCCACCACCGCTATCCGCTGCTCCTGCAGAAGAAAGGTTTCCGCATCGCCCTGCTGAACTATACCTACGGCACCAACGGCCTGCGCGCCAAGGCTCCCAACCTGGTGAACTACCTGGACCGCCGCCAGATGCTGAAGGACATCCACACCGCCCGTGCCTGGCAGCCCGATGTCCTCATCGCCTGCCTGCACTGGGGCAACGAATACCAGCAACTGCCCAGCCGCGAACAGCAGGAACTGGCCGACTGGCTGTTTGCCCAGGGCGTGGACCACATCATCGGCAGCCATCCGCACGTGGTGCAGCCCATGGAGGTGCGTACCGACAGCCTCAGCGGCGACCGCCATCTGCTGGTCTACTCCTTGGGAAACTACTTTTCCAACATGAGCGCCCGCCATACCGACGGCGGTGCCGTTGTCAGCCTGACACTGGAGAAAAGCCCGTCCGCCACTCCTGCCCGTCCCCATACCCGCCTGGCGGAATGCAGCTACAGCCTGGTATGGACCGGCCGCCCTGCACTGACCGGCCGAAAGAACTTCGTGCTCTATCCTGTCAGCGTCCCGGCAGACAGTCTGAGCGCAGCAGCCCGTAACCGGCTGAAAATCTTTACGGAAGACACACGCAAGCTGTTCAGCCGCCACAACAAGGGAATCACCGAAAAGACAAAATGAAGCGGAAAGAGAAAAAATATTTTCCGAAAGCTTTGCCAGTTCAAATATAATCCATATCTTTGCACCGCATTTAGGAAATGCACTAACATGGTGGCTGTAGTTCAGTTGGTTAGAGCGTCAGATTGTGGTTCTGAATGTCGAGGGTTCGAGTCCCTTCTGCCACCCGCAAATTAGTGGTAATCCTCATAAGCGAAAGCTTATGGGGATTTTCTTTTTTAAGAAGTTTCACCTTACCCCGCACAACAATGAAACAGGAATTGAAAGAAAACGGCGGACTGCCGGCCCATATTCTCTGGACCCTCGCCATCGTGGCAGGCGTTTCCGTTGCCAACATCTACTACAACCAGCCCCTGCTCAACCTGATACGGCAGGACTTGAACGTTTCCGAATTCCAAACCAACCTCATCGCCATGATCACGCAGGTGGGCTATGCGCTGGGCCTGCTGTTCATCATCCCGCTGGGCGACCTCTATCCGCGCAAGAAAATCATCCTGACCAACTTTGCCCTGCTCGTCTGCTCGCTGCTGACAATGGCCGTCGCCACGGACATCCGCATCATCTGGACCGCATCATTGCTGACGGGTGTAGGCTCCATGATTCCCCAGATCTTCGTACCCATCGCTTCCGTCTTCTCCCGGCCGGAGAACAAGGGGCGCAACGTGGGCATCGTCATCTCGGGCCTGCTGACGGGCATCCTGGCCTCGCGCGTGGTCAGCGGCTACATCGGCGAGCTGCTGGGCTGGCGCGAGATGTACTTCATCGCCGCCGGCATGATGGTGGCGTGTGCCGGGGTGGTGCTGAAGGTATTACCCGACATCCGCCCCACCTTCAGCGGGCGGTATGCCGACCTGATGAAATCGCTCTTCCGGCTGGTGAAGGACTACCCCGAACTGCGCATCTACTCCATCCGTTCCGCCCTGGCCTTCGGCTCCATGCTGGGCATGTGGTCGTGCCTGGCCTTCAAGATGGGTGGCGCACCGTTCTATGCTGACAGCGACATCATCGGTTTCCTGGGCCTGTGCGGCGTGGCCGGCGCGCTGACCGCCTCGTTCGTAGGCAGCTGGGTGAAGAAGGTGGGTGTGCGCAACTTCAACTACATCGGGTGCGGGCTCATCCTCCTGTCCTGGTGCTGCTTCTATTTCGGGCAGAACTCCTTTGCAGCCATCGTGGCGGGCATCCTGCTGATAGACATCGGCATGCAGTGCATCCAGCTCAGCAATCAGACAAGCATCTTCCACCTCTGCCCTTCGGCCCCCAACCGTCTGAACACCATCTTCATGACCACCTACTTCATCGGCGGCTCGCTGGGCACCTTCCTGGCAGGCAGCTGCTGGGAGCTGTGGGGCTGGGGAGGCGTATCGGCTGTGGCCTCGCTGCTGACCCTGATATCACTGGGCATCACCGTCGTCACGCAAAAGTAAAAAGACAGTTTGCCCCGCCTGAAACAATGACTGTTCAAGCAGGGCAAACCAACCGTTTAGGCTAGGCAAACCGCTCGTTTAGGCTGGGAAAACCACTCGTTTAAGCTGGACAAACCAACCGTTTAAGCTGGGTAAACCGTTCGTTTAAGCCGGGCAAACCAATCAGTCGCCCTCCTCAAGCATGAAGACACTCTCGACCGGCTGGCCGAAGACTTTCGCTATCTTGAGGGCCAGCACCGTAGAAGGAACGTATTTCTTGGTTTCGATGGCATTGATGGTCTGGCGGCTCACTCCTACCGCCTCGGCCAGTTGTTGCTGCGTCATCTGATGGATGGCGCGCTGTACGCGCAAGGTATTATTCATGACTTTCCTTTCTGAAACGCCAAAGTTTCCAATGAAAAACGACAAGAAACAAAATCAATACGGTAAACATATTGACAGCCATAAAGTTGAGGTATGACATTCCGTAAATGCAAAGTGTCACTACAATCAGAATCAAGTAGTTGCTCACAACGGCCATCGTCCAGGCCTGCATGCGCAGATGGGCAATGCATTCGTCCTCATCCTTCTCACGCGAAAAGGAAGCCAGCAACAAACTAACAGCAAGACCGATCACAACAAGTTCGTCAAAACAATCCCTCATCCCTATTTGGGACAAGAAAGTATCCATCCACGATCCATTAGACAAGAGATAAAGACCTCCCAACTCAAAAGGAATGCCCAACCACAATCCTACTTTCTTGCAGGAGGGCGACAAAAGATAATCGGTTTTCATATCATAATGGTTTTAAAGATTACGATGCAAATATAAAGCAAACATTACAATAAAACAAGTATTCTTGATAAAAAGTAATGTTTACTTTACATTTTATTCTGATTAGCCGATTCTTTTTCCCATGCAAGCCACAGCTCAGGCCGCAACGTCCTACCTCGACACACGGCCCGAGGTGTTGCCCTGCATAAGGCTTTCCACCTCTTCAACGGTCACCTGGTTGAAGTCGCCATAGACGGTATTCTTCAAGGCCGATGCAGCCAAGGCAAAGTCAAGTCCCTTCTGTGCATCGTCGGGATAGGCCAGCAGGCCATAGATCAGACCTCCCACAAAGGCATCGCCCGCCCCCACACGGTCCACCTCGTGATCGATGTCGTAGATGCCGGTATGGTGGAACTGCCCGTCGGCCAGCAGCACGGCAGCCAGCAGGTTGTGGTTGGAAGTGATGGAATTGCGCAGCTCCAGAAAAATCTTCCGGCAGCGGGGAACACGCTCGCCCACCTGACGCATGAAATCCTCGAAGGCCGGCAGGTTGGCTTCGAACGAAGAGTCGGCCGCCGTCGTTGCCCGGAAGCCGACAGGCTTCACGCCCATAATCTCACGATATTCAGGCTCGGCGGCAAAAAGCACGTCACTGTACTGCACCAGCGGCATCATCACTTCGGCCGCCGTCCGACCGTAGTTCCACAACTTCTTGCGGAAGTTCAGGTCGCACGAGATGGTGAGCCCCATGCGGTCGGCCACCTCCAACGCCTCGCGGCAGGCGTCCGCCCCCTCCTGCGAAAGGGCCGCCGCAATGCCCGACCAGTGGAACCAGCCGGCACCGTCGAACACCCGCTCCCAGTCGACCATCCCCGGCCGGATGGTAGCGAAAGCCGAATCCTCGCGGTCGTACACCACGTTGGAATTGCGGAACGCCGCTCCCGGTTCCAGAAAATAAATGCCCATGCGCTTGCCGCCAAACACAATGCCTTCCGTACCCAGCCCTCCGGCACGCAACGAAGCGATGCAGGCGCGGGCAATGGCGTTGTCGGGCAGGCGTGTCACAAACTCGGTGGGCACCCCGAAGTGGGCCAGCGAAAGAGCCACGTTCGCCTCACTGCCTCCATACGTCGCCATAAACTCGCCTGCCTGCGCAAAACGCTTGAAGCCGGGCGTCGTGAGCCGCAGCATCACTTCACCGAAGGTCACCACTTTCTTTCCATTGTTCAGATTCTTGCTTTCCATATCTATTCCTTTCTTTATGCAATCAGTCTTTTACGCTGCGAAAGTACAAAATAGAATGAAAAAAAGCAGGAGACAAACGATAAAAAAGTAAAATCAAGCAGGAAACAGAAAGCATAAATATTCAATAAACGAAGATAAAAGTACAAACAAATGAAAAATTAGCCTCATTTTTATGCATAACAGACTACGGTATGAAAGAATATCCATAAAAATGTCGTACCTTTGCGGCCGAAATAAAAAACTGAACAAATCACATGGATTCTACAAAAAAGATTCCCTCTCCCCTTGTCTCCCTCCTGCCTATCGCGTTGCTGGCAGGGATGTTGTTTGCCACCATCAGCACCTTCGGAAGCGATGCCCTGAGCGGGGGCAGCCAGATTTCCCTGCTGGTCACCACCTCCTGCTGTGTCCTCATCGGCATGGCCTTCTACCGCATACCGTGGAAAGACTTCGAACTGGCCATCACGAACAACATTGCGGGCGTGGCAACCGCCCTGCTCATCCTGCTCATCATCGGTGCCCTGAGCGGCATCTGGATGGTCAGCGGCGTGGTGCCCACCTTAATATATTATGGGATGCAGATTATCCATCCCGACTTCTTCCTGGCCTCGACCTGCCTCATCTGCGCCCTCGTGTCGGTGATGACGGGCAGCTCGTGGACGACCATCGCCACCATCGGCATCGCCCTGATGGGCATCGGTAAGGCACAGGGCTTCCACGAAGGCTGGATAGCCGGAGCCATCATCTCGGGAGCCTACTTCGGCGACAAGGTCTCTCCCTTGTCGGACACGACGATCCTGGCATCGTCGGTTACGGATACTCCACTCTTCACCCACATCCGCTACATGATGATTACCACCGTTCCCTCGCTGCTCATTGCCGTCATCCTGTTCACCGTCATGGGACTGACCCACGACGGAGGCAGCACCGCGCAAGAGATGAATGCCTTTGCCGCCACCCTGGAGGGCAAGTTCAACATCACTCCCTGGCTGCTGCTCGTACCGGTGGTGACGGGCATCCTGATTGCCCGCAAGGTACCCTCGGTAGTCACACTGGCCATTTCGACCGTTCTGGCCTGCGTGGCCGCCCTCATCTTCCAGCCCGACCTGCTGCGTGAAGTGGCCGGTGAAGGCGGCGGTCTGTTCAAAGGTACCATGATGACCTGCTACGGCAGCACCAGCCTACAGACCGACAACCCCATCCTGACCGAGCTGGTGGCGACGCGTGGCATGGCGGGCATGATGAACACCGTGTGGCTCATCCTCTGCGCCATGTGCTTCGGCGGCGCCATGACGGCCGGCGGCATGCTGGGCAGCATCACGTCCGTATGCGTGCGTTTCATCAAGAACCGCGTCAGCACCGTAGCCTCGACGGTCTTCTCGGGCCTCTTCCTGAACATCACCACGGCCGACCAGTACATCAGCATCATCCTGCTGGGCAACATGTTCGGCGACATCTACAAGAGGCAAGGCTACGAAAGCCGCCTGCTGAGCCGCACCACCGAAGATGCGGTCACCGTCACCTCCGTCCTGATTCCCTGGAACACGTGCGGCCTGACGCAGGCCACCATCCTGAGTGTACCCACACTGACCTACCTGCCGTTCTGCTTCTTCAACCTCATCAGCCCGTTGATGAGTATCCTGGTAGCCGCCACTGGCTATAAGATAGTGAAGACTGTTTCTCAACCTGTACAACCTCAGAAGTAAGAAAAAAGCTGTATCAACATGAAAAAGTATTATCAGGACGACAAAACGTCAGTACTTTTTCATGTTGATGCAGCCTCGTATAGCCCACAGGCTCAAATTCAAGAAGAACAGGGCTCCTGCTTCTCTTCTTATTTATTTATGATTCGAGAAGAATTTCTCAAAGAACAGAATCTGGTAGTCGATGGAATTGTTCCAATAGGCACTGTTGTGCACACCCGGACGGGTAATGAAGTCATGGTCGATGCCCCGGCCCAACAGACGCTTGTGCAGGTCCTTGTTCACTTCCAGGAAGAAATCGCTCTCACCGCAATCGAAAATGATGGCCAGGTCGCCGTTCTGAATTTTGTCTATCTGGTTGATGACCGTATGCTCATCCCAACGTTTCTTGTTGGCGGCAAATTCGCCCAACTGCTTGCTCATCTCCCAGTTCTGCGGGAAAGGCCGGATGTCAACACCACCGCTGGTGCTACCTGCCGCACCAAACACGTCCTTGTGCCGGAAGGCATTCCACAGGGCACCGTGACCGCCCATGCTCAGGCCCGTAATGGCCCGTCCCTGCCGCGAGGCCACCGTCTGATAATGACGGTCGGTATACTCTATCAGCTCGGAAGAGACAAACGTCTCGTAGCGGTAGGCCGGATTCAGCGGACTGTCCCAATACCAACTGTTCTTTCCGTCGGGGCAAACAAAAATAATGCCCTTCTCGTCGGCAATGCGAGGCAATTCCGGCTTTATCGTAATCCACGATTTGGCTTCCCCGCCATATCCGTGCAGCAGATAAATTACAGGACAGGCCTGTGCCTGTCCGCCCAACGCCTTGTCGGGCACTACATAAACTACTTTGACACCCTTGTTCATGGCACGGCTCTCAACCATCACAGTATCTACCTGTGCCGCCCGCATTCCCATTGCCACAAAAATCAACAGGATACCGGCCAAAATGCTCTTGTTTTTCATCATTTCTTAATGTTCTAATACTAAAAAACGGATTATTTGCTCCAAATTTACTATGTTTGCAGCAGAAACACTTCAACTATTATATGGAATTTATCATCATTCTACTTTTATTAGTATTGAACGGCATCTTTGCCATGTACGAAATCGCACTCGTTTCCTCCAGCAAGGCACGTCTGGAAACCCTGGTCGGTAAGGGGAACAAACGGGCCAAAGGAGTGCTGAAGCAACTGGAAGAACCCGAAGAATTTCTTTCCACCATCCAGATAGGCATCACGCTCATCGGCATCGTTTCGGGTGCCTACGGAGGTGCCAACATTGCCGACGACCTGGTGCCCCTGTTTGCCTTGATACCGGGGGCAGAGCCCTATGCCGCCAATTTGGCCATGGTGACCACCGTCGCCCTCATCACCTACCTGTCGCTGATTATCGGCGAGCTGGTTCCGAAGACCATTGCCATGAGCAATCCCGAAAAGTGGGCCACGCGCCTCAGCCCGTTCATGATTGTCCTCAATAAAGTATCCTACCCCTTTGTCCGCCTGCTCAGCGCTTCTACCCGGCTGACCAACCGCCTTCTTGGCATGGAAAGCAACGAAGAACGGCAGATGACGCAGGACGAACTGAAGATGATACTCCACCAGAGTTCCGAACAAGGTGTCATCGACAAGGAAGAAACCGAAATGCTGAAGGATGTATTCCGCTTCTCGGACAAGCGGGCCAACGACCTGATGACCTACCGCCGCGACATCGTGGTGCTGCACCCCACAGACACCCCCGAACAGGTGTTGAACACCATCCGTGAGCAGCACTTCAGCAAGTACCTTCTAGCAGATAAAAGCCTGGACGAAATCATCGGCGTAGTGTCGGTCAAGGATATCATTCTGATGATGGGCAACACGGAGCACCGCTTCGACCTGCGCAGCATCGCCCGTCCGGCCCAGTTCATTCCCGAAAGCCTGTATGCCAAAAAGGTATTGGAAATCTTCAAGAAGAACAAGAACAAATTCGGTGTGGTGGTCGACGAATACGGCAACACGCAAGGCATCATCACCCTGCACGACCTGACCGAAAGCATCTTTGGCGACATTCTGGAGGAGAACGAAACGGAAGAGCAGGACATCGTGATGCGCCAAGACGGTTCAATGCTGGTAGAAGCCTCCATGAGTCTGGACGACTTCATGGAAGCCATGGGCATATTGGACTACGACGACCTGAAGGAAGAGGACTTTACTACCCTGAGCGGATTGGCCATGTTTCTCGTGGGACGGGTACCGAAAGCCGGCGACCTCTTCAGCTACAAGAACCTCCATTTCGAAATTGTGGATATGGACCGCGGTCGGGTGGACAAACTGCTGGTCACCAAAGACAAGGAGGAAGAGGAAAAGGAGGACTGATGATTCTCCACCCTTCAGACAGAGATAAAACAAGGGGCTGTCTCAAATAAACTTTGAGATGGCCTTTTTTGTGTCTACAAAAAAAA
>ENA-OOVG01000253-OOVG01000253.1-human-gut-metagenome-genome-assembly--contig:-NODE-253-length-11934-cov-3.253473_pt1 | contig 11934 bp, 8 predicted proteins | sample MGYA00241555_ERZ501292 | MGnify/ENA primary metagenome ERZ501292 (study PRJEB25962, sample SAMEA2042362) | human gut metagenome | biome: human gut; feature: human-associated habitat; material: faeces... | reverse complement strand
ATTCTTTGGGCAGCCATTAGTACACCTACCGGGTTGGAGGACTGGTTTGCCGACAAAGTTATTTCTGACGATAAAATAGTAGAGTTCCATTGGGGGAAGACAGAGCTGAGGAAAGCAGAGATTATTGCCATTCGCTCTTTCTCTTTTATCCGCTTCCGTTGGGAGGATGACGAGAACGAGCGCGATTACTTTGAAATTAAGATGACTTATAATGAGTTGACAAGTGACTACGTATTAGAAATCACTGATTTTGCGGAGCCGGATGAAGTGGATGATATGAAAGAATTGTGGGAGTCGCAAGTGGCTAAATTGAGAAGAACTTGTGGTTTTTAGTTAACTTTAGATTAAAAATTTCCCGTACTCCCTTTTTTGTGCTACTTTTGTGCTTTCAATAAGTATGAGACAAGTAACATGCTGCGCATAAAAAAGTTAGATATATTCGTATTGAAGAGCTTCTGCATGCTCTTTGCCGGCACTTTTTTCATCTGCCTCTTCATCTTCATGATGCAATTCTTGTGGAGATACGTAGACGAGCTGGTGGGAAAAGGATTGGAAATGACCGTCTTGGCGCAATTTTTTTTCTACTCCGCCCTGACACTCGTTCCTGCCTCCCTGCCGCTGGCCGTATTGTTGGCGGCCCTGATTACATTCGGCAACTTCGGCGAGCGCTTCGAATTGCTGGCCATGAAGGCGGCAGGCATCTCGCTCCTCAAGATTATGCGCCCGCTCATCGTGTTCATCGCCTTCATTTCCTGTGTATCCTTCTATTTCCAGAATGTGGTTGGTCCCAAGGCCCAAACCAAATTATGGACACTACTTTTCTCCATGAAGCAGAAGTCGCCCGAGCTGGATATTCCTGAAGGCGTATTCTACGATGAAATCGAGGGTTACAACCTGTATGTCAAGAAGAAGAACCGTGATACGGGTATGCTCTACGACGTGCTGATCTACAATTTCGAGAAAGGTTTTGAGAATGCCCAGATCATCAAGGCCGACTCCGGACGGCTCGAGATGACGGCCGACAAACAACACCTGTACCTTCATCTGTACAGCGGTGAGCAATTCGAGAACCTCAAGTCACAGAACATGAGCCAGAAGAATGTACCCTACCGCCGCGAGACTTTCCGCGAGAAGCATGCCATCATCGAATTCGATTCCGACTTCAACATGGCCGACGAGGGTATCATGGGAGGGACTGCACAAAGCAAGAACATGGAGATGCTCCAGGTGGCCATCGACTCGATGAAGGTACAGAACGACAGTATCGGACGGGCCTATTATACCGAAGTGATGGGCAGCACCTACAAGCCTGCAGCCTCACTTACCCGAGCCGACACGGTAAAGATAGAAGAGGCCCGCCCTACAGCCTACGATTTGGACAGCTTGTTCAACTCGCTCACCTTGGCCGAAAAGGAGAAAATTGTCAGCTCAGCCGCCAGCCGCGCCCAAAGCACAGGAAGCGACTGGAACTTCAAGAGCTTCAACGTGTCGCAGACCGACACCAACCTGCGCCGTCACATGACGGCCTGGCACGAGAAGCTGACCCTCTCGCTGGCCTGCCTCATCTTCTTCTTCATCGGCGCGCCGCTGGGAGGCATCATCCGCAAAGGCGGACTGGGTATGCCCGTCATCGTGTCGGTACTGATATTCATTATCTATTACATCATCAACAACACAGGCTTCAAGATGGCCCGTGACGGCAAATGGATTGTCTGGATGGGCATGTGGACCAGTACGGCCGTGCTGGCTCCGCTAGGAGCGTTCCTCACCTACAAGTCGAACAACGACTCGGTAGTCCTCAATGCCGATGCCTACATCCAGTTCTTCAAGAAACTCATAGGCATACGCAGCGTACGTCACCTCTTCCGCAAGGAGGTCATCATACACGACCCGGATTACGAACACCTTCCGGGCGGACTCCAATCCCTGGCCGACGAATGCCGCCGCTACATGGGCCAGAAGAACCTGAAGCATGCTCCCAACTACTTCAAGCTGTGGATGACCGATACACAAGACGAGGCCGTGGAACGTATCAGCAACCATATGGAACAACTGGTTGAAGAGCTATCAAACACCCGATCCATGACATTGCTAACCCTGCTCAACAACTTTCCCATCATCCCTGTACGTGCCCATACACGTCCCTTCCGAAACTATTGGCTGAACGTGGCCTGTGGTGTGGTCGTGCCTGTCGGCCTGTTTTTTTACTTCCGAATCTGGGCCTTCCGCCTCCGCCTGTACAAGGATTTGGAGCGAATCATCAAAACTTGTGACGACCTCGTGCTGGTGATGGAAAGAGATAAAAACAAATAACCATTATATAAATAAGATAGAACGTATGGAGAATGTAAAACTGAACACTATCGAAGAAGCTATTGAAGAGTTCAAGGCCGGAAACTTTGTCATCGTGGTAGACGACGAAGACCGTGAGAACGAGGGTGACCTCATCATCGCCGCTGAGAAAATCACCCCCGAAAAGGTGAACTTCATGCTGAAGCATGCCCGCGGCGTGCTCTGTGCGCCCATCACCGTGTCGCGCTGCAAGGAACTGGACCTGCCCCATCAGGTTCTGGACAATACCTCCGTACTGGGTACCCCCTTCACCGTGACCATCGACAAACTGGAAGGATGCACCACGGGCGTATCGGCCGCCGACCGCGCCGCTACCATCCAGGCATTGGCCGACCCCGCCTCGACTCCCGCCACCTTCGGCCGCCCCGGCCACATCAATCCCCTTTATGCACAGGAGAAAGGTGTGCTGCGTCGTGCAGGCCATACGGAAGCCACCATCGACATGTGCCGCCTGGCCGGTCTCTATCCAGCCGGCGCCCTGATGGAAATCATGAACGAAGACGGCACCATGGCCCGCCTGCCCGAGCTGCGCAAGATGGCCGATGAATACGGACTAAAGCTGATCTCCATCCGCGACATGATAGCCTATCGCCTGAAACAGGAATCCATCGTTGAAAAGGGTGTGGAGGTGCACATGCCCACCGCCCACGGTGACTTCCGCCTCATCGCCTTCCGCCAGAAATCCAACGGACTGGAACACGTGGCTCTATTCAAGGGAACATGGGAACCCGACGAACCCATCCTAGTGCGCGTACACTCCTCATGCGCCACGGGCGACATCTTCGCCTCCAAGCGTTGCGATTGCGGCGAACAACTCCACAAGGCCATGGAAATGATTGAAAAGGCTGGTAAAGGTGTGATTGTCTACCTCAACCAGGAAGGACGCGGCATCGGACTGATGGAAAAGATGAAAGCCTACAAGCTGCAGGAAGACGGCATGGACACGGTGGATGCCAACATCTGCCTGGGCCACCTGGCCGACGAACGCGACTACGGCGTAGGAGCCCAAATCCTCCGCGAACTGGGCGTGCACAAGATGCGCCTCATGACCAACAATCCAGTGAAGCGCGTGGGCCTCGAAGCCTACGGGCTCGAGATAGCCGAAATCGTCCCCATCGAAACCACTCCCAATCCCTACAACGAGCGCTATCTGCGCACGAAGAAGGAGCGCATGGGGCACACGCTGCACTTCAACAAATGATTTTGTCCCTTTGCTTTCATGTATCGGGAAAAATCTGTTATTTTGCAACCAGAATTAAAACAACCTTCTAAAGATAGAACTGAAATGAACCAATTATCTGACCGTTTGAACAGTTTGTCGCCGTCGGCGACGCTGGCCATGTCTCAAAAGAGTGCCGAGCTGAAGGCACAGGGCGTGGATGTAATTAATCTGAGTGTCGGCGAGCCTGACTTCAATACTCCCGACCACATCAAAGAGGCCGCCAAGAAAGCCATCGACGAGAACTACTCGCGCTACTCTCCTGTAGCCGGTTACCCCGCCCTGCGCAATGCTATCGTGGCCAAGCTGAAGAACGAGAACGGTCTGGAGTATACCGCCGCCCAGATTTCGTGCGCCAATGGTGCCAAGCAGTCGGTGTGCAACACCATCCTGACGCTGGTCAACCCCGGCGACGAAGTCATCGTGCCTGCCCCCTACTGGGTTAGCTATCCCGAAATGGTGAAGCTGGCCGAAGGCAAGCCCGTCACTGTGCTCGCCGGCATCGAGCAGGACTTCAAGATGACACCCGCCCAGCTGGAAGCCGCCATCACGCCGAAGACAAAGGCACTGATTCTCTGCTCACCGTCCAACCCTACAGGTTCCGTCTATAGCGCTGAAGAGCTGGCCGGACTGGCCGCCGTGCTCGAGAAGCATCCGCAAGTCTATGTCATTGCCGACGAAATCTATGAGCACATCAACTACATCGGCCGCCACCACAGCATCGCCCAGATTCCTTCGATGAAGGACCGCACGGTCATCGTCAACGGTGTATCCAAGGCATACGCCATGACCGGTTGGCGTATCGGCTTCATTGCCGGACCCGAATGGATTGTAAAGGGTGTGAACAAACTGCAGGGACAATACACGTCAGGTCCTTGCTCGGTATCGCAGAAAGCCGCCGAAGCCGCTTATACCGGCACGCAGGCTCCTGTCGAAGAAATGCGTCAGGCCTTCCAGCGTCGTCGCGACCTCATCGTGAAGCTGGCCAAGGAAGTGCCGGGCTTTGAAGTAAACGTACCCGAAGGTGCCTTCTACCTCTTCCCCAAGTGCAGCTCGTTCTTCGGCAAGTCGGCCGGCGACCGTAAGATCAACACGTCCGACGACCTGGCCATGTATCTGCTCGAAGTGGGCCATGTGGCCTGCGTGGGCGGTACGTCGTTCGGCGCTCCCGACTGCATCCGCATGAGCTATGCCACCAGTGACGAGAACATCGTCGAGGCCATCCGCCGCATCAAGGAAGCGCTGGCCGCATTGAAGTAAACGGACCAAGGTCACACATATACATCCCCTTGCCGGGCCTCTCGGACAGAGAAGACGGCAAGGGGATTTTTTTGTCCGACTTGCAAAGGGAGGAAATCAGGCAATGTTTCAGGGGAAAACATTGTATGTTTCGAAGAAAAACATTGCTTGTTTCAAGGCAAAAGGTCGTATGTTTTCCAGAGGTTCCAAGCCCGGCCCGGCAGAGGCCAATGAAAATTTTCGTTTTCATTTGCCTATGCGCCCGCCTTTTACTATTTTTGTCCCAATATGCACCGATGTGTGCCCGAAACAACTGAAACAAAGAAAAAAGACAATGAACGTCATAGAACTGATCAACAGCAACCAGCATACGGCCTTCTCCTTCGAAGTGCTGCCCCCACTCAAGGGGACAGGCATCGAACGGCTGTATGCCACCATAGACACGTTGCGCGAATTTGACCCCAAATATATCAACATCACCACCCATCGGAGCGAATACGTGTACCAGGAACTGGGCAACGGGCTCTACCAGCGCAAGCGGCTCCGCCGCCGACCGGGCACCGTGGCCGTGGCAGCTGCCATCCAGAACAAATACGGACTGACCACCGTGCCCCATCTGCTGTGCAGCGGATTCACGCGCGAAGATACCGAATACGTGCTGCTCGACCTGCAATTTCTGGGCATCACCGACCTGCTGGTGCTCCGCGGCGACAAGGCCAAGCACGAGGCGCGCTTCGTACCCGAAGAGGGTGGATACAGCCACGCCATCGAACTGGAGGAACAAATCAACCGCTTCAACCAGGGCATCTTCGTGGACGGAAGTCCGATGACCGTGACGCGCACGCCCTTCAGCTACGGAGTGGCCTGCTATCCCGAGAAGCACGACGAGGCGCCCAACCTGGAAAGCGACCTGATGTGGCTCAAGCGGAAGGTGGACGCAGGTGCGCAATATGCCGTGACGCAGCTTTTCTATGACAACCGGCGCTATTTCGACTTCGTAGCCCGTGCCCGTCAGGCCGGCATCACCGTGCCCATCATCCCCGGCATCAAGCCCTTGAAGCGCACGGCCCAACTGAGCATCATCCCCAAAACGTTCAAGGTGGACATTCCTCAGGAACTGGCCGAGGAGGTGGAGCGATGCACTGGCGACGACGAAAAGGTGCGCCAGGTAGGCATTGAATGGTGCGTGGCCCAATGCCGCGAACTGATGGAACATGGGGTGCCCAGCCTGCACTTCTACTCCGTAGCGGCCGAAGACAGCATACGAGAAGTGGCGAAACAGATATTTTGACAGACAGGCAAAGACGATGACAGGACTGGAGGACATCATAGGACAACGCGAGACAGGCCGCATGCTGAAGCAGGAAGTGGCTGCCGGACGCATGGCCCACGCACTGCTGCTGACGGGCCCGCGCGGAGCAGGCAAACTGCCGCTGGCACTGGCCTTGGGCAGACGCTTGTGCTGCGCCCATCCCACGGACGACGGCGAGGCCTGCGGACGTTGCACGGCATGTCTGGGCTGGGAGAAACTGGCCCATGCGGATGCCCACTTCGTGTTCCCCATCGTCGGCACCAAAAACACATGCGACGACTACCTGCCCAGCTGGCGCGAGATGGTGCTCGAAAACCCCTATACTGACCTTGGACGATGGACCGAACGCATAGGAGCGGGCAACGCACAGCCCATGATCTACGCCACCGAGGCCGACCGTATCCTGCGCAAACTGAGCCTGAGGTCGGCCACCGGCGGATGGAGGGTGGTAGTGGTATGGCTACCCGAACGCATGAACGAGCCCTGTGCCAACAAGATGCTGAAACTGCTCGAGGAACCGCCCTCGAAAACGGCTTTCCTTCTGGTGAGCGAAGAGCCCGAACGGCTGCTGGCTACCATCGTGAGCCGTACGCAACGCATCTACGTGCCCCGCATTGCCGAAGCCGACCTGGCCGAAGCCCTGCAAACACGCTACGGGCATCCGGCCGACGAAGCCACTGCCCTGGCCCACCGGGCAGACGGCAGCCTGCTGAAAGCGTTAGAACTGGCCGGACAGAGCGGCGAGCAGGCCCTGTGCTTCAACCTCTTCACACAGTTGATGCGCCTGGCATGGAAACGCGACATACGCGGCATGAAGATTTGGAGCGAAGAAGTGGCCGGTCTGGGACGCGAACGGCAGAAGGTCTTTCTGGAATATGCCCAACGCATGGTGCGCGAGAACTTCATCGCCAACTTCCACCGGCCGGAAATGAATTACATGGGGACGGACGAACAGCAGTTTGCCGTGCGCTTCTCCCCGTTTATCCATGAAGGCAATGTGACAGGCATCACCGACCTGCTGGCACGGGCGCAGGAACACGTGGCGCAAAACGTGAACGCGCGCATGGTGTTCTTCGACGTGATACTGAACATGACGGTACTCATTAAAATGAAGAATTGATAACAGACATTTAATATTTGACAGTTGATATGACCGACTTTATCTTACATAATGGCAGCGGAAGGCTCTGCTGCAAAAGCTGCGGACGACAGGACCGTCAGCTGAACACCTACGACTGGCTGGCCGACATTCCGGGCAACGACACAGCTTCGGAGTACGTCGAAGTGCAGTTCAAGAATACCCGCAAGGGCTACTTCCGCAACTCCAACCACCTGGAGCTGACCAAAGGCGACACCGTAGCCGTGGAAGCCAATCCGGGCCACGACATCGGCGTAGTGACGCTGACGGGACAACTCGTCCCCCTACAGATGAAGAAAGCCAACATCCGCTCGGAGGCCGACATCCGCCGCATCTACCGCAAGGCCAAGCCCACCGACATGGAGAAGTATGCCGAGGCCAAGGCACGCGAGCACGACACCATGATACGTTCGCGCCAGATAGCCCTCAGCCTGGGCCTGGACATGAAGATAGGCGACGTGGAGTATCAAGGCGACGGCAACAAGGCCATCTTCTACTACATCGCCGAGGGGCGTGTGGACTTCCGCCAGCTCATCAAAGTGTTGGCCGAAGTGTTCCGCGTGCGCATTGAGATGAAGCAGATCGGTGCCCGCCAGGAAGCCGGACGCATCGGAGGCATCGGCCCCTGCGGACGCGAGCTGTGCTGTGCCACGTGGATGACGAGCTTCGTCAGCGTATCGACGGGAGCGGCACGTTTTCAGGACATTTCACTCAATCCGCAGAAGCTGGCCGGACAGTGCGCCAAGCTGAAGTGCTGTCTGAACTATGAAGTGGACTGCTACGTCGAGGCACAGAAACGCCTGCCCAGCAAGGAAGTGACGCTGCACACAAAGGACGCCGAATGGTTCTGGTTCAAGGCCGACATCCTGGCCGGACAGGTAACCTACTCGAGCGACAAGTCCATCCCGGCCAACCTGACCACCATCAGCGCCCGCCGTGCCTTCGAAATCATCGGCATGAACAAGCGGGGCAATGCGCCCGAAAAGCTGATAGAAAGCGAGAACGACGTCAAAGCCCCCTCAGCAGACCTGCTGGAGCAGGAGAGCGTGACACGCTTCGACCGCAACCGCAAGGGCAAAGGTGCCGAAGGTGGCAAGAGCGGAAACGGAAAGAAGAAGAAAAAGGCCAAAGGCGCGCAGTCTGCCAATGCCGAAAACGGCGACAAGCCGGCCAACAAGAATGAAAAGACCGACAAACCGGCAGCCAATACGACCAAACCGACCGCCGACAAGCAGTCTGCCCCGCAGAAAGCGCCCAAGGCAGAAAAAGGGGAAAAAACGGAAAAGCCGGAGGTTACCGACAAAGGAGAAAAGAAGGAAAAAGGCGGAAACGGACAGAACCGTAACCGGCGCAACCGTCCCAAACAGGAGAAGCGTGAACGCCCGCAACAAGAGGGCGGCAAGGAAAGCAACAAGCAAACCAACAAGGACGGAGGCAACCAACCAGCTTCCTGACGGTACCCACTAAAGGATAGTGAACCATGAAGTGGAAAAGATGGAAGACGACAGGCCTCGTGCTGGCGGCAGCCTGGCTATGGGCCGCATGCAGCAGTACGGAGCCTGTCTACTATGAATACCGGGCCGTCGACGGCCTGGCATGGAGGCAAACCGATACATTGTCTTTTGCCGTCAGCCTGCCGGACACGGGGCAAGCCGACCTCGGTCTGTGGGTGGAGGTACGCCACCGGGGTGACTACCCCTACCGCAATCTGTCGGTATGCATGGCCCGCACACTGACCACACCCACCGACACGGTCTGCCAGGTAGATACCCTGCGCCTGACACTCGCCGACGCCCAAGGACGTTGGTTGGGCGAAGGACTGGCTAATGTCTTCCAACGCTCTTTTCCCGCCGGACGCCTGCACACGACGACGCCTGCCAATCTGCGCTTCGACCTCACTCCAGCTCTGCCCGACTCCTTGCTGCCGGGCATCAACGACATCGGCATCCGGCTGGAGTAACCCTATCGCATCCGAAGCCCGCGGGCTGCATCAATCCTCAGGAAAACAAAAAGCAGGATGGTGAATCCCCATAACGAAGAACCTCCGTAACTGAAAAACGGCAGGGGAATGCCGATAACGGGCGTCAATCCCAGCACCATGCCCACGTTGATAAACAGGTGAAAGAAGAAAACCCCCATCACACAATAGCCGTAGACACGGCCCGAAACCGTCGGCTGGCGTTCGGACAGCCAGATGAGACGCAGAATGAGCGCCATATACAGCAACAGCACTGAAACGGAGCCGACAAAGCCCTCCTCTTCGCCCACCGTACAGAAGATAAAGTCAGTATCCTGCTCGGGTACATATTTCAGCTTGGTCTGTGTGCCGTTCAGAAATCCTTTGCCTTTAAGTCCGCCCGAGCCTATGGCTATCTCGCTCTGGTGGACGTTGTATCCCGCTCCGGCAAGGTCTTCGTCGAGGCCAAGCAGAACGTTGATACGCACCCTCTGGTGGGGCTCCATGATATTGTTGAGCACATAGTCGGCCGAATAGAAGAAGGCTATTGAGCCGATTGTGAACAGCAGGATGTAAAGATAGTGCTTTATGCGCCTGTTCATCCAAAGGTAGACCAGATATCCCACAAGACCTGCGCTGACAGCCAGCTGCACCCATACGATGTCGAACGGGATGACGAACACGGCGAAAAGAAGTGCAAGGAGAGTTATGCCTACAGAGTAGACAAGTATGGTCAGGGCCTGCTGCTTGTCCTTGCAGTAGACGTAGACCATGCCCGACGTGAATATCTGTACGAGCAGCAATACGGCAAACTTGCCTATTGATGTCGTAGTGTCGAACATCAGAGCTTCCTCGTAACGTATGCCCACAACGAAATAGATAACCATTGCAACGCCCGTGAACAGCACGCTGCCGGTCATTCCTTCGCGGTAGAACATGAGGAAGAAGGATATGTAGACCAGTGCCGAGCCTGTTTCTTTCTGTGCCACGATGAAGAGCATCGGCAGCAATACCACCGCGAAGGCGGCCGCCATGTCTTTCCATCTGTGCATGTTGAAGCCGTAGGTGCTCATCAGTTTCGACACGGCAAGGGCTGTGGCAAACTTGGCAAACTCGGCAGGCTGCAGTCGCAGCGGGCCAAGCACGAGCCATGAGCGCGAGCCTTTTATCTCGTGGGGGTTGAATATCGTTGCAAACAGCAGCAACAGCAGTATGGCGTATATGATATAGGCGAACGTGTCGTAGAAGCGGTCGTCGAGCATCAGCAGCACGAAGCCGAGGCAGATAGACGTGCCTACCCACACTATCTGCATGCCCGAGCGTGTGCTCAGACTGAATATGTCGGTGTCGCCGTAGGTATAGCTTGCACCGCACACGCTCAGCCAGCCGAATGCCAGCAGAGCCAAATATATGCCTATCGTCCACCAGTCGAGCGAACGAAGTACGCTTGGTTGTTTATCTGTTTGCTGCCCCATAACTTATACGTCTGCGCTGGAAGTCGGTCGCCCTCTTCTCTGATTCGGGCGAGAGCTTGCCTTTGATATACTGTTCCATCATAAGTGCGCCGATAGGCACACCATAGTCGGCGCCGAATCCGCCGTTTTCAACATACACGGCGATGGCTATCTTAGGATTGTTCATCGGCGCGAAGCCCATGAATATAGAGTGGTCTTGTCCGTGGTTCTGTGCCGTACCGGTCTTTCCGCACACCTCATAGTCGGCCCTGTCGGCGGCGCGGCAGGTTCCTCCGGTTACTGCACGCCTCATGCCTGCCACGATATATTCGTATGCCCTGCGGCTGGCTTTTGTGTAATGTTTCTCTCTGAACTTGGCTTCGAGCTGTTCGCCTTTCACCTTCTTCACCACGTGCGGTGTGTAGAAGTATCCGCGGTTGGCTATCGTTGCCCCGAGGTTGGCTATCTGCAGCGGCGTAAGCAGCACCTCGCCCTGTCCTATGGCGATGCTGATTACGGTCAGGGCATTCCATGAACCCCTGTATGCCTTGTCGTAATATTGTGCGTTTGGTATCAGGCCTCGTTTCTCTCCGGACAGGTCGATGCCCAGTTTGTAGCCGAATCCCATGCTCACCATGTAGTCGCGCCATGTGTTCATGCCTTCCTGTACATTCTTGTATTTCTTCCTGTTGCCGAGCATATAGTAGAGTCCCCAGCAGAAGTAGCCGTTGCAGGATGTTCCTATTGCGGGTACTAGGCTTATAGGTGAGGCGTGGCCGTGGCATCCTACGTGTAGTCCGCGGCAGTAGAATCCGTGGTGACAGGGGAACGATGTTCCCGGGCCGATTATGCCTTCTGTAAGGAAGGTGAGGCCTTGTGTGGTCTTGAATGTTGAGCCCGGAGGATACATACCCATGATTGAGCGGTTGAGCAGCGGCTTCCACGGGTTGCGTGAGAGCATGGCGTGCATCTTTCCGCGCTTGCGTCCAGTTACCGTCCTCGGGTCGTATGTAGGCGATGATACCATGCACAGCACCTCGCCGGTGGACGGCTCGATGGCCACGATGCTGCCTATCTTTCCCTCAAGGAGCCTCTCGCCCAGTGCCTGCAGCTTTATGTCGAGGCTCAGAGTGAGGTCTTTGCCCGGCACAGGCCTGCGGTCGAACTTTCCGTTCATGTAGCTGCCCTGTATCCGGCCGTGGGCGTCGCGCAGCATTATCTGCACGCCCTTCTCGCCGCGCAGCTGTCTTTCGTATGACTTCT
>ENA-OOVG01000250-OOVG01000250.1-human-gut-metagenome-genome-assembly--contig:-NODE-250-length-12042-cov-3.261283_pt1 | contig 12042 bp, 9 predicted proteins | sample MGYA00241555_ERZ501292 | MGnify/ENA primary metagenome ERZ501292 (study PRJEB25962, sample SAMEA2042362) | human gut metagenome | biome: human gut; feature: human-associated habitat; material: faeces... | reverse complement strand
ATTTATATATATAATATATTATATATATAAATATATAATAAACTTCCAAATTCAAGCCTACCAGTCAAAGAGAAACACACAAATTTCTTTTTGTAAGTTTTGTAATGTAAGGGATGTAAGAACGTATGAGCAAACCTGAATAGCAATAAAATAAAATTACATAAAAATAGATTATAAGCGCATAAATCATTACAAGCCAGAGCCAGTCCATCCGTTACCATCCCAGCTTCTCCAGCCCTGCATCCTGATACCACTTCAGGGAGCGGTAGGCCGCATCGCGCTGGGTGCTGCTGCCGGGGATGTAGTGGGTGATGCCGTTGGCACCCTCCATGGAGAACATGCCGACAAACTGGGAGTAGTTCTTGGGCGTGGTGCTCCAGTAGGCAATGGCGGCGTCGAAGGCCTGCGTCCACGCAGCATACGAGGCATCGTCGAGCAGCTGCTCCATGAGCTGCTTCAGGTCAAAATAACCCACGTAGTCGCGCCCCCACCCCTTGTGGTCGTAGTCGAATACAGCGGCTTTGAGCGCAGCAATATTCACCACCTCGTCAGGCAGGAGCTGGGCGGTGAGCGCAGCCAGCGGTTCGAGGGCATCGGTGCGCATCACGCAGATGGACGTGCCGCCCGTCCAGTTGGAATTGGAAATGCCAATGCCGCCGTTATAGATTTCCTCGTAGGCGGCAAAATAGGCCTTGGACATCTCGACCGCCGCCTGGTCGGCAGCCATCAGAGGCACCAGGCGTTCGTAGGGGGCGCCGGGGCCGGGGTTCTCGGTAGGCGAACCGATGTAATAGTCGGTAAAGCCGCGCAGCTCGTAGGCCACCTCGACGGACGACATGAAGCAGGCGTCGAACATAAGGAAATCGAGATGGGGCGCCCCTTCAAGGACAGATACCAACTCGGAGATATTCATGCGATGGTCGCCGTCGGTCTTGTCCTGCCCCACCCAGCGGGTCGAGGCCTGTCCGTAGGGCACCCATCCGTCGGCGTGCGACCAGTATATCAAGCCATAGCTCTCGGCCAGGAAGCTGGGGTTGGCGAAGACGTCGGCAAACACCTCGCGCGTCTCGGCCACGCCCACGGAGTTGCGGTCGCCGTACGTACGCACCACGTCCTCCACCACCTGCCCGTTCTGTTTCTTCAGTTCCACAAGGCGGGGCGAGCTGCCCGTATCGATGTAGACAAGCAGGTGCAGCGTGCCGTCGGCCACCTGCTTCATGCCCTCCTTCATCTCCTCCAGGTCTTGCAGGGCAAAGGAAGAGAGATTGTTGTCGGCGGCCAGATAGACCAGCACTGTCCGCTTGTAGGACGAAGGTTCGGGAGCCTCCTCCTTGTCGCACGAGGCCAAAGCCAGCAGCGACAACAGCATCACCACGAGAACGTTGCGTCTGAACATAGGGCCACCGGTTTAGTCTTGCGGTTTCTCGAACTTGAACTCGTCGGGCTCGATAGCCTGAAGCGTCTGCTTGCTTTTCTGATAGCCGGACTTCACCTTGGCAGCCTCCTTCTCGAGCTTCTTCTTGTTTTCGGAGAAGTAGATGGAGCACGTATAGTTGGGCTTGTTCAACTGGTACTCCACGTGGTTCTTCAGCTGATAGGAATACATGTCGCGCTGGGGCAGGAAGCCGTTCTTGTCCAGCACCACACTGTCCACCAGCTGGACGGGGGTGTAATAGACCACCGTATCGCTGAACGAAGCCGCCACCCCGAACACATACACGGGTTTCTCCTTTTCCTTTTCCTTATCCTTGTCTTTCTTCATCGTAAAGGCCGAGCAGAGCACAAAGGCCAGGGCCAGGGCCATAATCACACGCAGGTATTTCATATCCGTTCTTGTTTTTCAAAAATCCGACAATACATTTATAGCGGCAAAGGTAACAAAAAAAACCGGCAGGACTGCATGTCGCTGCCGGTTTTTGAAATCTTTCGTTTGTCGGAAACCGATATTCCTACTTATCCCAAATAAGATTTGAGCAATTTGCTACGATTACTTTGTCTTAATCTTCTGATAGCTTTTTCCTTGATCTGGCGCACACGCTCACGGGTCAGCCCGAATTTGTCGCCGATTTCCTCCAGGGTCATTTCCTGTTGTCCGATGCCAAAGAACATCTGTATGATCTCCTTTTCGCGCTCGGTCAGCGTAGAAAGTGCTCTATCAATTTCCCTCGCAAGAGACTCGTTCACCAACGAGCGGTCGGCCATGGGCGAATCGTCGTTCACCAGCACATCCAGCAGGCTGTTGTCCTCGCCCTCAACAAAAGGCGCGTCGACCGATATGTGGCGGCCGGACACCTTCAGCGTGTCGGAGATCTTGTCAACAGGGATTTCCAGCTCGTCGGCCAGCTCCTCGGGCGACGGGCGGCGTTCGTTCTCCTGCTCGAACTTGGAGAAGGCTTTGCTGATCTTGTTCAGCGAGCCCACCTGATTGAGCGGCAGGCGCACGATACGCGACTGTTCGGCCAGGGCTTGCAGAATGGACTGGCGTATCCACCACACCGCATAGCTGATGAACTTGAAACCACGTGTCTCATCGAACTTTTCGGCTGCTTTGATCAGGCCCAGGTTGCCTTCGTTGATGAGGTCGGGCAGACTCAGACCTTGGTTCTGATACTGTTTTGCGACAGATACGACGAAACGCAGATTGGCACGTGTCAGTTTCTCCAGTGCGGCACGGTCACCCTTACGGATGCGCTGAGCGAGCTCCACTTCTTCTTCGACGGTAATGAGGTCCTCACGCCCGATTTCCTGCAAATACTTGTCCAGAGAAGCGCTCTCTCGGTTAGTGATACTTTTGGTAATTTTTAGTTGTCTCATTCTTCTATACACATATTGGGTTGACAAAGTTACGACAAAAAATCGGAATACTGCCAATCTTTTGCCTTCTTTTTTCAATCCGGTTCAACAAAAAGTTCGGAAAGCCCTTTCCTCGCTCCCCCATCCTACTACAAAAAGAGTGCCGACAAGCAACTTGCCGGCACTTTCTACAAGATAAATTAAACAAACTTCAACCTTCTTACCTTATCAAAAGAGTCTAACCTATCTTATGATTAATGTAAACCAAATATATGCTGTCTGGCGCTTATTCCTGGCTCAGGTCGACCGCATAGCTGGCGCGCTTGCCCGAGGGGAACATACCGGTGATGAAGAGCACCTGCTCGGGGGTCTGCGTGGCAGCCTTGAGCACGTCTTCCAGGTCTTCGACCGTCTTCATCGGCTGGCCGTTGGCCTTCAGGATGATGAAGCCCTTGCGGATGCCCGCGTCGGCCATCTTGCCGTCGCTGACGCCTGTCACTTCGAGTCCGTAGCCCAGGTTGAGCTGGCGGCGCAGGTCGGCGTCAACCGGCTTGAAGGCAGCACCCAGGATTTCCATACCGGCATTCTTGACAACCTTTGTGTTGCCCTGGGCGTTCTTCAGCGTGATGGTCACTTCCTTTTCCTTCTTGTCGCGGACAATGGTGAGCTGCACCTTGTCGCCCGGACGATGCTTGGAGAGGGCTTCCTGCAGGTCGGTGAACTTGTGGAGCTTCTTGCCGTCCAGCTTCGTGATGACGTCGTTTTCCTTCAGGATACCTGCGGCGGAACCACCTTCTATGACTTGAGCCACCAGGATACCATCCTTTACGCCCAGCTCTTCCATGCGCTTCTCCATCTCCTTCACCACTTCGTCGTCCATCTGCAGGTCGGTCGTGAAGTCACCGCCCTTGATGCCCAGCAGGGCACGCTGTACGGTACCATATACCTTGAGGTCGGAAACGACCTTCGTCATCAGGTTGGTAGGGATGGCAAAGCCATAGCCCGAATAGGCACCCGTAGGCGAGTAAAGCATGGCGTTGATGCCCACCAGTTCGCCGGCGGCGTTCACCAGGGCACCACCACTGTTACCCGAGTTGATGGCGGCATCGGTCTGGATGAACGACTGGATGCTGGCAGCCTGTCCGTTGGCGGCCGTCGTGCCGATGGAACGTGCCTTGGCACTCACGATACCTGCCGTGACGGTAGAGTTCAGGTTGAAGGGGTTGCCCACGGCCAATACCCACTCGCCCACCTTCAGGGCATCGGAGTCGCCCACAGGGATGGTGGGGAAGTCGTCGCCCTCAATCTTCAGCAGGGCCAGGTCGGTGTCGGGGTCGGTACCGATGACACGTCCCTTCAGTTCACGTTCGTCGTTGAGCTTGACGGTGATTTCGTCAGCACCCTCGACCACGTGGTTGTTCGTCACGATGTATCCGTCCTTCGAGATGATGACGCCCGAGCCGAAGCCCACACGCGGCTGCGTCTGAATCTGGCGTTGCTGGCCGCGGCCGTCGCCGAAGAACCAGTCGAAGAAGTCGGGTTGCGTCTGGATGGTGCGCGTCTTGCTCAGCTCCGTAGCGCGGATGTGAACCACAGCGTGTACCGAACTTTCGGCGGCCTTCGTCAGGTCGACCGGCTGGGCATTGGCGGCACCCAGGCCTGCCAATCTTATATTATTGGGGTTCTGCTGGAAAAGCTCGCTGAAAGCGGCATTCTCCATCTGTTGTCTGGCCATCAGCTTGTAGGCCGTAAACCCACCTATCGCGGAACTCAGGAGTACGCCTGCGGCCACTCCCATTACCATTTTCGTTGTCCGTTTCATAATCTTATCTCTTTAAAGTGTTAATATTCGAGTTCGTTTTAACTTTATGACGTTAAAATAACGACAAAAACCGTTCAGTTATTCACCCTGTCATACTTTTTTGTTCTCTTTTAACAGAGCCTATTTTGAGCTTAACAGCGATTAACGGCCCAAGCTGCCAAATTAGCATTTCTGCACGTTTCCTGCCACGTTAACACTTTGAGCGTTAGAGGCTAAAAAAATGTTTCCACCTCTAAAGAGATGCTTCACGCCCTGCGGAGAGGGGTCAATAGTTCAGGTACTCGATGTCCATGTGATAGCTCCAGCGGTCGAAGTACAGGTTGCCGCCGGCCCACTCCACCTCGCCGCGCTGGAAGTCCACCGTCTCGCTTCGTGGATATTTCTTTTCGGGCACCAGCGGCATGCCATAGTCCTGGTTCACCACCATGCGCCACGAGTCGATGCCGCCCAGGTAGAAATGGGGCTTGCCCACTTCCTCGGCATAGGTTGCCAGGCCGAACGACTGGTCGACAGGCACCCATCCGATGCCTTCGAAGTAAACCTCGCCCCAGTCGTGCAGATTCCATGCGCCGGGTTGCATCATGAAGCCGCTCTGGAAGTGGGCAGGGATGCCCGACAGACGGCACAGGGTGACAAAGAGCAGGGTCACCTGCCCGCAATCGCCATGACCGTTCTCCAGCACATAGAGGGGGATGTTGTCGATGGTCGAGTACTCGCGCGCCGAAGCCCAGGGGAAGTGGTAGTGCACCCAGCGGAAGATGCGGCAGGCCTTCAGATAGGGATTGTCCTCGCCTTCTGTCAATTTGTCAGCCAACTGACGCAGGCGGGTCGTGAAGACGATGTGGCGGTCGCGTTCGGACGTATAGTATTTGTAGAGTTCCGACGAGGTGTCGTAGGGTTGCACGTCGGAGGGACGGATGTCGTGCCACTCGCCGTAGGAGGTGTATTCGAACGTTTCCGAGAAGACCGTGGGCTGTCCGCTCACCGCCCGCTTCTCCATGTAGAGGGTGCTGTGGGCCGTGCCTTCCGTGGTGAGCGTGTACGAAGGTTCGCTGGCCGCGATGAGCTTCACGTCCTGCTGGCGGGGTATGTCCGTGCGGGGAAAGGGAAGCCAGCAGCGCACCACCTCGCCCGCAGGTACGGCGTTGGTGTCGACGGTCAGCGTATAGGTGACGCGCATGCGCTTGGGAGCCGCCAGGCAGGAGTCGCCACGTCCGTCGGTGGCGGCCAGAATTTCGGGCAGGTTCTCGGCATTCACACGGTCGCTGGTACTCGCCTGCTCACCCTCCATCGCCAGCTTCCGTTCGCGGCACAGGGAGTCGATGCGGAAAAGGTTGGGACCCGCATTGCGGAAGTAGCGCTTCTCGCCATCGAGCATCATGCACTCCAACGCGCCCGACTCTTCCCATTGGCGCATCTGCTCGTCGGTCACGTCGGGCAGGTAGCGGCGGATGTAATCTTTCACTTGCGCCTCCGTCAGGCAGAAATCAGTCAGGAGGCGTTGGTGCAGGTCGGCCTCCCACGAGTAGGAAGCGTCGGACGCCTTGCGATTGCAAGCCGAAAAGGCCAGCAGAAACAGGACAAGATAAAGCAGATTCTTCATACATTTAATGGAAAATGGAGAATTGAAAATGGAAAATGAACACACGCACACGGCTATTCTTCATTTTCAATTCTCAATTATCAATTATTAATTATTAATCACTACCCCAATGCCAGGCAGGTCGGGCAAGGTAATCTTACCCTTCACCACCTCCATGCCGCTGAAGCGGTCGTTGGCAATGAGCAGGTTGCCGTCGAGGTCGGCAAAATCGACCGCGGGCGAGAGTTGGGCAGCTGCCGAGCAGGCGCACGAAGTCTCCGTCATGCAACCCACCATCACCTTCATGTCGAGCGCGCGTGCCAGGATGAGCATCTTCCACGCCTCGCGCATGCCCGTACACTTCATCAGCTTGATGTTGATGCCCGTATAGGCTCCCTTCAGCGCAGGTACATCCTTCAGGCGCTGGACGCCCTCGTCGGCAAAGATGGGCAGAGGGCTCTGCTGGGTAATCCAGGCGATGTCGTCTATCTGCGCCTTGGGCATGGGCTGCTCCACCATAACGATGCCCTGCTCCTTGAGCCAGTGTATCATGTCGAGGGCATGCTGGCGGTCGGTCCACCCCTGATTGGCGTCGACGGCAATGGGCAGGGACGTGACCGAACGGATGGTCTCGATCATCTCCTTGTCGTTGTCACCACCCAGCTTCACCTTGAGGATGTTGAACTGGTCGGCACATTCCTTGGTCTTCTCGCGGACCACGTCGGGCGTATCGATGCCGATGGTGAAGGTCGTCGAAGGAGCCTTGGCCTTGTCCAGTCCCCAGATCTTGTACCAGGGTGCCTGCAGGAGCTTGCCCACCAGGTCGTGCAGGGCGATGTCTACGGCCGCCTTGGCCGCCGCGTTGCCCTCCGACAGGCCGTCGATGTAAGCCAGAATGTCCTCCATCTGGAAGGGGTCGGAGAACTGCCCGATGGTGTCCTGCACCTTCTTCAGGAAGGCCATCACGCTGTCCATCGTGCCCAGCTCCTTCTGGAGGTAGGGCGGCATGGAGGCCTCGCCATAGCCGATGACGCCGTCATACTCCAGCTCTACCTGCACGTCGGGCGTGGTGCTGCGCGAGTAGGTAGCTACCGTGAAGACGTGGCGTAACTTCAGTTCGTATGGGAAGAAACGCAGCTTCATGGTAGCGGTCGTGCTGCTCTTGTTGATATTGAACCAAGGGGTATGCTTCCGCTCGCCTGCCAGCGCTTCGTTGATGACCATACCCGAACCCAATGCGGCAAAGGCCGCCGTCTTCAAAAAATCTCTTCTGTTCTGCATCGTTTTATTTCGTTTTAAGAGTTAGACTTTCCTTCTGTATGCTACTATTGATAATAGGGATTGCGGTCCGTAGTGTTCAGGCCCTTCTCCTGATTGATGGAGGGCAGGACGCGCACGGCAAAGAGCAGACGCCCCAGGTTGTAGGCATCGAACAGCTCGTCCTGCGGGTCGAAGCTGCTGACGTGTACGTCGCCCTGCGAATGGATGAACCGCTTGCCGCCCACGTACAGGGCCACGTGCACCACCCGCTCCTTGCGCTCGGCCGTAGCCTTGCGTCCGAAGAAGATCAGGTCGCCGGGCTCGAGGTTCGAGAAGTCGGGCGCGATGTCGATGTGCTGCCCCACGTAGGCCTGTTGCGAGGCATCACGGGGGATGATGATGTCGTGCAGGTAGAGCACCGTGCGCACGAAGCCGCTACAATCCACTCCCTTCGACGAGGTGCCCGCCCACAGGTAGGGCACACCCATCAGCGTGTAGGCCGTGCGGATGATGCTGGCGGCATCCTGCTTCAGGCCCTTGCGCCACTCACGCTCGGGCAGGGCGGCCGACTGCTCCACATAGCCCCGACGGCCGTCGGGATAGGACACCCGATAGAAGTCGCCCTTCGTGCCTTCCAGCTTCAGGCGGTCGCCAGCCACGATGTCCGACACCGTCTGCGAGCGGAGGTCGGGCTCCGAGTAGACAAAGCCGTAGTGCGCGGTGATGACCAGCTTCTTCGCGCGGTTCCATGCCGTCAGCTCTTCGCGGGTGACGGGCAGGACGCTGACGCGATGCGTCCAGGCGATGTAGTCGTCGGGGGTCTGGACGCGGTACCAACCGTCGCGTTCGAGCAGGCGCACGGGCATGCCCAGCAGGGCTTGCGTCATCATCTCCGACGAATAGTCGGGCTGTACGCGCAAGCTGGCCACGGAGAGGTTGATGATGCCATAGGTTTTTCCTTCGAGCGCCGCCTCGTCGGGCAGCACCTTCAGGCAATCCATCACTTCGTAGCCCTCCTTCGACAAAGCCTCCATCAGTTCGGCCTTGGCAGAAGGCGAAGTAGTCTCGCCACGGAGCATTACGCGCTTGCCGTCGAACGTATAGTCTGTCTTGAAGAGGGCGACACGCCCGTCGGGGGCATATTTCTGTTTGAGTCTGTCAGTCAGGGCAATTACCTCGGGCGGAACGTCCCCGCCTGCGGCATAGGTCCTTGCGGACGACAAGGAGCAGAAGAGCAAAAAAGCAAGAATAAGATAGTTTCTGTTCATGAAAAGTCAGTTTGTGGGTTATTAACAATAGCAAATCTACGAATTATTTCCATAAATTCTGTGTTTTTGTTGCGAAAATCGTACCTTTGCCTCCATAAAGCAGTTGGCCGGTCTGCCGCTTGCGCCTTTGTGCGCATGAGGAAAGTCCGGGCAACACAGAGCGTCCCACTTCCTAACAGAAAGCTGTCCGCGAGGGTAGAGTAACGCAGAAGAAAACAACCGCCCTCCTTCTCTCGGAAGGAGGGTAAGGGTGAGAAGGCGGGGTAAGAGCCCACCAGTCTTGTGGCGACACAAGGGCTGTGCGTCTTGGGAGTTGTAAGGTCATGTAAACCGGCGCAAGGAGAGTTGCTCGCTCGATGCCGGAGGGTGGACCGCTAAAGCGCGTATGGTGACATACGGCTCAGATAAATGGCAGACACCTTGTCCCCTCGGACAAGGTACAGAACCCGGCTTACAGGCCAACTGCTTTTCTTATTCTTATATGTATCTCTGCTATGAACCAAAAAATCGCAAGACTCTGGAAGTTCCTTACCGATGATATCTGGCGCATCACGGAGGACGAGGTGAACAAGACCACCTTCTCCATCTATACCGTCATCAAGACCATTTACCTCTGCATCACCCGCTTCACCAAGGACCGCCTGGCCAACAAGGCTGCCGCCCTGACCTATAGCACACTGTTTGCCCTTATCCCCATCCTGGCCGTGGTCTTCGCCATTGCGCGCGGATTCGGGTTCGACAACGTGATAGAGCACGAAATCGCCACAGGCTTCGGTGGGCTGAACGAGACGAGCAGTGCCATCCTGAACATCGTAAACACCTACCTGTCGCAGACGAAGAACGGCATCTTCATCGGCGTAGGTCTTATCATGTTGCTCTGGTCGGTGCTCAACCTGATCAACAACATGGAAATCACCTTCAACCGCATCTGGCAGGTGAAAAAAGCAAGGAGCGTCTATCGGCGCATCACCGACTATTTCTCCATGCTGCTGCTCATCCCCATCCTGCTGGTGCTCTCGGGCGGTCTGTCCATCTTCATGAGCACCATGCTGAAGAACATGGAAGACTTCACCCTGCTGGCTCCTCTGGGCAAGTTTCTGATACGTCTCATCCCCTATGTACTGACGTGGTGCATGTTCACAGGGCTCTATATCTTCATGCCCAACACGAAGGTGAAGTTCAAGCACGCGCTCATATCGGGCATACTGGCAGGTACCGCCTATCAGGCCTTTCAGTTCCTCTACATCAGCAGCCAGTTGTGGGTGTCGCGCTACAATGCCATCTATGGTAGCTTCGCCGCCCTGCCCTTGCTGCTCCTCTGGCTTCAGATTTCGTGGACCATCTGTCTCTTTGGCGTCCAGCTGACTTATGCAGGGCAGAACATCAGCAACTTCAGCTTCGACAAGGACACGCGCAACATCAGCCGACGCTACCACGACTTCGTAGCCATCCTGATGATGTCGCTCATCGTCAAGCGCTTCGCCCGCGGCGAAAAGCCCTACACGGCCGAAGAAATCTCCGAGGAATGTCAAATTCCCATCCGACTGACCCGCCGTCTCTTCGAGGAGCTTCAGGAAGTGAAGCTGGTGCACGAGGTGGCCACCGACGAGAAGAGCGAATCGCTCTCCTACCAGCCTTCGATGGATATCAACAAGCTGAACGTGGCTCTCCTCCTTGACCGCCTTGACACCCACGGATCCGAAGACTTCAAGATAGACAGGGAACATGCCTTCAAAGGACAATGGACGACGCTGATAAAAATACGCGAAGAATATTACAGAAATGCGAGCGAAGTGTTGCTGAAAGATTTATAAACACGACACGAAACGTACGGACATAAAAAAAGGGCTCCGCTGAGCCCAACCTTTGTTAACCTTAAATCTAATACTATGAAAAACACAATGCAAAGGTATGCACTTTTCGATAACTTGCAAACAATCCAACTAAAAAAGCATGTTTAATAACATGTTTTAGCAGATTTAGATATTTATTAGTGAAAATACGCTGAGCTTAGCGACAGGAAAAGCCATTTTCTGCCACAATTCTGATTAATTCCGTATCTTTGCCTTGAAATTTGCGACTGACACCAAACATATGAAACGGTTTTGTTTATCTTTTATTCTATTTCTCGGAGTCACTATAAGTTGGGCAGACGATAGTGACAATCGTCAGAAGATAATCCTGGACACCGACATGGTGGAACTTTTCGACGACGGCATAGCCATGATGATGCTGGCCAAAGCGCCCAATATAGACTTGTTAGGCGTTACCGTAGTGGCAGGCAACACGTGGGTTTCAGAGGGAACCGCTTATGCCATCCGCCAACTGGAAGCGATTGGCATCACAGACATACCAGTATTGCAAGGCGTTCGTTTGTCATTTGCCCCCAATCGGGTTGAAAACATGAGAGAAGAAATCCAGCTGTTTGGTTTCGGCGAAGGGTATTCAGGCTCATTTGCTTATGAAGAACCTACCTTCTGGAAGGATGTTTACACCTCCCGTTACAAGCAAGAGCCCACCTTCGGGCCAACCGACATGCATGCTGTCAATTTTATTATCGAACAAGTAAAACGATATCCTCACGAAGTAACAATCCTGGCCATTGGCCCTTGCTGTAATTTGGCAATGGCCGTCAGAATGGCCCCCGAAATCATTCCGCTTATCAAACGGGTGGTTTATATGGGTGGGGCTTTTACAGTGCCGGGCAACACAACGCCTGCCGCCGAATTTAATTGGTGGTATGACCCAGAAGCTGCGCGAATAGCCCTACGGTCTCCTTTTAAAGAACAGATTGTTGTGGGATTGGATGTCTGCAATCAGATAGAGTTACGAAAAAACCGCTATGAGCAAATTGTCGGACTATTGACCAAAGAAAAATTCCAAGCCATGTTGCATGACAATTTTCTGCAAACGACCTTTGAGGAACGCCCAGAAACGGTATGGCACATTTGGGATATTGTAGCTGCCGCTTTATGCGTGGAACCTTCCATCCTGAAACGTGAGATGACGCGTCACATAGACATCAATACCCAGCAAGGACTTTCCTATGGGCAGTCGTTGGCTTTTGCACATAATTCGCCCACTGGCACACAACCTGTACGGATCGTGATAGCAGTGGACGAAAAAAGATTGTGGCAATTGATCGAAGAATCTTGCCGTTCGTTCTGATTGGATGCCCGACGGCATTCAGCCTTCTTCGCCTGCGCAAGTCAATAGTGATTATACGATACCACCTTATCCAGGTCCTTGCGCGACTTCTTGCGCTTGGGCTTGGCCGCATAGCCCACGACGACATCGAGCAACAGGCGTTTCCCCGC
>ENA-OOVG01000243-OOVG01000243.1-human-gut-metagenome-genome-assembly--contig:-NODE-243-length-12260-cov-3.355674_pt1 | contig 12260 bp, 7 predicted proteins | sample MGYA00241555_ERZ501292 | MGnify/ENA primary metagenome ERZ501292 (study PRJEB25962, sample SAMEA2042362) | human gut metagenome | biome: human gut; feature: human-associated habitat; material: faeces... | reverse complement strand
ACTCACCCCCTCCGCACTGTGATAACGCTGAAGAGCACTGTGCAAACCATTCAACACACAGTCATTGTCCAGACGGGTATATACATGCTTGTCCTCATCATTCAGGGCAATTACCTCGTACTCACCCGGCATCACACGCAGCAGCGGAACCCACATCCAGTTCTCCACACATACCATCACATCCTTTCGACCGGCTCCCGGCTGAATGACAACAGTCGCCTCCACCCCCTTAAACCGTCCCTCGGTAATGCGTATCCGGTCGCCCTTGCGCAAACCATCCGGCTGGGGTATATAAACAGGAAGTGTATTGGAATAAGAACGGGCCACCCACTGCAAATTCTCCATTGCGGCATCGGAAAGGTAAGGAAAATACTCCCGCTTCCGTTCCCTCACCCGAGGCAGGAAACTGAGTACAGGAAAACGTTGCATCAGTTGGAAAACATCACGCTCGGAAGCACGGACAAATACATAGTTGAAGAGTAAGGGACGCTGGGTATTGACGAATTTGCCGTCTATACGCCTCACTTCCTGATAGGAAGGAGCAAAAAAGCCGAATGAGGGCTCGCCTGCCTGTATGCGCCGGTCCTGTTCCCGTTGCAAACCGCGCACTCCTCCCCGATGACAGTCGGGAAGCGACAACACATACCAACGCACGGCATTGTTATTCCGCAAAGCCTCCAACGCTTCGGGAGATGCCACAGAACGCTTCGGTTTATCAAACTGATGGGATAGCTTTTTCATGAGGTTTATCGTCAGAAATCCACGCTGACCGATACTGGAAGACCATATCAGCGCAGTGTTTATAACTGGCTGATAAATAGTATTTTACACAGATTTCATTTTGTATTTCCCTCGGTTTGCACTACCTTTGCATGCTCAAATAAAAATGACATTGTTACAATTATGATATCTGTAGAAGGACTGAAAGTGGAATTCAACGCCACGCCCCTGTTCGAGGACGTGTCCTACGTCATCAACAAAAAGGACCGCATCGCCTTGGTGGGCAAGAACGGAGCGGGCAAATCGACCATGCTGAAGATACTGGCCGGATTGCAGCACCCTACGGCAGGCACGGTGTCCGTTCCCCGCGACTGTACCATCGGCTATCTGCCGCAAGTGATGGTGCTGAGTGATGAGCGGACGGTGATGCAGGAGGCCGAGCTGGCCTTCGAACACATCTTCGAGATGCAGGCCGACATCGAGCGCATGAATCAGGAACTGGCCGACCGTACCGACTACGAGAGTGAAGACTATCAGAAACTTATCGACCGCTTCACGCACGAGAACGACCGTTTCTTGATGATGGGCGGCACCAACTATCAGGCCGAGATAGAGCGCACGCTCCAGGGCTTGGGATTCAGTCGCGAGGACTTCGACCGCCCCACGAGCGAATTTTCAGGCGGTTGGCGCATGCGCATCGAGCTGGCCAAGCTGCTGCTCCGCCGTCCCGACGTGCTCCTGCTGGACGAGCCTACCAACCATCTGGACATCGAGTCCATCCAGTGGCTGGAGAATTTCCTCGCCACGCGCGCCAATGCCGTGGTGCTGGTCAGCCACGACCGCGCTTTCCTGAACAACGTCACCACCCGCACCATCGAAATCTCCTGCGGACATATTTACGACTACAAGGTGAAGTACGACGAATTTGTCGCCTTGCGCAAGGAGCGCCGCGAGCAGCAGCTCCGCGCCTACGAGAACCAGCAGAAGCAGATTGAGGACACCGAAGCCTTCATCGAACGCTTCCGCTACAAGGCCACGAAGGCCGTGCAGGTGCAGAGCCGCATCAAGCAGCTGGAAAAAATTGAACGCATCGAGGTGGACGAGGAAGACAACTCCGCCCTGCGTCTGAAGTTCGTTTGCTCCAGCCGGAGCGGCAACTATCCCGTCATTTGCGAGGACATGGCGAAAGCCTATGGCGACCATGTGGTCTTCCACGACGTCAACCTCACCATCAACCGTGGCGAGAAGGTGGCCTTTGTGGGCAAGAACGGTGAGGGTAAGTCCACGCTGGTGAAGTGCATCATGGGCGAGATAACCGACTATACGGGCAAGCTGACGCTGGGACACAACGTGCAGATAGGCTACTTCGCCCAAAACCAGGCGCAGCTGCTGGACGGCGAGCTGACGGTGTTCGACACCATCGACCGCGTGGCCGTGGGCGACATCCGCCTGAAGATACGCGACATCTTGGGCGCCTTCATGTTCGGCGGCGAGGCCTCGGACAAGAAGGTGAAGGTGCTCAGCGGCGGCGAGCGCACCCGCCTGGCCATGATCAAGCTGCTGCTCGAACCGGTGAACTTCCTCATCCTCGACGAGCCGACCAACCACCTGGACATGCGCTCCAAGGATGTGCTGAAGGAAGCCATCCGCGACTTCGACGGCACGGTGATTGTCGTAAGCCACGACCGTGATTTCCTCGACGGACTGGTGACCAAGGTCTATGAGTTCGGGGGCGGGCTGGTGAAGGAACACCTGGGTGGCATCTACGACTTCCTGCAGAAGAAACAGATCGAGAACCTGAACGAATTGCAAAAAACGCCCTCCCTGTCGGAGTCGCCCACGGGAGCCAAGAAGCCGTCTGCTGCGGATGCTCCCCAAGCCTCGTCGGGCCGCCTGTCCTACGAAGAACAGAAGGAGCTGAACAAGCGCCTGAAGAAGCTGGAGCGGCGCGTGGCCGATTGTGAAGCCGAAATCGGTCAGACGGAAGCTGCCATCTCCATTCTCGAAGCGAAGATGGCTACACCCGAAGGCGCTTCGGACATGTCGCTCTACGAGCAGCATCAGAAGCTGAAGGAGCAGCTCGACCGCGCCATGGAAGAATGGGACGCCGCTTCGACAGAGCTCGAAGCAGCCAAGAAATAAAGACGAAATAGATAAACCCTTTAAAACGATAACATTATGAATTTGAAAAGTTACTTTTCTGTTGCAGCCCTTTGCCTGGCATTGGCCTCCTGCAACTCGGGCAAGCAGCCTGCCACGCTGACGGCGGGCATCGACCTTGCCAATCTGGACACGACCGCTCTGCCGGGTACCGACTTCTACGAGTATGCCTGCGGCGGTTGGATGAAGAACAATCCCCTGACCGACGAGTATTCCCAGTATGGCTCGTTCACCATCCTGGCCGAGAACAACCGCAAGCAGATCCAGGGCCTGATTGAGGAACTGGCCGCTACGCAACACGAGGCAGGAAGCATCGCGCAGAAGGTGGGTGACTTGTACAAGATTGCCATGGACAGCGTCAAGCTGAACAAGGAGGGTGTAGCTCCCATTCAGACCGAGCTCGACCAGATTGCTGCCTTGAAGGACAAGAAGGACGTCTATCCGCTCCTGGCCGAGATGTACAAGAAAGGCATCGCCGCCTATCTGGCGCTCTATGTGGGTGCCGACGAAATGAACAGCAGCATGAACGCTGTTCAGATGGCCCAATACGGCCTGAGCATGGGCGACCGCGACTATTATCTGCTCGACGATGAGGCTACCGTGAAGATTCGCGAGGCCTTCAAGGAACATGTCAAGAAGATGTATCAGCTGGCCGGCTTCGACGCCGCTACCGCCGAACAGGGCATGAAGACCGTGATGGACGTGGAAACCCGTCTGGCCAAGGCTTTCCGCTCGCGCGTGGAGCTGCGCGACCCGCATGCCAACTACAACAAGATGGCGATGGCCGACATCAAGAAGCAGTACGCCTCCTTCGACTGGGATGCCTATCTGAAGGGACTCGACCTGAATAATGTCAACGAAATCATCATCGGCCAGCCCGCTTCGCTCGAGGCTTCGGTCAAGATTATTGACACCCTGCCCCTCGACCAGCAGAAGCTCTACCTGCAATGGAAGCTGATTGACGCCGCCGCCAACTACCTGAACGACGCCATGAAGGAGCAGAACTTCGACTTCTATAACCGCACGATGTCGGGTGCGCAGGAAATGCAACCCCGCTGGAAGACGGCCGTAGGCGTGGTAAGCTCGACGCTGGGAGAAGCCGTCGGACAGATGTATGTGGAGAAGTATTTCCCCGCCGCCGCCAAGGAACGCATGGTGACCCTTGTAAAGAATCTGCAGACGGCTTTGGGCGAGCGCATCCAGGCGTTGGAGTGGATGAGCGACTCTACCAAGGTGAAAGCCATGGAGAAGCTTGCTACCTTCCATGTGAAGATTGGTTACCCCGATAAGTGGAAAGATTATAGCGCACTGGAAATCAAGGATGATTCCTACTGGGCAAACATCGAGCGTGCCAACCTGTGGGGACATGCCGAGATGGTGGCCAAGGCCGGCAAGCCAGTCGACAAGGACGAGTGGCTGATGACGCCCCAGACGGTAAACGCTTACTATAACCCCACGACCAACGAGATCTGCTTCCCTGCCGCCATCCTGCAGCCGCCTTTCTTCGACATGAACGCCGACGATGCCTTCAACTACGGAGCCATCGGCGTGGTGATCGGTCACGAGATGACCCACGGATTCGACGACCAGGGCCGCCAGTACGACAAGGACGGCAACCTGAAAGACTGGTGGACGGAAGAAGACGCCAAGAAGTTTGAAGAACGTGCCAACGTGATGGTAGCATTCTTTGACAGTATCGAAGTGGCTCCCGGCGTACATGCCAACGGTAAGATGACGCTGGGCGAGAACATCGCCGATCACGGCGGCCTACAGGTTTCCTTCCAGGCCTTCAAGAACGCTACGGCAGGTGCTCCGCTCGAAGTGAAGGACGGCTTTACTCCCGAACAGCGTTTCTTCCTGGCTTATGCAGGCGTATGGGCCAATAATATCCGCCCCGAGGCCGTGCTTCAGATGACCAAGATCGACGTACACTCGCTGGGCGAATGGCGTGTGAACGGTGCCCTGCCTCATATCGGCGCATGGTATGATGCCTTTGGTATCACCGACAAGGACCCGATGTTCATCCCTGTAGAGAAGCGCGTGTCCATCTGGTAAAATATCCTTCCATGCCGATGCGCCTGTACGTATCGGACGGAAGACTTCAGGAAATGCCCGTCCTCCCCGTTGTGGAAGGTCGGGCATTTCTTGTCAAGGAGGAAAGCAGTGTTTTCCGAGGGCGAAAGCATCGTTTTCCGAGGAAGAAAGCAGTGCTTTCCCGACGGAGGCGGTTGGGGGAGGAGAGAGGCGTAAACTTCTCATTCTTTTAATTATAGTAAATTTCTTGCCAAGGAATAGGTGGGTAAACCAACAAAATTTGTAACTTTGCGGGGTTATTATACATATACGCATAAAAACCATATAACCATGACGGAAGCAAAGAGAATCAAAACAGCATTGGTATCCGTTTACCATAAAGACGGTTTGGACGAAATCATCAGCAAACTGCATGAAGAAGGAGTGGAATTCCTCTCGACAGGCGGCACCCGCCAGTTCATCGAAGGACTGGGCTATCCCTGCCGTGCGGTGGAAGAGCTCACCACCTATCCGTCCATCTTGGGCGGCCGCGTGAAGACCCTCCATCCGAAAGTATTCGGAGGCATCCTGTGCCGCCGCGACGTGGAGCAGGACAGACAGCAGATCGAAAAATATGAAATCCCCGAAATAGACCTCGTCATCGTAGACCTCTATCCGTTTGAGGCAACCGTAGCCAGCGGAGCGCCCGAAGCCGACATTATCGAGAAAATCGACATAGGCGGCATCTCGCTCATCCGCGCCGCTGCCAAGAACTACAAGGACGTGGTCATCGTCGCTTCTCAGGCCCAGTATCAGCCCCTGCGCGACATCCTGATGGAGCACGGCGCCACGACGTCGCTCGAAGAACGCCGCTGGTTTGCCAAGGAGGCCTTCGCCGTTTCTTCCAACTACGACTCGGCCATCTTCAACTACTTCGACGGCGGAGAGGGAAGCGCCTTCCGCTACTCGGCCAACAACCAGAAGACCCTGCGCTACGGCGAGAACCCCCATCAGAAGGGTTACTTCTACGGCAATCTGGACGAGATGTTCGACCAGATCCACGGCAAGGAAATCTCCTACAACAACATGCTGGACATCGAGGCCGCACTCGAACTGATTTCCGACTTCGACCGTACCGCCGTAGCCGTGATAAAGCACAACAACGCCTGCGGATGTGCAGAGGGTGCGACCGTCCTGGAAGCCTGGAACGCAGCCCTGGAGGCGGACCCCGTATCTGCATTCGGAGGAATCATCGTTTCCAACAGGCCGATAGACAAGGCGACCGCCGAGGAGATGCACAAGATATTCTTCGAGGTCGTCATTGCTCCGGACTATTCACCTGAAGCATTGGAGATACTCGAGGGCAAGAAGAACCGCATCATCCTGGCCCGCAAGCAGGGCAAGCTGCCCACCAAGCAGTTCCGCTCGTTGCTGAACGGCGTACTGGTACAGGACCGCGACCTCAAGGTTGAGACACCCGAAGACTTGAAAGTAGTGACCGTCAAGGCTCCTACCGCACAGGAAATCGACGATATGCTCTTCGCCAACAAGATTGTGAAGAACTCCAAATCGAACGCCATCGTCCTGGCCAAGGGGCACCAGCTGCTGGCAAGTGGTGTAGGTCAGACAAGCCGTGTGGATGCGCTGAAGCAGGCCATCGAGAAGGCCAAGAGCTTCGGTTTCGACCTGCACGGAGCTGTAATGGCCAGCGACGCTTTCTTCCCCTTCCCCGATTGCGTGGAGATTGCGGGTAACGAAGGCATCACTGCCGTCATCCAGCCGGGCGGAAGCATCAAGGACCAGCTGAGCTTTGACTACTGCAACGAGCATGGCATCGCCATGGTGACAACAGGTTTCCGTCACTTCAAGCACTAAAATAATAAAGAATGAAGAACGAAGAATGAAGAATTTGAGCGTGTCAAAGTGCGTGCCTGGATTCTCGTTTTCCGTTCTTCATTCTTAATTCTTCATTCTTAATTCTTCATTCTTAATTCTTCATTAAAAAGATGGGATTATTCTCTTTTACCCAAGAAATAGCCATGGACCTGGGTACGGCCAACACCATTATCACCTCGGGTGGTAAGATTGTGGTGGACGAACCTTCCGTTGTGGCCCTCGACCGCCGTACGGACAAGATGATTGCCGTGGGCGAGAAAGCCAAGCTCATGCACGAGAAGACGCATGAGAACATCCGCACCATCCGCCCCCTGCGCGACGGCGTCATCGCCGACTTCTACGCCTGCGAGCAGATGATACGCGGACTCATCAAGATGGTGAACACCCGTCACCGCCTCTTTTCGCCTTCGCTCCGCATGGTCATCGGCGTACCTTCGGGCAGTACGGAAGTGGAACTCCGTGCCGTGCGCGACTCGGCCGAGCATGCCGGCGGACGTGACGTTTACCTCATCTTCGAACCCATGGCTGCCGCTATCGGTATCGGCATCGACGTGGAAGCGCCCGAAGGCAACATGATTGTGGACATAGGTGGTGGCTCGACTGAAATCGCTGTCATCTCGTTGGGAGGTATTGTATCGAACAACTCCATCCGTATTGCGGGCGACGACCTCACGGCCGACATTCAGGAGTACATGAGCCGCCAGCACAACGTGAAAGTCAGCGAGCGTATGGCCGAACGAATCAAGATACATGTGGGAGCCGCTTTGACCGACCTGGGCGACGATGCCCCTGAAGACTATATCGTGCATGGTCCGAACCGCATTACGGCCCTGCCAATGGAAGTGCCCGTATGCTATCAGGAAGTGGCCCACTGCCTCGAGAAATCCATCTCGAAGATTGAGACGGCCATCCTCAGCGCGCTGGAAAATACGCCACCCGAGCTGTATGCTGACATCGTACATAACGGTATCTATCTGGCTGGTGGAGGTGCTCTGCTTCGCGGACTTGACAAGCGTCTGACGGACAAGATCAACATCCCCTTCCACATCGCCGAAGATCCCTTGCATGCCGTTGCCAAGGGTACAGGTGTGGCGCTGAAGAACGTAGACCGTTTCTCGTTCCTGATGCGATAACTTTTATCAGCGGTTAGTTGTAAGCAGTTGACGGTGTGTATTCCTGTCCAGAGGACTACTTGCCGTTGACCACTTGCCGCTAACCGTTCATCATTAACCCACTAACCGCTAATTATCGTGCGCGACCTCCTTAACTTTCTGCTGAAATACAGCCATTGGTTTCTCTTTCTGCTGCTCGAGGCCCTTTGCCTGGTGCTGATAGGGCGGACCGCACGCTATCAGCAGAGCGTATTCTTTTCGTCGGCCAATTACGTGGTCGGGAAGGTATACGACATGGCGGGTGTCGTCACGTCCTATTTCCACCTGAAGGATGCCAACGAGGACTTGCTCGACCGCAACATCTGGCTGGAGCAGCGCGTGGCTTTTCTGGAGAAGGCTTTGGCCGACGAGACAGGTGACACTCTGACATCCAAGGTGGCAGGCAAGCCATTGCCGGGTGGTTATTGGACCTTCAAGGCACATGTGATAAAGAACAGTCTGACGCTGGCCGACAACTACATTACGCTCGACAAGGGAAGCGCGTCTGGCGTCCGTCCCGATATGGGGGTGGTAGGTGCCGCGGGTGTGGTAGGCATTGTCTATCGCACGTCGCCCCGCTATTCGCTGGTCATCCCCTTGCTCAACAGCAAGTCCAGTGTCAGTTGCAAGATTCAGGGCAGCGACTACTTCGGCTATCTGAAGTGGGAAGGCGACGATCCCTGTTACGCTTATCTGAAGGACCTGCCGCGCCATGCGGAGTTCAGTTTGGGCGATACGGTGGTAACCAGCGGCTTTTCCTCCGTCTTTCCCCAGGGGTTGATGGTAGGGACGGTGGACGATATGGCCGACTCGAACGACGGCCTTTCCTATCTGCTCAAGGTGAAGCTGGCAACCGACTTCGGCAAGTTGGGCTCGGTCCGTATCCTGGCGCGTAGCGGGCAGGCTGAGCAGAAGGCACTTGAAAAGACGGTCGATTGAGTTGGAATAAGGAGAATGAAAGGAAGTAGCAATAATTAAACAAACGGATTGTTGACGCATGGCAATTAGCTATCTATATAAAGCTGTCTGGCTCGTGGTGCTGGTTTTGTTGCAGGGCTTGGTGCTGAACAACCTGCACATTGCGGGATATGCTACGCCTTTTCTCTACGTGGTGCTCATCCTGCAGTTCGAGAACGACGTGAAGCCCTCGAACCTGATGTTGTGGGCCTTTGCCGTCGGCCTGCTGGTCGATGTCTTTTCGGACACTCCGGGCATGAATGCGGCAGCTTCCGTATTGATAGCCTTTCTGCGCCCCACGCTGTTGAGGCTCTTTGTTCCCCGCGACGTGCAGGAGACACTGGTGCTTTCCATGCACTCCATGGGAGTAGGCGTTTTCCTCAAGTATATCGTGTCTGCGGTATTCATTCATCACACAGCCTTGTTCCTGCTGGAGTTTTTCTCGCTGGCCCATCCGCTGGACCTGTTGCTGCGCATTCTCTCTAGTACCATACTGACAACGGTTTGTATCTGGGCCCTTGAACTCTTCAGGCAGCGTGGCAAGTGACGGGCAATATATAAATTGACTGATGGCGAAAGACTATACATTTGAAAAGAGAAAGTATGTGCTGGGGGCGGTCGTAATATTGGTCGTCCTTCTGTACATTGTGCGCCTGTTCGGTCTTCAGATTCTTTCGGACAAGTACAAGCGCTATGCCGACAGCAATGCTTTCCTCAACAAGATACAATACCCTTCCCGCGGAGCCATTTACGACCGCAACGGCAAATTGCTCGTTTTCAACCAGCCGGCCTATGACGTGACGTTTGTACCGCGCGAGGTGGAAAATCTTGATACACTTGACTTCTGCCGTTCTTTGGGCATTACGGAGGAGCAGTTCATGCAACGGATGACTGATGTGCGCGACCGCAGAAAGAACCCGGGTTACTCCAAGTATACGCCCCAGGTGTTCATGACACAGCTGTCTGCCGAGGAGTGCGGCATCTTTCAGGAAAAATTGTTCAAGTTCCCAGGCTTTTCCATCCAGCGGCGTACTATCCGGCAGTATTCCTACAATTCGGCCGGCCACGTGCTGGGCGATATCGGTGAAGTGTCGATGAGCGACATTGAGAAGGACGACTATTACATCCGTGGCGACTACATCGGCAAGCAGGGCATTGAACGTTCCTATGAAAAATATCTGCGCGGCGAGAAGGGCGTGGAAGTGCTTCTGCGCGATGCCCACGGTCGCATACAGGGGCATTATATGGACGGGAAGCTCGACCGCCCTTCTGTGCCTGGCAAGAACCTGAAACTGGGTATCGATATCGACCTCCAGATGCTGGGCGAACGCCTGATGCAGAACAAGATCGGGGCTATCGTAGCCATTGAACCGAAAACCGGCGAGATACTCTGCATGGTGTCGTCGCCCAACTTCGACCCGCACATGATGATAGGCCGCCAGCGAGGCAAGAACCATCTGCTGCTCGAAAAAGACCGTCAGAAACCTTTGCTGAACCGCGCCATCATGGGTACCTATCCGCCCGGTTCCACTTTCAAGACCACGCAAGGCCTCATATTCTTGCAGGAAGGCATCATTCAGGAGGAAACATCTTTCCCCTGCTCGCACGGATTCAGTTACCGCGGCCTGAAGGTGGGATGCCATGGTCATGCCTCTCCCCTGCCGTTGATACCTGCCATTGCCACTTCGTGTAACGCTTATTTCTGTTGGGGATTGTATCGGATGATTGGCGACCGCAAGTATGGTTCGCCCCAGAATGCGCTTACGGTGTGGAAGGATTACATGGTGTCGCAGGGATTCGGATATAAGCTGGGAGTCGATTTGCCGGGTGAGTTGCAAGGATTCATTCCCAATGCCCAGTACTACGACCGGGCTTATCGAGGCTCATGGAACGGATTGACCATCATCAGTATCGCTATCGGACAGGGTGAAGTTCTTGCTACTCCCTTGCAGATAGCCAACCTTGGAGCTACGATAGCCAACCGCGGACACTTCATCACGCCCCATGTCGTGAAGGAAGTTGAAGACAATTCGTTGGACAACCTCTATACGGAAGTGCGGACGACCGGCATCAGCCGTGATTATTACGAAGACATTGTCGAAGGTATGAGGGCGGCCGTCACAGGAAGTACAGGCAGTGGTACCTGCCGCCTGGTGGGGACCTTGTTGCCCGGTGTGGAGGCTTGTGGCAAGACGGGTACAGCACAGAATCCGCATGGAAAGGACCATTCGGTGTTCATGGGTTTTGCTCCGAAGGATGATCCCAAGATTGCCATTGTGGTATATGTGGAGAACGGTGGCTGGGGAGCCACGTACGGCGTGCCCATCGGTGCCTTGATGATGGACCAATATTTGCACGGCAAGCTCTCGCCGCAGAACGAGGCGCTGGCCGAAGACTTCAGTAATCGTGTGATTTTCTATGGTAACGAGGAGAGATAGTGTTTGGAAAACGGTGGACTGGGTGACGATTGTCATCTACCTGCTGCTGGTTGTCGGCGGGTGGTTCAGTGTGTGTGGTGCCAGCTATGATTATGTGGACCGCGACTTTCTGGACTTCAGCACGCGTGCGGGTAAGCAGTTTGTGTGGATTGTCTGCTCATTCGGTTTGGGCGTGGTGCTGTTACTGCTCGACGATATGTTCTATGATACCTTTGCCTACCTCATTTATGCCGGCATGCTGCTGTTGCTACTAGTGACCATCTTTATTGCGCCCGACACGAAGGGCTCGCGCTCGTGGCTCATCCTGGGACCGGTCAGCATTCAACCCGCTGAGTTTGCCAAGTTTGCCACGGCCTTGGCGTTGGCTAAGTTCATGGGGGCATATGGTTTTGTGCTTCATCGTTGGCGCAGCGTGCTGACCATTGCCTTCCTCATTCTCTGTCCGATGCTGCTCATCGTGGGGCAGCGCGAGACGGGTTCGGCTCTGGTTTATCTGTCCTTTTCGCTGATGCTCTATCGCGAGGGTATGCCGGGAGCCGTGCTGTTTGCAGGAGTCTGTGCCGTGGTCTATTTTGTTGTCGGCATCCGTTTCGGCGATGTTTGGATGTTTCAGGATACCACTTCGGTCGGTGAATTCTCTGTGTTGTGTCTCATTCTGATTTCTGTACCTGCGTTGCTGCGGGTCTATCTGCCCGAGAACAGCCGTGTACGGTTGTGGCCTTTGGCTGCTTCGGGTGTAGGCGTGGTGTTGCTGGCCTGTGCGTTGTCCGGTTGGCTGTGGGCCTTCAACGTGGTGTATGTCCTGTGGGGGCTTTGTGCGGTGGCCGTCGGTTGGCTGTTCTACATGCTGCTGCGTGAGCGGAGGCGGGTGTATGCCTTCATTGCGGTTTTCCTGATAGCGTCGGTCGGTTTTCTGTATTCGTGT
>ENA-OOVG01000234-OOVG01000234.1-human-gut-metagenome-genome-assembly--contig:-NODE-234-length-12717-cov-3.464461_pt1 | contig 12717 bp, 13 predicted proteins | sample MGYA00241555_ERZ501292 | MGnify/ENA primary metagenome ERZ501292 (study PRJEB25962, sample SAMEA2042362) | human gut metagenome | biome: human gut; feature: human-associated habitat; material: faeces... | reverse complement strand
TGCGGTAGCCGATGGCTTCGGCCAGGTGGGCGGACTGGATGGACTCGCTGCCGTCGAGATCGGCAATGGTGCGGGCTACTTTCAGGATGTGGTCATAGGCACGGGCCGAGAGGTCGCTTTTCTCCAGTTAGGGAAAAATGATTCCCCAGTTGGCCAGAAAGTGGGGCTGGCTGGGGAAAAAATGTAGGTTATGTGACACTCTTTTAATCAATGAACTACAGTGAAACTTCATGGGGAAATATCATTCGTTTTCGGTGGACTTTGCCCATGTTGATACTATTACAAACGGTCGGGACGAGGCACTCCAAGCATTCTGAAGAACTCGTCTGCCTTTTCCTCGGTCATTCCATATTCAGCAGATGTCTGTAGCAGTTCCTGATAGTTAGGAGTCGTATTCAAATATTTGCGTTCAAAATAATCTTGCTTGATGTATGCTAGGAAATAGTAATAAATGTCCTTCGGACTAATCATGTTGGCAGCATTCAAGTATTCGATTGCCTTGTCAATGGAAGCTCTGGGAGTAACAAAAGCTTTCTTGCCCTGTAATAAGGAGACAGCGGCTAGATAATAAGGCTCTGCATTTTCAAAGTTGTCCTGCAAGGCTTTTTCAAAGGCTTCCAATGCCTTGTCATATAATTTTAGCTTCAAATAGCATGTACCTACAGAATAGTTGATTTCTTTGTTATTGGGATTTTCAGCCAACGTATTACGGTAAGATGCCGCATATTTGTTTAGTTGCAGCAGGGGCATCTCATTAACCTCATTATAGGATTGGATAATAACGGGTTTCCTGCAATAGATGCATTTCTTCTGTTCGCTCGATACGGCAGCCCCACAGTTGGGGCACTTCAACATAATGACTTCCATAATATAACTCTTATATTTTATAAACTTACATTTACAGCTACTTCCGGCTGATATTCCTTAGGAACTCCAAATCATTTAACGCATTCAGCAAGTATGCTCTGAGATCTTCATCTGCCTGGGTAGCCTCATTTGTTGTTTGGGCCTTTTCTAATTTCGACATACAGTCTTCACCTCTCCGTACAATATCAGTCAGTTGTGAGTTGGTGACATCGGCATTCATAATAGCGACAGGCAATCCTTTGATTTTATTCCGTAAAATTTCCAGATTGTCCGCATTGTTCAGCCCTTGATGGTGAAGTTTCTGATATCTGTTAAGTAGATAGTTAATTTTATTCCCATAATATTCCACAGTTTTATAGTTTCTTCTCTGTTCTTCCATTTTGTCCTCATAGGCATTATCCTGCTGAGCAAGAAGGACACCTGCGACGAACCACAGCAACAATATAACCGCGTGAATACTGACGTAAATCTTATAAGAAAGCAACCACGATAACATTAGAGAATAAAGCAACATCCAAATAAATGCACCCGCTATGTAGTAGACGGCACTAATTCCCAAAAACGCGAGTAAGGCCACAGAAAATCCCCTTGTCTTCCCTTTCAGAACTCCTAAGTAGCCAAAGAAAACGATTTCTATCCACAACGTCACGCCCATATTCGTGTAAAACAGTTTTCCTGCCTCAGAAGGTATAAAGAGAAAAAATAAACCGGTCGTGGCCAATAGACATGTTAAAGGCAGTATAATGTCTGCAATAATAAATAATGGTTTGTTACGCATTTCGTATTGGAGTTGATAGAGTTTGGTTATAAGCTTTCATTTCAAGGTTGGGGAGGAGGTGGAGGAGGGGGTGTGCCAAAAAGTTGCTGTAGTTCACTACACTCTCCGGCATAAGTCCATTGGGGCATACCGTTCTTCCACACGTATGTATCACGGGTCAACATTCCGTTCTGTACCAGTTGTCGTAATGCAGCCATGTCGTAAGGCCCTTGCTGGTTTCCGTTGACAAGGACATGGTAAATGGAAGATGTCGGAGGAGGGGGAGGAACAGTCTGAGGTGTCATACTGCCTCCCATTTGGTTCATTTGTTGTCCGAACATACCCCCGATGCCAAAGCCCATACCCAACCCCATGCCGGCTCCCATTACCTGTCCGGCGGCACCTTCATTACCAGCGGCGGTTTGCATGACATCGAATTGTCGCTCCTGTTGATAGGTCGCACCTAATTTCCTCAAACGGGCTTGCTCTGCAGCTCCAGCTTGTTCTCTCCCCATGATGTTCTTCAAGTCAGGCTCCAATACCTCGAAATTGAAATTCTCCAGTTGCAACCCATATTTATTAAATTCCTGTTGCAGCTTCTGTTTGATATACTTGGAGATGGCAGGAGCTAATACGGACAATTGGGTGGCGACGTTCACTTTTTCTTGTGTAATATAGTTCTGTATGCCTGCCGCAGCTACTTCACAGATGATGGAATAGAAGTTGTCCAATATGTCCTCTGTTTTGAACTGATGTTGTGTGCTGACCAGTTCGCGCAGCAAAGTGGTGCTGTCTGTTACGCGGATACCGTAGTTGCCATGTCCTTGTACACGCACCAAGGTGTCATAATAACTGTCGTGCGCATTTACGCTGAGACCAAATGGCAAATTACGCTTGGCAGTAAGGTTGACGTACCACACCTCTGCCGTAAACGGAGTCTTCCCGCCGAAGGGTAGGTTGAGAAGCTTCTGGATTAAAGGAATGTTGTTGGCATCCAATGTTTTTGTACCTTCCCCAAAAACATCATAAATAGCTCCTTCTCTGACAAAGATAGCCTCTTGTCCGGGACCCACAACGAGTTGCGCCCCTGTAGTAATATTGTTATACGGAAACTTCCACACAATATCTTCCGGCAATCCTCTGTATTCTATGACATCAATCAAACCTCTGCGTTCTTCACCTTGTCCGTCATAAGTAGCACCATCTGTACGGTGTTTATTGAAAAATCCCATTTTGTATATATTATTAGTTTATACTATTATGGATAATCGATGATATACTGCCCACTTCGGCATGTATGAAACAAGCGAGTGTACGTTTTATACGCCCCAATGCATAAACCGTATTTCCGGAAAGCCAAGACGGCGTATTCGCTGCAACTGGGTTTGCAACAGCATTTCCTTCGTATATTTTCCGTTGCATAACGTTGATAGAGCAAGACAAAACTGATGGCCAGCCACCGTCCGAATATCAATAAATACACTCCTACGGCTATGCAGTAGCATATTGAAAAACATGACAGAAGTGCCGATACTGTGGATAGCCGATCCGCCAACCAGACTGCAAACACCCGTATGCCCCATTCACTTAATCCAAGTACGCACAATACGCTGATGACGTTCACGCGCGGTCGTTTAAGTGGATGGTGCAGGCAATATTCACGGGCTTCGTCTTCTTCAGTCATGTTTCAATATAGGACTACTATTTATGCAATCTTCTTTTCGCGCAGTTTAGCCTTCATGGCCTGTACGGCACGCTCGTTGGCGTCATTCTGCTGCATTGCGCAATAGAACTTGTCACCGGGCACAACCAAACAGAAACGTGTAGAATCCACATTCTTCAATACGATGTCTTTCTTCTTAGGATCATAGAATTGCGTTTCAATCGTATCAGTAGAGGTGTTGAAACTGGTAATATCTTTGTAGAAGTATTCATTGGTAGTTTCTTTCTTGTCATCACAATCCATATAGAGCGTATATTGATACAGATAGACTTGGCTGGCCGAGAAGAACAACCAAGAAATCTGATAACCGGAATACCTAAATTTCTTATCCTTGCCTAAACGTACATAGGTGGTTTTGTCCGTAAGAAAACCTTCGAAATGCACAGGGGGAATTTCCTGCAATTCGCTTTCGTCTAACCCAATTTTATCCAAGGCTCTTTGCTTGAAATCCTTAATGTGGCTACGGAGCATTGATTCATACTCTTCATCGGAGATATGTTTAGACAAACATCCATCGTTCAAGAAGTAACGGATTACTTTCTTTTGTTCCGCATTCCTGTCTTTCATTTTTAAGGCCTCTTTGGTGGCCGGTGTGTCATGATTGCCTAAAAATACCCAAGCGGCAATTACTGCAATAATCAAAATAAAAATAATCATAGCTTTAATTTAATTTAGTGAATAACTTTAAATTTATTTTTGCAAAAATAGGGATTATTGGACTGGATATCTGCTGAGGAGTATGGTAGAGTATTCTTTAAAAGTGTAGTATAATATTCTACAATTGGGGAATTCCTATGTTTCATCGCTCTCTTTCACTTCATTCTTCTCAAAAACTTGTGAATAGTAGTAAAAGAAATTGTGATTTAAGATGCCACTAATACGCAGAAGCAAGTTCACGTCAATATTTTCCCGTCTGAAAATGTCATAAACGTTAGAACGGTCACAATATAGTTTGCGGGCAAACCAACTGACTGAGCGTTCTTGTCGGTGCAATTCCGACTCAATTATCTTTCCGATATGTATCATAGTGCCTTTCTTTATTTCGGATACCCTTCAGAAGCTGTTTTGAATGTATATTTTAATCCTTGATCATAATCACAAGAAACTCAGCTGATATACAAAGCAAAAACGAGGTGTTAAGAAAAGGTAAAAACTGTAATATCATAGAATTATATGAAAGATTTAGAGCGTTGCTTGGATGTTAATTAGGTTAACCCATTTAAATCCGTGTTCTAAAACGTTTGAGAAGAACAAGTTAATTTCTATATATGGCTCTTTTACCTATTTGTCAATTGCCGGAGGGAGGTTAAAGCTATATCCATTTTGTTTTATAGTTATTGAACAATCAGCTGGGTTATAAATTAAGGTACGAATATCTTTTTCTTCGGGACTTCCATAGCGCCAACTATATACTTTTACATTGGCTGAATCTTTCATTATATTTGTTACTTCATCGATAATCCAATAATCGGCGTAATACTCGTTTTCGCTTTGTAGATACCCGAAGCAAGTACTGCTTCCGTCGGGCAACTTTACCGTTTTCTCATACAGATCTACTTTCAGCAGATTCAGTTCTTCGGCTGTTTCTTGTTTCCATTCACCTTTAAAGGGCGATGCCTGCTTGGAAGTGCCGGTACAGCCTACTACCATACAAAGCAGGATGAATAAAAGGTTTTTCATAACTTTTTACTATTCTATTTAAAATGTTTACAAATCTGACTATATGTTTATCTAAAATATATTTCTGTCCATTTTTGCTCAATCACACGTGTGTATTCGCCCATTATTTCAGAATGATGTACTTCCCATTCGCTGAAGCAGTTGGTACATTGATGGTATGTAACCCAGTGTCTTATAAACGTGGTCGTTTCCGTTGTCTTTTCAGCATCTACTACGATAGCGTTATAGTTGTGTTGATTGATGTTGTAAGGGTTTTCCGATTCTGTGTGTTCGCTTACTCTCCATGTTACACCCAATTCCTTGACGGCAGTGCAGATTCCTGCAAAGCAATGGCAGTTTGGACAACGGTGTTCCAGAATATTGCACCATAACCGCTTATACGTATTAACCATTTGAATGTATAAAATAAACAGACCGACCCAAAACTTAAGTCCTTCGTAACTGCAACCCAAGATGTGATATTCAGCATAGGCTATGCCTCCTAACATAAGGATGGACATGATATGTACAATTCCTTGGTTGGCTATATGAAATAAATGTTTGACGATAAACGGCCAGATCAGATAGGCAATACATAGATTGATAACTAGGAAACTGAGAAACATAAGTGCCCAATATCCCCAACCGTCAGGTATCCGATAATAGAAATTCTCCCATAGTGCAAACCAGGTTTTGCCTATGGGTATCAATAGAAGTCCCCAAAGAATATTACCAATCCAACGTCCGGTATTGTATTTTGGGGATTTTGGGTTAATCTTCCATCCCATAATCATGCCGCATTGTTGTATTCTCCATGCAGCATGCAGCATTAAACAGGAAGTGCTGAGAAGCATCAGGACGGATATGAGCATATCCCATTCATCAGTGGTGTGAGTCAGGCTTATATTGTAGATAGGGCGTGTCAGAAGAAAAGTGATAATCAATGTCCAAGCAGCTGGTTTGGCTGAATTATAGAAAGGGTCTTTATATTTCTTTCGCAACAGATAGATCAATCCTGTTTCCAACAAGCCTACCAAGAAGAATATAAGTACGACTATTATCGGGGAGGCCTCAATCAGATACAAATAGCATGCAGTGAACAAATAAGTCAATGGGGAAAACATGTAACTTATGGTCTTATAGAATTTATCATCAAGGTCTGATGAACTGTTCGGTTGTGAAGGTTGCTTTTCCGACAGGTATTTGGATGACACGTAACCTTTGATGTTGTCTTTGGTCAAGACTTTCGCCCATCCTGCATGGGTGTTGTCTGTATCTACTACATAGACAGACTCTTGCGGATTGAGTTGATGTACCACATCGTAGCCGGTACCCGGTCCCGAACGCATATTCAGTTTGTTAATAGACGTAACCGTTGCTTCTGGATAACTGTTTACCGCTTCTTCGGCATGGACAGTTCCCGGAATTGCCAGCATAAGGATATAGGTGATAAGGCAAATAATACGTTTAATATGTTTAAGCATGGCTATTTTCATTCGATTAAATTACTCCTTCAGTCTAATCACCTCAATCGGTACCTGTCTCAACTGAGGCATTCCCATCCCCAATGTGGCTCCGATATACGTCGGGTCACAAATTAGAAATTTCTTTCCGTCCACATTCAGATAATCGCCTGTCGTATCAGGATTGTCGAATCGGATTGCTGTAGCCAGATGCCTACCCGGATAATAGACCAATACGACTTCCATATTCAGCAACCGGCGTACCAACTGGCTGAACAGGATGGCCCGATCTTCACAGTCGGAATAGGCTGAAGCAACTGTTTCTTCAGGAAAGAACCAACGTTCGTAACCGAACTGTTCATCGTCAGTTTTATATTTGAATCCGTATTGTACAAAACGTAGCAACGCGTTGACGGCTTCCTCCTGCGACTTGTTATGAACCAACGGGCGAAGTTGCTTTTCCATACTTTGCAGGAACGCTTCACTGGGAGTCGATTCCGCATAAAGCCGGAAATCCACACAAGGATATGTGCCCAGCAACTGCATATAATTCTTGTCATAAGACAGGTTATAAGACTGCTCTCCCACTTTGAGAGGCTGCAACGCTGCCTGTGTGTACAGGGCCGGAATAGTTGTCAGGGACATATCCATCAGCCGTGTGGCACCTCCATATTCCATCCGGCAGCTCTGAATGGTCGTCAAATCGGCATGGCCGGGGTTATAGACAGTATAGACCGTGCCATTCTCATTGCCGTACCGGAAAAAGGTTGTATTGAACACATTGCAATTGAAAGCTATCAAAGGCAGAAGTGTCTGATGCGAACGGCCAATCTTGGCCTTATAGCCCAACTGGTTCAGCGTAAATACAGTAAATACCGTTTGTTCATTGTCTGGCCTTCCGGGAAATTTGGCCTCGAATGTCCTGTTGATGAGAAGATACATTCCCCAATCGTTCAAACCGAGTGAAGACTGCAGCTGGCGGATTTCATTGGTCCAATCGATATAAGGAAGCTGGGTCAGCGCATTCCAATAGTTCGCCACCGATTGTTCGTCCGCCCCGGCCAAGCGCGGCAGATTACATGCCGCTTTCGCCAATGCGATCTGTGTGCCATAAAATGACAATCTCAGACTATTGTCAGGTACGGCCACCGGAATCTTGGGCAAGGGGCGATTGGCAGGATTTTTTCTTTTATCGACAAGAGGAATACGGGGAGGCTGAGGTTTTTCTGTATGCTTGACCGGTTGTCTGGCTGGAAGAGGCCGAGGAGTATCCGGCTTGTAAACAGTAGGCGGGACAGGCTTCTTGATGGGTGGTTCCTTTTTTTTCAACGGATAGTCGGGCCAGGCTTCGGCCAGATATTGGGCAAACTCGCGGTTGATGGAGTCGTAATAGGCTTTGAAGTTTTTTTCTTCATGGCCCACGTATTCACTGAAGGCGGCTTCCTGTTCACGGGCATACCGTTCGAAGTCGTCTTCCACTTTCTCCTGTCCCCGGCTGATGCCGGGGAGCAGAAGTAGTGTAAACAGAAAAAAGTGCCTTCTCATTTTTTCCTATTGTTTGGCATTATAGATTTCCTTGATTTCACTAGCTGAAAGTCGGCGAGTGTCATATACACGGAAATTATCTACGCTCATGTTGGTAGCAGGCAACGTGAGGCTGTTGTTCAGTTTCAAACTTCCACCCATGGTAAAGCTGGTACCGGTATTGTATGACGACTGGCTTCCACCATTCTCACTGAAATGGTTGGCATTTTCAGTAAGGACATAGGCTGGCTGACCATCCACATAGAGGGTCGTGGTAATAGTAGAATATTTCGTTACCTCAAAATCGGATACCAAAACAATGTGATGCCATTTGCCGTCAGTCAACGTTGGATGAACAAAACTGGGTAATGCATTGTATTGGTAGATATTATTATAACGGGTTACCAAGAACTTCAAGGAACCGCTACTCACGCTCAAGGTAAACATCGGTTCTGTATTTATGGATGAGTTCAAGTGGAAAATATGCCCATCACTGAAATCCTTTCCCCAAAAACTAATCGTCATCTCCTTTGAATCAATAATAGGCTTAGCAACTACAAACGTGCTATTGTCTGTTTTGCTGAACTTCACAGCTTTTCCTTCGGAGGTTACGCCTTCAACAAAGGCAGGAGAAGCGGTACCGAAACCGTTGATTTTGTTTTCGGTAGCATCGTCAAAGTTGCCGTCGAACTTATAATAAGTATAGAGCCCTTGAGTTACAACGGTACCAGCGATGTCGCTTCCCTTGACTGCTGTCACTGCAACAGATTCCTTGCGCGTACCGTCAGAAACTTCGATAGCCGTATTCAACGTTTCGGGCATGATGGAGCGATCCAGCGTTACTGTAATTTGTTTGGTGCCTGATGGAGCGGTCACGCCGCTGGTGTCGGACACTTTCAATCCTGTTCCTTCGGGTACGGTGATAATCCAGGCAAGTTCGGCTGTTCCCACATTACTGATGGTGAAGTTCTTTTCTGTAGCTTCTTCTCCGAAGTCCAATGAAAGAGGGGATACCGACATCTTGGCAACGGCCTTGGTGGCTTTCACTGTGATACTTTCCTGGTTGGTCCCGTCGGAAATGATAAATGTGGTGTTTACGGTCTCGGGCATGGTTTCGCGGTTCAGTTTGACTTGGAGTATCTGGTTGCCTCCGGCGGCTACACTGCCTTCCATTGGCGATACAGTGATATAGTCTGCTGAGATTCCCGATACGGTATATTTCAGTTCGGCTGTTCCCGTGTTGCTGACGGTCAGCGGCAGTTCGGCCGATTCATAACCGAAATCGAGCAAGGTCGGTTCAATTTTCATTTCTGCCTTGGCTTCTGTTTTGGCTGCTTTTACGGCGATAGTTTGCTCCTTGATACCGTCGGAAATGATGAAGGAGGTATTTAGGTCTTTGGTTTGCTTGGTGCGGTCAAGCGTTACCTTGACGATTTTAGAGCCTTCGGGTTCTACGGTGCCCTCTGTATCCGATACGGAGATACACTCATCTGTGATTCCCGAAATGTTCCAAGTGAGGACTGCATTTCCTGTATTCTTGATGGTGAGGTCCTTTTCCTCTTCTGTTTCACCGAAGTCCAGCGAGGTAGGGGTAACGGTCATTTCCGATTTGGCACTCTTGGGTGCGCAGGACACTGAAATCGTGTAGGAGTTGCCGAATGCTGACAGGGTGACTTTGACATTCTGTGTTGCGGACAGCTGGTCACGGTTGACCGTGAAGACGATGCTTTGTGTCTTGCCGGCAGCAATGTTTCCGGACAGTGGGGAGGCTGTAAGCCAGGCGTTGTCTCCTAAGTTCAGCGACCATTCCGTGGCAGCGTTCCCCTGATTGGTAACGGTGACGGAAAGCTCCGTCTGTGTGGTGCCGAAGTTGAGTGTTGACGGTTCTATCTTGATTTCGGCTTCCTTTTTTTCAGGTTCCAGTTGCATGTCACAATTGGCGGTTTCACCAGCCAGCACGTTGACGCTGCGTGTGTTGGTCACATATCCGGTCTTCTTGAACTGCAACTGGTAGCTGTCCGCTTCCACGTTGTTGAAGCGGAACTGGCCGTCGCTGCCAGTCGTGGTGCTGGTGCCCAAGTTCACTACACTGACTTGTACGCCGGAGAGCGGAGTCGTGGTTCCCGACTCGGTGACGATACCCTGGATGTTTCCCATATAGTCTCTTTCTTCTTCCGTGCAGGCCACAATCAGTGCTGCAAGGAGTGCGAATAAATAAATCGTTCGTTTCATGGAATAAAAAAATAATGGTTTAGAAATTCAGTGACAAGGCGAATCCTCCTGTCTGAGGTGCTACGTAAGGCGATACCTTGAGCTGTGCATCGCCCAGCATGAAGGGTTTCCGCTTGCCACGGGCGGCGATGCCGTCTATGACGTTCCACAGATAGACGGCCGCGGCTCCGGCGATGAAGCCGTTGCGCAGGTTGGCGCAGTTGTCGGCCTTGTTGGCATAGCTCCTTTTTTTGTCGGCATCGTGGGTTGAGCTGAACTTCGATTCGTAGGATGCTCTCATGCTTTCAGTGGCAACGATGCCTCCGATGCAGGCGGCTTCGGCTATGATGAAGAAAATGCCTTTTCCCTTGCTGCCTTTATGAAATTGTGCCCAGCCGGGTACAAAGACACGCCCCGAGAAGGGATAGCGTCCGGTGATGGAGGCATTGTATTCTTTCAGTTGTCTGTCGAAATTCTTGTCGCGGAAGTTGCCGGTATCCAGTGAATAGAAATCATCGGCACCGTTTACATCGCGCTGGACCTGTATCAGGATGTAGATTTTCATCCGGTTGCCACCCAGGACAATGGGTTCTGTGGCGCTGACTACGCGGCGTTTCATGATGTTGAACTTCACAACGGCATTGATACCCTGCGTGGCTACGGCATTGATGTCCTGTTGGGTGATGCCTACGACTCCCAGTTCGTGCAGTGACTTCTGCAAGGCATCGGCCCAGGCCGCATTGGTGGCCGACTGCTCGTCGTGTCCCTCACCCACGCCCCAGCTTAGGAAATAATTGGCTCCTGCGGGAGGAACAGGAGTGGCATAGGCCCAGGAGGGACGCAATTCGGTGGAGGATTGTGCGGATACGGCCATGCTCGTTGCAAACAGCAGGATAAGCATGGCAAAAGTGATCTGTTTCATTCTTCTTCTTTGTTGGTGATGCAATTGAATGATTTGAATTTGGGCTGTTCGTGTACATCGTTGGCCACCTGGCACAGAATGTAGACCCGATAGCCTCGTCGGGTTGTCAGCTCTCTCGTGCATTGGCATACTTTGTTGATGGGTATTTTTACATAGCGGGAAGCTTCTACCAGCAGGCTGTCACCTTCCAGTTGTTCCATCTTTTGGATGTCAACGGGAATGCCAATGGCAAAGGCACTTTCCAAGATGGCCATGGCGAAGGCTTTTTTGGTGGCGGCTTCTTCGGTCAGGCCTGTACCTTGTGAAACCCGGTAGTAGTAGCTTGCCGTCTTGGCTGGGGGATTCTGTACCCACGAAGGCATGGCACCTTGTCCGTATGTGGACAAGGTGCATGCGGTCCACAATAAGAAAAGGACGATAGATTTCATGGCAGGCATTTATTGCATGGCATCCATTTCAGCTTTTTGTCTGGCCGCTTCCTTTGCCAGTTCGGCATCCATCTTTTCGAAGAACTTCTTCTTGTCGTAATCAACCTTGCGTACTTCCAGTTCCTCGGCAAGTCCTTTTTTGGCATCTTCCAGCAGAACGTGCACGGCTACGTAGCCGACATATCCGCCTGTGGCACTTTGTGAGAGCTTGCGGCATACGACATTGGCATACTTGTCGATGACTTTCGTTCCGATGACCTGTGCACCGCCTTCCAGTTCGCTTTCATACATTTTCTTTCCGCTGGGTACGTTGACATCCTTGCTGTAGTCTTCAATGGCATTCTTCAACATGCCGATATACCGGGATGCAATGTCGGCGATGGCTACGCGGTTGGCATCCGTAATGGCCCGCGAGCGGTCGGGGCGGTCTTCGGCGATGCCTAAGCCTGCCATATATTCGCCTGGCTTGTCGTATGCTTCGTCCATGCAGAAGGTCAGGAGCACTTGTTCGCCATTAGCCATTTTGGGCTGAGTCGGGTCTTGTGCCGCAGGAGCGGGAGTTGGGGATACGGCGGCTTGCTTGCTGCTGCCGCAGGATATGCAAAGGAATAGGGCTGCAAATAGGAATCCGGATGAGATGGTTCTTTTGAACGAAACTTTTTCGGCTTTGTGGGAAGCCATAGCGTTTTTAGGTGTCATAGCATTTCAATTTTGTGTGCCCGCAGCCTCCCCAATCGGGCAGTGAATAATATAAAAAAAAGGCATGGGAGTCTGTACTTCTGCTTATCCCGACTTCAGGCTCTCGCATTGCCCACCTTCAAGGATAAGCAACGCAGCTAGCCCACGCCCGAGATGTTATGGTACAAAACACCACACCTAAGCGTAATGTTCGGACATGACACCTACAGTGGACGTCGCCGTTGCTTTATCTTCCTGAAGGTTTCAAATTTGCGAGATTCGAAGTCAGAAGATATAACGTCTGGTAAACGCCTTTCTTTTTTATCTAAAAAAAGCATCCCGCTGCCCCACCGGGCTAACTGGATGCTGCAAAGTTAAATATTTTTTCTGAAAAAAATCAATTTCTTCTTTAATTTTTATATCATTATCTGACGAAAGGGTCAGTACAGCTGTCCAATCGATAGCGAAGGAACTAAAAACGTAAA
>ENA-OOVG01000191-OOVG01000191.1-human-gut-metagenome-genome-assembly--contig:-NODE-191-length-14643-cov-4.023787_pt1 | contig 14643 bp, 10 predicted proteins | sample MGYA00241555_ERZ501292 | MGnify/ENA primary metagenome ERZ501292 (study PRJEB25962, sample SAMEA2042362) | human gut metagenome | biome: human gut; feature: human-associated habitat; material: faeces... | reverse complement strand
TTACCGGGTGCAAAATTATAAAATAGCAAACGGAAACGGGAATGAACGATTGTTTTTTGTCAAATGCAAAATCAGTTTTTGCCAAATGTAAAAAGCGGTTAGAAATAACCTGCTTACTTTTGCGTCCGAATTTAATAAATCAATAGGTATGAATTGGATAATCTTATTATTGGCAGGATTGTTTGAGGTGAGCCTCACATTCTGTTTAGGGAAAACGAGAGCGGCATCAGGAGTTGAATTTTATTTGTGGGGAAGCGGTTTCCTTGCCTCTACCGTACTGAGCATGGCTTTGCTTGCCAAAGCGGTACAGACTTTGCCTTTGGGAACTGCGTACGCCATTTGGACGGGAATCGGAGCGATTGGTACGGTTTTGATTGGGATATTCGTTTTCAAAGAGCCGGCCACTCCCATACGGCTTTTCTTCCTGTTCACGCTCATTGCCTCCTTGATTGGATTGAAAGTTGTGTCATACTGAAAGGAGGAATAAATGATGAAATATGAATTGAGAGAAAACCACGGCATTCCGGCACCTCTGCTGGCTCTGCTGGCAGTCGCTACCGGGCTTTCCGTTGCCAACTGCTACTACAACCAGCCTTTGTTGGGCAGCATGGCAAAGGATTTTGGGGTAAGCGACTTTTCTGCCAGCATGGTTGCGACATTGACCCAGATAGGTTATGTAGTCGGACTTGTGTTTGTCATTCCGCTTGGCGATTTGGTTTCACGAAAGCAGCTGATATTGACCAATTATATCATTTCATCGTGCGCATTGCTTGCCATAGCACTTGCCCCTAACATCTATTGGGTGTGGGGCGCATCCTTGCTTGCCGGCGCATCTTCGGTCATGCCGCAGTTCTTCATCCCGTTGGTGTCTTACCATTCAGCACCTGCACACAAGGTGCGCAATGTGGGCATTATACAATCCTGCTTGCTCATAGGCATTCTTGGCTCACGGGTGTTAAGTGGTTTCCTGGCTGATATGTGGGGATGGCGTTCCGTCTATTTTGTGGCTTGTGTGTTTATGCTCGGATGCTTTCTTATGATTTACAAGATGCTTCCCGTTCTGCCTGCTCGTTCACGTGAAAATTATGCGGGTCTGATGAAATCCTTGTTGCGTCTGCTTGCCAAATACCCGTACTTGCGTATCGCTTCGTTGAGGGCGGCATTGGCTTATGGCTCGTTCTTTGCGTTGTGGAGTTGCCTTGCTTTCCGGATGAAGCAAGAGCCATTCTTTGCGGATGACGATATTATCGGGGCACTCGGTTTGTGCGGATTGGCAGGTGCGTCTACGGTTGTATTCATTAGCGGCTATATCCAGAAGTACGGCGTAAGGTTCTTCTCCATTGTCGGGGGATGTGTTATCTTGGCTGCATGGTTGTTGGCATTTTTTGGAAATGACAGCTACTTGTGGATGATAATCGCCATCCTTTTGATTGATGCAGGAATGCAATGCATCCATTTGTCAAATCAGACCAGCGTGGTCTCCCTTGACGCATCCGCCATCAACCGAGTCAATACCGTTTATATGACCATCTACTTCCTGGGCGGTTCTGCTGGTACGTTCGTTTCAGGTCTGTTTTGGCAACATTACGGATGGGCAGGCGTGGTAGGAGTAGGAGTTGCCTTTACCGTGGCTTCCTTGTTCGTTAATTGCTTCCAACCAAGACTGCATAAGGATGAATGCTCAATATTCTGACTAAAATAATTTTTGGAATGATCCTTTCAGTCTGAATATTTTTCATACCTTTGTACCGTAAGAGTTTCCCGAACAAGCAAAGCGATGCAGACCACGGCAATTAGAACGGTTGCCAACTCATTACCCGAAAACGAGGTAATTCTTCTAACTCTTTTGATTTCAAAGAGGTATATTCCTTATACAGATTTACAAAAAAAGTTTGGAAAAACCTTGGAATTTTCACCTACAATCAGTCAATAGCCTCCCAATATCGCATTATGATATTACTTTTCGTGAAATAGAAAGACTGCCCCCTTGGAATCTGTTACAGAAAGATTATCTTTGTGAAAGATATATTTAAATCAATATGGAACAACAATTTTGTCAAAGCTGCGGTATGCCTCTGACTGACGAGAACAGAGGAACAAATACCGATGGAAGCCGTAGTGAGGATTATTGCACTTATTGCTACAAAAACGGAGAATTCACCCAAGAGTTCACGATGAGCCAAATGATAGAGTTCTGTCTGCAATTCTTAGACCAATGGAATACGCAGACGGGGTGCAAGTTGACTCCCATACAAGCGAAAGAACAAATGCTCCGGCACTTCCCGCACTTGAAACGATGGAAAGTGAAAGACGAACGGATACTGACGGAGAAAGCAACGCACTTGCTTGCCCAATGCGAAAACGTGACCGTCGCTTCCATCGACGCCTACGGATATCCTCGCCCTGTGCAGATGTCCAAGATAGGAGCAAAGGGCTTCCATGAGGTTTGGATGGCAACAAGCGCAGACTCCGTAAAGGTGAACGATTTCAAGACGAACAACAAGGCAGGTCTTTGCTATGACCATTACGGAGATGGCGTTGCCCTGCGTGGTACAGTAGAGATTGTCACGGATGATGCCGTCCGCAAAGATATGTGGCAGGACTGGTTCATTTATCATTTTCCCGGTGGAGCAAGTGACCCCAACTATGTACTTCTACATTTCATCGGTACGGAAGCCACCTTTTGGATAAACGGTGAATTCGCTCACTCCAACATCTGATGCCTATGAAAACAATTGTACCAGACACTCAAAACATAGCTGCTTGCGGTCTTTATTGCGGAGCTTGCCGTAAGTTCCTGACAGAAAAATGTCCCGGATGCAAACATAATGAAAAGGCTACTTGGTGCAAAATCCGTTCATGTTGCCAAGAAAACAAGTTCAAGTCTTGTGCTGAATGCTCTCATGATGTCAGGGAATGCAAATGGTTTTCCAATTGGATAGGCAAAACATTCGCATTCCTGTTTAATTCTGACCGTTACGCTTGCATCCGCTATATCAAGGAACATAGTGAACAGGCCTTTGCTGAAGAGATGACCAAACGTAAATGTCAAACCATTAAAAGAAGATAAATTTGAAGAACGGGGTGTTATATCTGTTATTAAACCATGAAGTCGTGTTTAACATCGGCTACTGCGTGTGACGAACGCCGTATAAAAGGAATTTACCCCAAGCATGGCAGCGGCTAAAAGGAATGCATCGAAAGTGACAAAAATGAATAAAGACATTAATATATAATATGGAACTGTCGGATTGGTTCAAAGGATTTGAGAAAGGTATAGCCCGGCTTTCATCGGAACAGCGGGCTGCTTTCTTTTCAGAATGTAGCAAGAATTGTGTGAATGGCGGTACGCTTTCCATTTACAGAAAGCTCTACGAAGATGCCAAAGGGAACATGGATGTTTTCTTTCAGTTAGCGAATGAATTGCCGGGAGTAAAAGGCGAGGTCGTAGAAAAAGGCCGCGTCTATTATCTTACTTTCCTGGAATGCACCTGCCATTTGTGCAAGAAGGGTTATATCACTACGCCTTTACTCTGTGAATGTTCCCGTCAAAGTGTCATTTATTCCATGCAATACCTTTGGAAAGAACTGAAATTCAATGTCACACTCTGCCATTCCATTTTGCAAGGTAAAAGAGATTGCAAGATAAGGATTGAAGTGATATAGGAGGCCTCCTCTTGTCAATTGAATGAAACAATGCAAGCAGGTTGTATCAAAAACGAACAGGGTTTTATCATCATGCAATGTTATTCTTCACTTCGTTTAGGATGACATTGCATGATGATTATGCCGTCCGCATCATTCTCCCCGATTTTGCAGGGAACGCAACGATGCATTTACTCCGTTTTTCCAAGTTTTTCCAGAGCCTCCCAATCAATCTGTGGGGGCTGTGTGTTGTCGTAAGCAGGTAAAGGGAAGTGCGTACCTGCCTGGACATTCCCGTTGAAGAAGCCACCCATTTTCAGGAACAGCGCCTTTCCGTCAGCAGTTTGTCCACCTGCATAGTCCAGACGCACACCGGCTTGTGCAGTGCCGTCGTTGGTAAAGGTCGCATGCAAGGGACGCACCCAACGGCCGTCCGTCGTACGTGCCCATTGGTTCTGAAACTGCACCTTGCGCGTCAGATAGCCTTGCTCCGGATTGAAGTTTTCCAGGAAAGAATGGGGATGGGTGTACCAGGTGTCGGTTTGTGGACGCAGGAACTCTGCAATGAGACGCCACTGTCCCTCCTCCATGGCATAGAAGTAGGCCGTGTATATCGTGTTTCCCTTTCCATCGGGACGTACATGCATCAGGAACGGGTATGTCGTACCAGCTTTCCAGGGATAATTCATAAAACTTTGGCCGCCCGAGCCCTCATTGCCAAACTCTCCGATTCGCACTCCATCGCCACGGCGCAGCATGCGGATGCGCTGGTCTTCGGGAATATTGCGCGGGGCTTGTGTGTCAAACGGGCTCCACACGGAAAAGAGGATGCGCCGCTCTGCCTTTGAGTTATATTGCATGCCAAAATATCCTTCGCCAAAGCCTGCCACCATATAGTAGCTATGCATCACTTCACCATCCTGCGGAACGGTCACTTCGTTATAGAACCATTCATAATCATTCCCCTGCGGCAGCGTATAACCCAAGTGTACAGACGGGCCGCGGCGTCCCCAGTAGTTAGAGAAATCGTGTACACAGGTCACTTTGCCATCTGCGTATGCAACCATCAGGTCGGTAATGTTGGCAAAGTTCCCGCCATCACGTTTCTTTCCTTTGAGGTCCACCTGGACATAACCTGGCTCACTGATCTTGACTTTCATATTGCCGGCAATGGTCGGTTCATCGTTATCGAACCTGACATCCTGTTCCTTACCGTTGCATATCATGCGCATCGTGGCGTGCCCCTTGCCTTGAAGCGACAAAGTAATGATCTGCGGCTTGTCGATATGAAAGTATGCGCTGACAGTGGTCTGGGGACTACTCCAGTTTTCCACGCCGTTATCCGATATACGGACCTTATCGGCACGTTGGGTAACATAAGCATTCCCTGCAAAGGATACGGACTGCACCCGTGATTGTGCCAGCATTGTGATGCTTGTCAGTGAAAATAATACGGCCATGATGTGACCTAAAGTTAATTTATACAGCTTCATGGTGCGATTTGTTTTATTGTATGAACCATTGTTTGATTTAAACTTTCAACTATCAGCAAATAAGCAAATTGTACGCATCATTGGCTTTCCAGCAAACTGGTTGCAGGCAAGTCATTGATGGCTATCTGCCTGTTGATGCACAACTTCATCGCAAAAATCATAATAATCCCTGGAATCTGCAAGGATTTCACAGGAAATCGTGTCCATACACTCGGGAATGTACCTCAAACCTTCTTCCTATCGGCTGGAAAGTTCCTCCTTCCGGCAGTTAATCTATAAGAAAAACAGAGAAGACAACAAGGTATGTATCAGTAGCCGGAAAGAAATGAAAGGATAGCAGCCACATATAAAGGAAGGCCGGGAAGCGCCGGCTTCCACAGAAACCGGGCCTCCCGACCTGACATCAGAGAGAATAGATGAAGAAAAATATGAAATTGGTTAGGGTAAAGAGATTCTCACTCGATGTAGCTGTCCAACGCGCCGTTGTAGTCCACTTCCTTGGCGGGATAGACCCACGTCCACTGGTTGGCCTCCTCGGGCTGAACGCTGACGGCAAACTGGGGATGGAAGCTGCCCTGGGGATGGGCGTGGCGAACCAGCGGTTCACGCCAGCGCTTCAGGTCGAACCAGTCGAAGCCTTCGCCCCAAAGCTCGATGCGGCGGTAGAGCTTCACCTCGGCCAGGAGATCGGCGCCCGTCTTGGTGCAGGTGTACTGCGGGTCGCGCCCGCTGTCCTTCACCAGCGCCTTCAGCAGAGCCTGTGCCTCAGTGTCCTTGCCGTCGAGGTGGCAGTCGGCCTCGGCCTCAATGAGGTACATCTCCGACGAGCGGAAGTGGTTGAGCTGGCCGATGCCGGGCTGGCCGGTGCAGAGGAACTTGAACTGCATGTAGGCATAGATGAGGCTCGTGCCATACAGCTTGTCGGCATAGTCGCGGCGCGCACGCTCCAGCAGAGGACCGGCGGTGACACGACCGTTGGTGGTATTGTAGGCATCGCCTTCAACCGGGGCCAGGAACATCTGGCGGCGCACGTCGGTCGCGGGGATGCGGTCGTAAAGCTCCTTGCTGATGGCGCAGGGATAGGTACGGCAGATGCTGGCACTGGAGTTGCTGCCCTGATAGGCGAAGAAGGAGAAGTAGTAGAGCGTCTGGTCGGGGGCGCTGTAGCTGCTCCAGATCCATTCACTGTTCGGGGTGCTGAAGCCGCCGTCCACGTAGTCGGCGTTGCTCATCAGCGGATAGTCCTTGCGGGCCAGGGCGGCATACTTGGCAGCAGTAGCCCAGTCTTCACGCGTCAGGGCGGCGCGGGCATAGGTGGCATAGGCTACGGCCTGGTCAGGGCTGTAGTTGTCGCCACGGTCGCGCGACAGGCCGCTGCGGGTATAGGCGTCGACGGCCGCGTCGAGGTCGGTATAGATTTGTGTATAGACCTGAGCCAGCGTCGAGGCGGGCAGATCGCCGTCCGAAGTGTCGAGCCTCAGCGGCAGGCCGCGCGAAGCTCCCTGACGGCTGTCCGTCCAGCGATGGCAGTAGAGCTGGCTGAGCATCAGATAGGCATAGGCACGGACGGTGAGCGCCTGCGCGCGGATGAAGAGGCGCTCGGCCTCCGTGCCTGCGGCATGGTCGATGTTGACCACGATGCGGTTGGCATTGCCTATCAGCTTGTAATAGTAGAACCAGGGGTAGTAGCAGTAGAGCACCGAGTTGCGCTCCAGGTACGTGGTGGGATTGATAATGGGGGCCCACCCCGTCAGGTTGCACTTCTGGAAGTCGTTGCCCGTATAGTTGCCATACAGGGTCTTGATGGTGCCTTCGCCGTTGAAGCCCTGCTGCCCCAGGTACTGCTGGGTCATCATCAGGCAGAGTCCGTTGACGGCCAGGCGGGCGTTTTCAGTTGTCTCGAAGACGGTTCCCGTGTCGGTGGACGCCTGAGGCAGGGTGTCGAGGTAGTCGGCCGAGCAGGCAGTAAGCAGAGCCGCGCCGACGGATATGTAGAGTAGATTTTTCAGTTTCATACGTTTCGTTTTAATCGGATATGGTTTACAATTTCACACTCACTCCCACGGAGAAGATGCGCGGTGTCACCAGGTAGTTGCCCTGACCGCCGGCAAACGACTGCTGGGGATTCATGCCCTGACGGGCGGCGAAGGTCCAGAGGTTCTCGCAGCTGACGTTCAGGCCCACGCTCTGCAGCCCCATGTGCTCTACCCACGCCTGCGGCAGGCGGTAGGCCAGGGTCAGGTTCTTCACCACGAGGTAGTCGGCCGAAGTGAGCCAGCGGGAAGAGACGGCATTGTTGTCCGAACTCAGCGTACTGTTGATTTGCGGTATGCCGTCCTTCTTGATGCGGTTTGGCGAATTCTCGTCCATCCCCTCGGGAGCCTGCATCCACGACTGCATGATGTCGGCATGGTAGTTGCCGGGGCTGGTGCCGGTCGACATCAGCGACTGGTAGACACCGTCCATCGTCTTGCCGCCCAACGAATACGTGAAGAGAGCAGAGAGAGTGAACGACTTGTAGCCGATGGTCCCCGTCAAACTGCCATAGACCGTGGGCAGGGCCGACCCGTGGAACTCCCGCTGGCCGTAGGTGGTGTTGGTGACGTAAGGCACTCCGCCTATAACCGTCGCCTTTTTGGTGATGTCAATGCCGCTCTGCTTGTTGCCCAGCGTGGTGCCGTCGGGCAGTGTGACGAAATAGTCGTCCAGATTGGCTTTGTAGAGCGAGTTGCCCGTCAGCTGGTCCACACCCTCGAAGGTGTAGGTGTAGAATTCGTAACGGCTTCTTCCCTCTACAATCTTGTAGGCACCGGAGATGATACCGTCCTTGTTCTGGTCGGGCAGCTTCACGATCTTGTTTTTCAGATAAGTGGCATTGGCTGCTATGTTGAAAGTCCAGTTGCGGTTGCGGAACACGTCGATGTCCGTATTGACCTCGATGCCGCGGTTGGAGATGGTGCCCAGGTTGCGGGTCACTGTAGCCTCGGCCGCGCCGGAGGACGTTCCTCCCGCCGACAGGGGCAGGTAGATGTCGAACAGCAGGTCCTTGTTGCGCTTGTCGAAGTACTCCACGCTCAGGTTCCAGCGGTTGAAGAGGCGTGCCTCGACGGCCACGCCATAAGCCTCGCCCGTTTCCCACTTCAGGTCATACGAATCGTTCTGCGTCAGATAGAGCGCACCCTTGTGGGCGTTCTGCTCCACGCCGTAGAGGCTCATGTAGCCATAGAATCCGGCTCCGGCATCGTTGCCCACCTGTCCGTAGTTGGCACGCAGCTTCAAGTCGTTCACCCAGCGGACATCCTTCATGAAGGCTTCCTCGCTGATAATCCAGTTGGCACCCACACTGCCGAAGTTACCCCAACGGTTGTTGCGGTGGAAGCGCGACGAACCGTCGCGGCGGAAAGACACTTCCAGGTTGTAACGGTCGCGGTAGTTGTAGCGAACGCGGCCCAGATAGCTCTCCGTCCGGTAATTGCTTTCATAACCGTCCAGACTGGTGATTTCGGTAAAGTTGTTGAAGTTGGGACGGTCGGGGAAGATCTGCGACGTCTTGAAGCCGTACAGGTAATCGTAGTTGTACGAATAGTTTTCGTGGGCCATCAGCACGTCCAGCAGATGAGCGCCGAACAGGTGCGTCCACTTCAGCTGCTGCTGGAAGGTGTAGCTCTTATAGCGGCCTATCACACGCAGCCCTCGTCCGTTACTGCCTTTTCCGTTGCCGATGACGGCGTTGTCGTAGGCCGTGTTATCGGACTGGCTCAGGTTCATGTCGCCCTTCACGGTAAAGGTGAAGTCCTTCAGGAACTTGACATCCATGTATGCGATGCCCTGCAGGGTGTTGCGTACGGTCTGGTTCTTGTCCAGCTCGTTCTCCCACACCACGTGGCGGTCCTGATACTGGTTGCGTGTGGCTATCTCCACTCCCTTGTCGTCGGTGTAGTAACCGGGGTCGTACTGGCGCTGGCCGTCGGCCGTCAGACGATAAGAGCCGTCGGCGTTGTGCAGATGCACCGGATAGATGGGGGCAATCTGGCGGCAGTACATGAAGGCGTTCGTAAACGAGGCCCCTTCGTCACCCGCCGTAATCTGCGAATTCTGGTGAGTGCCCGACAGGTTGACACCGGCCTTCAGCCACTTCACCGGCGTGAGGTTGACCGATACACGGGCCGACAGACGGTCGAAACTGGAGTTGCGCACGTAGCCGTCCTCGCTGAGATAGCCCAGCGAGAAGTAATAGTCGCTCTTCTCGTTGGCCGCATTGCCGCTGAAAAGGTATTCCTGGCGGTAACCGTTGCGGATGGCCGCCTTGTACCAGTCGAGGTCGTCGGCATAGCCGGGCAGCATCTCCACGCCCGCAGCCAAACGGCCGTTGGCATCGAACAAATCCTTGTCGGGCTTGTTGAAGATGTTCAGATAGAGCTGCTCGCTGATGAGGTTTTCGCTGGCATAGCGTGCCGCCACGTCGGGAGCGTCGCCGGCCGAGATGCGGGCGTTACGCAGGTTCTGCCAGCTGGCTTCCATGAACTGGCGCGCGTCGGTGCGGGCATATTCCTTGATGCCGCGCGTGTAGACGCCCTGGTTCACCTTGAGGTCGAAGCTCAGTTTGCCGGCCGTACCTTTCTTGGTGGTGATGAGGATGACACCGTTCGAAGCACGGTTGCCGTAGAGGGCGCACGAAGCGGCATCCTTCAGCACCGACAGGCTCTCGATATCGGCCGGATTGATGTCGGCGATGCTTCCGCTGAAGGGTACGCCGTCCACCACATAAAGGGGCGAACTGGAGCCGTTCACCGTGCCGATACCGCGGATGCGGATATCGGGAGCACTGCCCGGAGCTCCATACGTGTTGTTGATCTGTACGCCCGAAGTGCTGCCCTCCAGGGCGGAAGTGACGCTCGACGTGGGTCTTAGCTCAATCTTCGACTGGTCTACCGATGAGATGGCACCCGTGAGCGACGAACGCTTGGCCGTGCCGTAGGCCACCGTCACGAGCACTTCGTCCAGTACCTGCTGGTCGCTTTCGAGTACCACTTCCACACGCGGCGCAATGGCTACTTCGCGCGTCTTCATGCCTACAAACGAAATGACCAGCATCTTGGCCGAAGCCGGCACGCCGTTCAATACAAACTTACCGTCAACGTCGGTGATGGTGCCTTGCGAGGCACCTTTCACCAACACCGAAGCTCCGATGACGGGTTGGCCGTCTTCAGCGGAAGTGACGATTCCTTCCACTTGCTTCGTCTGTGCCTGGAGCACTCCCGCGGCCAGACACAAGGACACAATCAATAACAAAACTCTCTCTTTCATAAAAAACTCAAATAGCGTATTATATAGGTTGTTTCTCTTCTGTTCGTTTTCCACGCATCCCTTGCGGAGATGACTTTCGGCGGCAAAATTAGAAGATATACAGCAGGCGCACAAGAAAACCTGATGTACATCAAGCGACGACACATATATTTGAATTTCAGAAAGATAAATGCTTCATCAGCTGTACAACCGATGTACAATCCACTTTCCAACCCTCAAAAAGAGCAAAAAGAAGGGTAGAAAAACAAAAAAGTCAGGAAAGTGTAGGTTATCCGAAAGTTCTGCATATATTTGCATTTTATATGAAGTATCCTTTGCTATTCCTTCTGCTTGCCTCGTGGTTCGGCGCGTGCACCCATCGCCACGACGACTTCCCAAAAGACTTTTGGGACAGCATCGCCCTGCACGATTCCATCCTGTTGCCCGACAGCCTCCTCCAACAGGGGCTCCACCAGGCCATCGCCGCCGACGATTCGTTCCACACGAGCCTCCTCTATTTTCTCCAGGGGCGCAAGCTACATCAGGACTACTTCCTGCTACGGGCACAGGAGTGCTACGAGAAAAGCCGCCAATACCTGCCCGCCGATGCCCGTCCCCGCCTGCGCATGGAACTGGACATTGCTCAGGCCGATCTCTGCCGCTTCAATCACTTCGCCGAACGGGAAACGTCCCTGCTGGACCACGCCCTCGCGCTGGCACTGGAAGAGCAGGACAGCCTGATGCTGGTACGCATCGGCCTCATCCGCAACCGCCACTTCAAGACCCGGAAGGAATTTGCGCGGGCGATGGACGAACTCCACCGGGCCGGGCGTTTTGTCGGCGCCGCCCCTCCCCCGCACAAGGCCGAACTGCTGGCCGAGATGGCCATCGTACATCTTTATATGGAACAACCTGACTCCGCCCTGGCCGACATCGAGCAGGCCGTTGCCGTCGGCGCAGGCCGCCAGAGCTACTACCGGGCACTGGACAAGGGCATCCGCTTCCACCTGGCCCACCACGATTCGGCCCTCTACTATTTCCGCACGATAGCCGAAATGTTCCCATTGCGCCGCAAGGCGGAAGCCTACCGCTACATGTCCGAGACCCTCCACCACCGTGGCAAGCAGCAGAAAGCGTACGACTTTCTGCGCGAACATGTGCGCTACCGCGACTCACTCGAGGCCGACAAGCGGGCCGAGCTGCTGGACAAGATGCACGCCATCCGCGAATACCGCCAGCAGCAGCAACAGATCGAAGAAGGAGAACGCCAGCTGACGCACCGCCTGCTGCAAGTCTACCGCCTGGCCGCCGTGGTCTTCGTGCTCATCATCCTGTGGGGAGCCCACTACATCTTCACCCGCCGCCGGCAGGCACGGCTCCAGCGCGACCTGATGCAAGCCCGGCTGTCCCGACAGGAAGCCGAGATACGCTGCCTGCGCGAGCAGGAAGCCAAGGAACAGCTCGAGAAAAGCCAGCTGGTACAGAAGGTGGAATACTTCAAGCAGCTGAACGAAATCACCATCCCCCTACTGATGCGCAGCCGCACGGCCACGGGTGCCCTCCACCTCTCAGACGACGACTGGCAGACCCTGCGCAACAACACCGACGCCTGCTTCGACGGCTTCACCCGCCGCCTCAAGGCCGCCTGGCCCCAGCTGAACGACGAAGAGATTGACTTCTGCTGCCTGGTAAAAATGGAACTTCCCCTGGCCGTGCTGGCAGAAATCTACCACATCGCCAAGGGAAGCATCTCGCGCAAGAAGATGCGCCTCAAAGAAAAGATCGGCATCACCGACATCAGTTTCGACGAGTTTGTGGCAGGGTTCTGAGGAGTTTCTTCTCCCTCCGGCAATCCCTGCTCTCCAGTACCGGCAAGGATACTTGTCCGACCATCCTACCGAATAATGGCAGCATTGCAGTAGGCCTTGAATGACCGCTCCACCTCGTCGGGATTAGAGGTGACTTCCGAGAAGTTGAACCAGAGCGCCAGATACTTGTTGCGCGACAGCGAGGGATGCTGCCCGATGTACAGCTCGTCGGACCTCGACCGGTAGTCCACGCTGTAGTAGGCCTCCAGCATTGCTATAAACAGGGACTTGCCGAAACGGCGGGGGCGCAGCAGGAAGAAAAAGTCCGTAGGGTAGTCTCTTCATGGCGGTGATGTATCATGTTAGTGGAACAAAGGTGCGATTTTTCAAGTAAGAAGCAAATAAAACGACAAAAGGAGGATGCATCCAAGATACATCCTCCTTGTGTCTATTTCCATAAATCGGGAAAGCAAAACATGTTACTCTCCTTTTAAAGAATTCTACTTATGGTTGAGCTACAGACTTTTTCCATGAGTTATCTTCTGAATCGAATATATATGCTTCTTCACCAGCACCGGATGCAAATTCACCACCCTCAGAAGTAATTGATTGAGGAAGTCGAGTATAGAAACGTCCACCAACCAAAATGGTAGCATGGTTATTGATATAAAGATTTTGTTTTTCAAAATCCACTGCATTACCAGTCTCATCTTTGAAACTATACACACCAAACACATTATTGGTAGGAATAGTAAGCTTGTCGCCTTCCATTACACGGAGAATAGCCGTACTTACTTTTTGTCCCAGGACATTGATGTTTCCGTCGATAATCAGTTCCTTCAATGCTTGACCTTCGGCGAATTTAACGTAGCTGTTTCCTGACAATTCTACAGAAATAACTTTGGTAATACCGTCTTCACCAGTAACACCATTCAATGCTGTCAAGTCTACAGGATTTCCATTTCCATTTACTGTATTTTCAAGAATCAGTTTGTTGAACTTATCGCCGTCCTGCGGTGTCCATTTGTTTGTATTCACAGGCAGTGTATATTCAATGATACCTTGCATGTTGGCTGTAGAAACGCTCATGTTAGAACCACGTTCTTTCAAGATAATACGACCGATGTTCGTCTCGTCGATATCGTCTTTCTTCAAATCAGCGTCTGATTGAGTCTCAGTCACTTGATTATTAGTAATGTAGGTCAGTGCACCTGTTTCGGCAACAATGGTACCATAGTTGTTAATCTGTCCCATTGCATCTCCTTCAATAATACAGTAAAGTTCACCGGCATTGGTAATCGTACCACGCATTTCATTAGTCATTGTACCAGTCTTTTGAGCGATGAACGTTGCACCTTCAGCATTAATGATTTCGCCCTGTGCAAGGTTGGTGAACATTCCCCGTCTCGTAGACTCACCACATTCAATTTCTACTTTCTTGTTGTTGGTGATTACACCACTATTTCTACCTACACCTTCAAAAGTCAGGAGGTTGTTGTTGACAACGGTTGCATTATATGTAACGTTACCTTCACTTCCAACGTTTGTCAGATTGTTTACGGTCAGTTCGCCTTTTTCATTGACATTTATAGCCTCATAGTTCTTCATGTTATCAAGAACATTCAGAGTCTGATCCACGTTTACTACACCACCATTCTTGTTGACGATAACTCCCATCTTTGCATAGCCTGTGAAGTTAACCGTACCTTCATTGGTAATGGTTGATGGCTGGCTATCAATGTTGTATGTAACAAAATTATCCTCGTCGCCCTTTGTGAAGTTAGCAGTTGCACCACTCATTACATCAAAGGAGGCGTTTCCAAAGAATACCTGTTCAGCTACATTGACGCTGCCCGTAGTCAGCTTGCTACCTTTCTGGAAAGTCATGGCAACAAGGTCATAAGGAGTCTCATCACCTACGATTTCCATCTTGGCATTCAAGAAGTTCAGTTTAACTTTACCAGTACGTGCATCGTTCCATTTTGCCAATACTGCGTCAGCCACAGCTTTGTTGATTCTAGTAGAATGTTCGGGAACGGCTACATCGCTGCCGAAGTTTTGTGCAGCCTGGTTTACAACCTGGAAGTCAACGACTTTCTGCTGTGCACCCTGAATAGCAGCAATCAGGTCGGCAGTCTTGGTTACCACTACGCCACCCAATGCCAGAGCAACTTCTTCAGCAGTTTTTCTATCTTCAATCTTGATGGCTGCGTCTTCAACTTCAGAAGCCTTCTTGGTAATATTGGCCAAGTTGACACGGGTATGACGACGGAGCAGAATGTTCTTGCTGCCATCTTTAAGTTTGTTTGCATCAGTTTTCTCCACTGCAGCATCACGTTCTTTCACTTCTTTTACATAGATACCGTCGTTTGTGTAAACATACAATGTAATGGATTGATAGATACCGGCAG
>ENA-OOVG01000181-OOVG01000181.1-human-gut-metagenome-genome-assembly--contig:-NODE-181-length-14989-cov-5.421588_pt1 | contig 14989 bp, 8 predicted proteins | sample MGYA00241555_ERZ501292 | MGnify/ENA primary metagenome ERZ501292 (study PRJEB25962, sample SAMEA2042362) | human gut metagenome | biome: human gut; feature: human-associated habitat; material: faeces... | reverse complement strand
GAATGAAGAGATTGAAAAAGTTGTCTACGAGGACATCGACATACTCGACCAGGCCGAGAAACAGATAGATTATCAGGGCTGCATCGGCATCAACAACGGCGACAACATACTCGTCCGTGACATCACTTTCCGCAATTTCAGGGTGGAAAGCCTGCGCTGCGGCATGCTGTTCAACTTCCGCGTGTGCTTCAACAAGAAGTATTGCTCGGCTCCGGGACGCGGCATCGAGAACATAACCGTTGACGGACTGACATACAACGGGGCGCAACCCAACATGTCGATAATCACCGGATATGACGGCGGACGCAAGGTGAAGGGCATCAGGTTCAGAAACCTTGTAATCAACGGAAAGGCCATCTACGACACCATGCCCGGCAAACCGGCGTGGTATAAGACGGCGGACTTCGCCAACATCTTCATCGGCGAGCATGTGGAAGACGTTACTTTCGACAAATAAAAACAATAAAAAACAAGCTATATGAAAAGACTTTCAACGATAATGTGCGCCATGGTGGCGGCTGTGTTGCCGTTGTCGGCGCAGGGACTGGACGTTGACCGCCAGTTGGAATACTGCCACGGGCAGATAAAGAAGGCGTTGGCCGAACTGAAGAAAGCCGACGGCGGCTATGACTTCACAATGGAACCGCGCAACATCCTGTCTACCGACAAGCAGCAAGGGTGGAACTGCCGCAAGGCAACGGCCGAGGAGTGGTGCTCCGGCTTCTGGCCCGGCATACTGTGGATGGACTACGAATGCACGCGCGACGAGGCCGTGCGCCGCGCCGCAGAGGGCTACACGGAGTCTTTGAGACCTCTGGCTTACCGCCCGGCGTTCGACCATGACCTCGGTTTCCTCATGTTCTGCTCATTCGGCAAGGGCTACGATGCCACCGCAAGGGCAGACTATAAGGAGGCGATACTGGCTTCAGCCGACACGATAGCCACTCTGTTCAACCCCCTTGTGGGCACAATGCTGTCGTGGCCGCGCAACGTTGGCATGTTTGGAGGCCACAACACAATCATGGACAACATGATGAATCTCGACATGATGTTCTGGGCTGCGAGGAACGGAGGCAATCCGCTGCTGTACGATTTGGCAGTGGCGCACGCCAAGACGACGATGAAGCACCACTTCCGCGCTGACGGAAGCTGCTACCATGTGGCCGTTTACGACACGCTGACGGGCGATTTTGTCAAGGGTGTAACGCACCAAGGCTATTCCGACTCGTCGATGTGGGCGCGCGGACAGAGCTGGGCAATCTACGGATATACGTTAGTTTACAGGTACACGCGTGAAAAGGTGTTCCTCGACTTCGCGCAGAAAGTGACCGATGTGTACATCCGTCGGCTGAAGGAAACAAGTGATGACATGGTGCCGAAGTGGGACTTTGACGACCCGTCGGCCAATGCTCCCAAGGACGCAAGCGCCGCCTGCGTGGTTGCCAGCGCGCTGCTTGAACTGTCAGAATATGTCGGCGGCGAGAAGGGCGCGGCCTACCGCGACTTCGCCATGCGCTCGCTCGAATGCCTGAGCACGGACAGATACCAGAGCGGCGACCGCAACGTGTCCTTCCTCATGCACAGCACAGGCCACCATCCGGCCGGCAGCGAGATTGACGCCAGCATCATCTATGCCGACTATTACTACCTTGAAGCGCTGATGATGGCGAAGAAAAGGTGAGAAAGTGAGACGTTGAGAAGGTGAGAAAAAAGGTGGAAAGGTGAAAGGGTGAGGAGGTGAAAGGGTGAGAAAAGAACTCGATAAAATGGCGGTTGGAAAGTGATGAGGCGATGACTTGACATCGCCTCATTTTCAAAAGACCGTAAACCGCATTATAAAAGGCCGTCTTTTAGCTTGTAAAAGACGGCCTTTTGCATTGTAAAAGATGGCCTTTTGGAAAGGTCTTGATTATCAACGATATAGCAACATGTGATTGAAACGTCTCACCTTCTCACCTTTTCACCTTCTCACCTTTAAATCCTTCCACCCTGAACCAGTCGGCATCAATCCATCCGCGGTTGCCGCTTGTCTGCCGGGTTTCGCTTACAAATCCCATTTTCGCTCCTATCCATTTGCCCTGCCGCATGGCGAACGGTGCGCCTGCGTTCTTGAAACGCTTGCCGTCGAGGCTGTAGGCCATCTGGCACTTGCCGCCGCTCACGTTCATGCGCATGTAAATGTCGATGTAGATTGCAGGCGAATAGGGTATTGTGTCACGCTCGGTCGGCTTGAGCTGGGCCAGCGTTTCAACCGTCTCTACACCGCCGGTGTCAGCCCCCTTGCAGTGTCTCAGCTCCAGAGAGAAACCGTCGCCCGTGCGGTTTACTACCAAAGCCTGATAGTTCATGCCCATTATTACGATGCCGCCATATTGCCCCTGCTCCTTGGAAGCAAAGCGCAGCTTGGCCGTTGCGGTGAAAGTCGGCGCCGGAAGTTTCTGCAACAGCAGGTTCGGAGCTTCCCACAGGCTCTTCGCCTCGCCGCCGAGGTAATGCGTGTAAAGGCGCAGGCAGCCCGTGTTGGTAGGCATTCCGAACATCTGCGAGTAGTTGGCGTGCCACTGCCATTGCTTCCCTAACTCGGTTGAATTGAACTCGTCGCTTTCCTGCGGATTGACTATCGTTGTAGATGAGGACGCCGGCTTGCGGAAGGTTGTGTACGGTTCGCCGCAGTAACCCTTGCCGGGCACGCGCCCCATGACGGGCCAATTGTCCTTCCATGTTACCGGTTGAAGGTACACAACGCGGCCATATTCGTATTTGTCGTTGAAGTGCAGGAACCAGTCTTCACCCTTTGCGGTGTGTACCCACGCGCCCTGATGTGGGCCGTTGACGCTGGTCGAGCCTTGCGCCATCACCACTTTCCACTCGTATGGGCCGTAGATGTTCTTGCTGCGCATGGCCAGCTGCCATCCGTGTTGCACTCCGCCGGCCGGGCACATAATCCAATACCAGCCGTCATGCTTGTACAGTTTAGGCCCTTCCGTCGTGTGGTTAACCTGTCCTCCGTCAAATACTATGCGCGGAGAGCTGATAGCCCGTGTGCCGTCAGCCGACAGTTCGCGCATTGTCAGCACGCTGTTCAGTCCGGCGCGGCTGCCTGCGTAGGCGTAGACAATGTAGCAACGGCCGTCATCATCCCAAAGAGGGCAGGGGTCAATCATGCCATTCCCCTCGATTACGCATACCGGCTGGCTCCACTGTCCGCGAGGGTCGGTGGTCTTAACCATCATTATTCCGTGGTCGGGGTCGCCCCAATAGATGTAGAACTCGCCGTCATGATGGCGTATGGCGGGCGCCCACACGCCCTTGCCATGCGCCGCTTGGTCGAACACCTCGCGAGGAGTCTGCTCCTGAAGGGCGTGCCCTATGATTTCCCAATTTACCAAATCCTTGGAGTGGAGGATAGGAAGTCCGGGCATACAGTTGAACGAACTTGCCGTAAGATAGTAGTCTTCACCCACCGCGCAGGCGTCGGGGTCGCTGTAGTCGGCGTAAAGCACTGGGTTGGTATATGTCCCGTCGCCGTTGTCGGGACACCAAACCTCTGATACATACTGCGCCTGCATGGCGGCAGGCAGCAGCGTGATGGCGATTGAAAATATAAGTTTCTTCATATTGTTTTGTTTAGTTGACGAGTAGACAAGCAGACAAGGATATGTGCCTTGCCAACAAATACTTGTTGACTTGTCTCTCGTTCCTTGTTGACTTGTCTCTTGTCCCTTGTCGACTTGTCTTTCGTCCCTTGTCAACTTATCACTTGTTCTTGCACAGGAAAGCGCAGTATGTAAGGTAGCCGGCGCAGAGCAGGAGGACGCACACTCCGGCGGTGATTGAGCCGAAGCTGTCGGTCGCCCAGCCTATGAGAGGAGTGGCCGCGCCGCCTCCTGCCACGGCTGTAATCATCAGGCCGGAAATCAGGTTGGCCTTTTCTGGCGCCTGCTGAACGGCTGCCGAGTAGATTGTAGGGAACACACAGCTGCACAGGAAGCCCACCGCGCCGATGAGGGCGAGCGTCGCCGCAGAGCCGAGAGGGCAGAAGGCGAGGCCAAGAATGACGGCTATGCACGCCACGATGTTCCACCGGAAGTAAGTGACCGACGGCACGCGTGTCATCACGAACACGCCGAGGAACGCGCCAATGGTGCGGCAGATGAAGTAGACTTGCGGCGCGATGCCGGCCTCGGTGACATCCCAGCCGAAGCGGTCAATCATCACCTTGGAGCTGACGAAGTTCGTGCCGACGTCTATCGCCACAGCGAAGAAGATGCCGAGGAAGAGCGGCAGTATTGTCTTGTCGCCCAAAAGCGAGAGCGTTTTGCCTACCGACACGTCGCTGTTCTCCGCCGGTTCGCGCTCGATGGGCGACAGCCAGAGCCACAGGGCGCTGAGAAGCGTCAGCGCGCCGAGCACCGGAAACACGAGATACCACGACGCCTTGTCGCCTCCGCCCAATACGTTGACGGCGAAAAGCATAAGGAACGGGCCGCAGAACGACGACACTGCCTTTACCACCTGGCCTGCGGTGAGGCTGCTGGTAAGCAGCTTTTCGTCGGTGAACACGTTGCGCACAAGCGCGTTCTGCGACACTTGCAGCATCGTGTTGCCGATGCCGAGGGCGGCGTAGCCCACAAGGCACGCCCACGCAGAGCCTGCAAGGGGCACGAGCATACCTATGACGGTGACGGCCATGCCGATTAGAACCGTGTTCTTGCGCCCCCACTTGTTCATCTTTATGCCAACGGGGATGCTTACGAACAGGAACCACACGAACACCATCGACGGCAGGAAGCCGGCCATGGTGTGGCTCCAGCCGAACGCTTCGCGGGCATATTCGGACGAGATGCCCACGATGTCGCAGAAGCCTTGGATGAAAAACGCGAACAGCACCGCGCTCGCGCAGAATAGTTGTTTTGCCTTCATGCTATGTTGTTTAATGTTTTTCTTTTCCCTTCAGAACATAATCCGCTGCGGCGACGGCGAATGCCGCCACCTTATTATTAATACGTTTGAGAGGCCCGTGCCACTTAACCGCAACCCCACTTTTTGTAAAATAAAAACAGGTAATCAAGCTCCTTCCCTTCGGGATGGCTGTGATTGGGTATTTATTTAATTGAAAATTGAGAATGGAGGATTGATGATTATGATTTGCCTTGTTGGCAGACAGCCTTGAAGGTAATCATAATTCTCAATTATCAATTGTCCATTCTCAATTTAAAACACGGCAAATTGCAATGCAAAAGGCCGTCTTTTGCAAGCCAAAAGGCCACCTTTTAGCGTGTAAAAGGTGGCCTTTTGGAATGGTGTTTGTAACATCCTGAACATCAAGATGTTATGTGTTGCTGTGCTACTTCTCGCCGGATGTTTCCTTGATGATGCCAACGCTCAGCGCGCCGAGCACGAGGAGTACGCCCGAAACGAGCATCATGCTGCTCTGATGGCTGCCTACAAGGCTCAGCACAACGCCGCCGAGAGCCGCCGCTATGATTTGAGGTATGCATATAGTGCCGTTGAACAGGCCGAGGTATGTGCCCATGTGGCTGCCGTTGAGGGCGTTGGTCACAATGGTGAAGGGCATAGCCAGCATGGCCGCCCATGCGCATCCGATAAGCAGGTAGGGCACGAAGAGCAGGTACTGGTCAGTGATGTAAGGCACCATCATGAAGCCCGCGCCGCCCAGCAGGAGGCTAAGCGCGTATGCAACCTTGCGCGCCTTGAAGCGCGGAAGCACCACCGCCCAGCACACACTGCCGATGGCCTGCACGGCGAAGAGTATTCCCACCCAATTGCCTGCCGCCTGGAACTCCTTTGAAGCGGTGTTGGTAGTGTTCCAGCAGGTCTCGGCTATCGCGCCGTTGGTGTAGTTCCACATATAGAGGAACGCCGCCCAGCAGAAGAACTGCACAAGTCCTACAGTCCAGAATGCCGACGGAGCGTTGCGTAGCAGCTTGAACCAGTTGGCCTTCTCCTCGTTGAGCGGCTTGTCGAGTCCGTGGTATTCGGCGTATTCCTTCGGCGGCATCTCCTTCACTTTCACCGTGGTGTAGATGACGCAGAGGATGAGTATGGCCGCGCCTATGTAGAAAGAGTAAATCACGGAGTCGGGTATCACACCCTCTGCGGCCACGTTGCTGATGCCGATGAACGTGAAGAAGAACGGGAACACGTAGCCCACGAGCGAGCCGGCGTTGCACAGGAAGCTCTGTATGGAGTAGGCCAGGGCCTTCTGCTTTTCGTTAACCATGTCGCCTACGAGCATCTTGAACGGCTGCATAGCCATGTTGATGCTTGTGTCGAGGAATATAAGCGACACGAGGCCGAACACCATCGCCGTTGACACCGCCATGCCCAGCGAGCCTGCATTGGGCAGAAGGCACATCACGATGAGGGCCACCAGGGCGCCCACGAACAGGTAAGGGATGCGCCGTCCGAAGCGGCACCATGTCTTGTCGCTCAATGTTCCCACGATGGGCTGCACCACGATGCCCATCAGCGGAGGCAAAATCCAGAAGTAACTAAGGCTGTGAGGGTCGGCGCCAAGCGTCGCGAAAATGCGGCTGATGTTGGCGCTCTGAAGGGCGTAGGCTATCTGTACGCCGAAAAAACCGAAGCTAAGATTCCATAGCTTTGCGAAACTCAAGTCGGGTTTCCTTTTTAATCCGTTATTCATTGTTTAAGGTAATTAAGTTTATCGACCAATACCCACCCCAGCCCTCCCCAAGGGAGGGAGCTTGATATGCATTCAAGGGTGTGGCAAGAGATTGTAATCCAACCCCCTCCCTTGGGGAGGGTAGGGGTGGGTGTCACATTGTTTTCGTTGTTCCCCTTACTATCAGGCGTGTCCTCACCACGCGTTTCTCCACCTTGTCCACGGGTATCCGCCCCTCGGCTTTGCCTATAAGGATGTCGGCTGCAAGCCGTCCCACCTCGTATCCGTTCTGCTCCACGGTGGTGAGCATCGGGTCGCAGGCCACCGCGCGCTGGCCGTTGGTGAAGCCGCATACGGAAATGTCGTCGGGCACCCGTAGCCCCATGCGCTTTGCGGTGTACATTATGCCGATGGCGGTGTCGTCGTTTATGGCGAAGAAAGCGTCGGGGCGGTTGTCTGACTCGAGCACGGCAGGGGTGACGCGCTCGGCGTCCTCGCGGTTGTCGCACTCCATGCGGACGCATCCCTCGGGGTCAAGCCCGTGCTTGCGCAGGGCGTCGTGCCATCCGTTATAGCGGTTTTTTGATATTTCCATCTTCATGGACGAGCCGTAGAAGGCAATCCTGCGGCATCCGGTGTTTATCATGTATTCCACTGCGGCGTAAGCCCCCATGTAGTCGTCAACGGTTACGCGGCTCGAGTTCACGCCCGTGCAGATGCGGTCGTAGAATACGAGCGGCACGCCCTTGTCCATCAGTTCCTGGAAGTGGTCGTACCTGTATGTGTTCTTCGACTGCGATACTATGATGCCGCACACCTTGTTCTCGTAGAACGCGCGGCATGTTTCCACCTCGCGCTCGTAGTCTTCGTCGCTTTGCGCCACGAGCAGGCGGTAGCCGTATTTCAGCGCCTCGTCCTCTATCCCGGCAAGGATTGACGAGAAATAGAAGTGCGTGAACTGCGGTATGATGACCCCTATTATTTTCATCGTGCGCCTGTTGCGCAGCGATTCGGCCATAGGGTTGGGGCTGAACTTGTGTTCCTTGGCGTAGGCTACTATTGCCTCGCGCTTTTCGCGGCTTATGCGCGTGCTGCCTTTCAAGGCGCGTGACACCGTGGCTACCGACACCCCGAGTTCTCGGGCTATGTCTTTCATCGTCAGGACTGTGTTTTCCTTTGGCATACTTGTGGTTTATTTTGCAAGGATAATGCAGACGAGTCGGATGTGAGCTTGCCGCAATTTCCCGTGCGCTCCTTATCTTTTTGCAAAGATAATGCAAACGCGCGGAATGTGGAGCATCGTCACTGCAATTCCTGTCTGCCACTACCGCTGCAAAATTACTCAAAGGCTTACAATGCTGTCTTTTACACCTTATATTATTTAAGGAAACAGATGCGCAAACGGTTGCATGCCAGCGGCTTTGCAAAAGGTGGCATATTGGCCTGCAAAAGGCCGTCTTTTGTCGTGTAAAAGGCCACCTTTCGTCTTGCAAAAGGCCGTCTTTCGCAAAACGGGCGGCCGCCGCCGGATGCAACCGTTTGCGCAACACAGATTGTTCTTTTCTGTTAAATAAAGAACTACACATCATAATTAGGCTTAATTTTGCATTACCGAAACCTGAAAACTTACCTTTACGACTGCATTAGGGAATGTGACCGTGAAAACCAATTTAAATAGTATATGTTTGTATTTAATGTTAACTTTAAAAGTACAGAATGATGAAGCAGGTAAAATTCAAGACCCCTGTTAGGCTCATGTCCTTGTTGATTGGACTGTTCCTATCAGTAGGAGCCTTTGCGCAGAATGACGTCAAAGGTATCGTGAAAGATGCTTCCGGCGAACCGATTATCGGTGCCACCATCCGTGTCATAGGGCAGGACGGCGGAGCCATAACCGACTTTGACGGCAACTTTACAATCAAGGCCGCGCCAGGAGCGAAAATACAAGTGTCTTACATCGGCTACAAGACGGTGGAACTGCCCGTTTCGGCCAACATGGTCGTAACGTTGCAGGACGACACCCAGCTGCTCACCGACGTTGTGGTTATCGGTTACGGCCGCGCCAAGAAGGAAGACCTGACCGGCTCCGTGACGGCAATCAAGCCCGACGAGATGAGCAAGGGTATCACCAGCAGCGCCTCTGACATGCTCGTGGGCAAGGTGGCCGGTGTCGATGTTATCACAGCCGGAGGTTCGCCGGGTGCCGGAGCGCAAATCCGAATCCGCGGCGGCTCGTCGCTGAACGCGAGCAACGACCCGTTGCTCGTTGTCGACGGTCTGACCATCGACAATAATACGGCTACCGGCATGAGCAACGTGATGGCGATGATTAACCCGAACGACATCGAGACCTTCACCGTGCTGAAGGACGCTTCGGCAACAGCCATCTACGGTTCGCGCGCGTCGAACGGTGTCATCATCATCACCACGAAGAAAGGACGCAAGGGCACGGGACCCAAGTTCTCGTACAACGGCGACGTGACAATCTCAACCACGCAGAAGCGTTACGACGTGTTGAACGGCGACCAGTACCGCGCGCTCGTGGCTGACGTAATCGGCGAAGGAGCCGCAGCACTCGGCACGGCCAACACCGACTGGCAGGACGAAATCTTCCGCACGGCTGTCAGCACAAGCCACAACCTCTCAATCACCGGCGGACTGAAGAACATGCCTTACCGTGTGTCGGCCGGATACCAGAGCGACAGCGGTATCATAAAGAACTCTTACATGAAGCGTTTTAACGCGTCGGTAAACCTCGCGCCGTCGTTCCTCGACGACCACTTGAACTTCAACGTAACGGCTAAGTTCATGGCCGAGAAAGACAGCTATGTTGACGCAGGTGCAGTTGTCGGCGGCGCACTGGCGATGGACCCCACACGTCCCGTCTACGACCACAGCGCAATAGGCGACGCGTTCTTCGGCGGATACTACCAGAACTACCAGGGAACTGACGCTTATCCTGACCCGAACTGGACTTACACGTCAAATACCAACACTCCGCAGAACCCCGTGGCCTACCTCAACCAAAAGAGCTGCATCGCCCATTCGAGCGACTTCACGGGTAACATCGAGATGGATTACAAGATTCACGGCTTCGAGGACCTGCACCTGCACGCAAGCTTCGGCGGACAGTATACTTCAAGTACGCAGGACGACTGGACATCGCCGTATTCTTACGACAACAACTACTACGGCTGGAACGGCGTGACGAAGTACTACAAGTACAGCATCACGGCCAACGCCTACGCACAGTACCAGCACACATTCGGCGCTCACAACATTGACGTAATGGTGGGCGGCGAGGAGTCACACTACCACCGCAACGGATGGAACGCCGGCAGCGGCTGGGACAGCTACAACGACGTGGCTTACAACGTTTCGTCGAAGGATGAGCAGGAGTGGGCTACGCACAACTCGCTCGTGTCTTACTTCGGCCGCGTGAACTATACGCTGCTCGACCGCTACATGCTCACCGCAACGTTCCGTGCCGACGGTTCTTCACGCTTCGCCAAAGGCCACAAGTGGGGCTACTTCCCCTCTGTAGCGTTGGCATGGCGCATCAACGACGAGAAGTTCATGAAGAACCTCAAGTGGTGGAACGAGTTTAAGCTCCGCCTCGGCTGGGGACAGACCGGTCAGCAGGACATCGGCTACGACTTCCTTTACTCGCCGCTTTACACCACCAGCAACTCGTACGCTCAGTACCCCTTCGGCGACACCTATTATTATACAGTGCGCTCGGACAGGTACAACCCCGAGCTTACCTGGGAGACAACGACGACATGGAACGCCGGACTTGACTTCGCGTTCCTCAACAACCGCATCACCGCCAACATCGACGGATACTACCGCGAGACGACAGACCTTATCCAGGAGGTAACCATACCGGCGCTGATGAACTTCGCGCAGCGCATGGCGCAGAACATCGGTTCGCTCAAGAACTACGGTGTTGAATTCTCTATCGGCGCGAAACCAATCGTTACCAAGGACTTCACCTGGGACGTACAGTACAACGTTTCTTGGAACCACAACGAGATAACCGAACTCATCGGTGGCGACGACGGCTATATCGTTCAGTCTGGCGGAACAATATCAAGGGGTAACGTTACCCACGTACAGGCGCACACCGTAGGCCAGCCGGCCAACTCGTTCTGGGTTTACCAGCAGGTTTACGACGAGAACGGCAAGCCCATCGAGGGAGCTTTCGTCGACCGCGACGGCAACGGCATCATCAACAGCGACGACCGTTACTTCTACCACAGCCCGGCAGCCGACGTTTACATGGGCCTCACCATGAAGTTCCTCTACAAGCGTTGGGACTTGAGCTTCGCGCTCCGTGCTTCTCTCGGCAACTACGTTTACTACGACTTCCTGTCAAACAAGGCGGCAGTAAGCTCAAGCGGACTTTACTCGAACAGCGCTTACAGCAACACGACACAGGCCGCCATCGACCTCGGATTTACCGGCACGGGCGGTTCGGAGTACTATCTTAGCGACTACTTCGTGCGCAACGCTTCTTACCTGAAGTGCCAGAACATAACTCTCGGATACTCGTTCCCGGCCCTGTTGAAGTACAACAACCAGGATTACTTCTCCGGACGTGTGTTCTTTACGGTACAAAACCCGTTCATAATAACGAAGTACAAAGGACTTGACCCGGAGGTTTCAAGCGGTATCGACAGCAACCCGTATCCGCGTCCTTTGAGCTTCCAGCTCGGACTTAACCTTAATTTCTAAGGTCTGCGTTAATGTTTTACATAACGAAATAAAAGGAAACAACAATGAAAAAGACATTCATAAAGACTATAGCGGCAGCCGTATTGACCGTAGGCCTTACCGGCTGTGTCAACGATTTGGACATAGGTTCAATCGACCCGCAGTCGTCTCCCGATGCTGACCCGATGGGCCTGCTGGCAAAATGCTACGCCACGCTCGGCCTTACCGGCCAGGACGGAGGCGCAGGAAACGGTGACTTGAGCGACGACGAGGGCGAATCGGGCTTCTACCGTACCACGTTCAACCTCCAGGAGCTGCCTACCGACGAATTGATGTGGGCTTGGCAGACCGATACGGATATTCCGCAAATCACGATGATGAACTGGAACTCCAGCTCAATCCGTGTGCAGTGGGCATATACCCGTCTGACTTACGACATCACGCTGTTCAACAACTACCTTACAACCGTGGCCGACAACGAGGAGAACAGCCGCAACCGTGCGGAAGTCCGCTTCCTCCGCGCCCTGCATTATTGGTACATGCTCGACCTGTTCGGCAAGTCGCCGTTCAAGACCGAGTTCAACATCACCGAGCTTCCGGTGGAATACAGCGGAGCTGAACTCTACGACTGGCTTGACAAGGAGCTTACAGAGATAGAGCCGCTCATGGCCGAAGTGGGCGAATATAACAACTCTGAGAACTTCGGACGCGCTGACCGTGGTGCGGCATACATGCTCCATGCGCGCCTCGCCCTCAACTCCGAGGTGTACACGAAGGGTGCAGTGAGGGATTACCAGAAGGCCATCGACTACTGCGACTTGCTGATAAACAGCGGTGCTTACGACCTTGCACGCAACGAGAAGAGCGGCAACTCAGGCTACGCACAGCTGTTCATGGCCGACAACGACAGGAACTCAGAGGCCATGCAGGAAATCATCCTGCCCATCCGTCAGGACGGTCTTAGGACGCGCCAGTACGGCGGTTCGGTCATGCTTATTGCCGGTGCGCGCAGCAGCCAGATGCCGGTTTACGGAATGAAGGAGACCTGGACTTGTCTTTTCGCACGTGAGGCGTTGACCAAAAAGTTCTTCCCGTCACTCTCTGACGTGCCCCTCGCAACTGAAGCTGCCGATGCCAGTCTTTCTCAGGCGGATGTGGCACAGCTCGACGAACAGTACGGTACAACCGTGGCTGACGTCATCAGCCGTGCAGGAGACGACCGTGCGTTGCTTTACAGCGGATGTGCCAACGGCGTGCGCAAGACGGGAACCGATGAAATCAGCGGTTTCACTGACGGACTCTCGCCTGTTAAGTGGACCAACCTCAACAGCGACAATACCGCAGGCAGTGACCCGTCATGGGCCGATACGGACATTCCTCTGTTACGTTTCGCCGAGGCTTACCTGACACGCGCCGAGGCGAAGTGGCGCCTGAGCGGCAACCTTAACGACGCGCTCGCCGACATCAACGAGCTGCGTGGCCGCGCCCATACGCGCCTGTTGGCGTCTATCACTTCAGAGATGGACATCCTTGACGAGTGGTGCCGCGAGTTCTTCATGGAAGGCCGTCGCCGCAGCGACCTCGTGCGCTTCGGCTGTTTCGCTGGCAGCAAGTACATCTGGGACTGGAAGGGCGGCGTAGCCGAAGGTACGTCAGTATCGTCACACTACAACGTTTATCCTATTCCGGCCGACGACATAAGGAACAACGGCAACCTTTCGCAGAACGAAGGTTATTAATGCAACAGTATTTCAAATAATAAAAAGAGACTTTTATGAAAGACATTATAAAAAGCCTGTTCGCCGGTGCGTTGGCATTAGTGGCTGTGCCGTTGATGACATCGTGCGAGAACGACGACGACAGCAACCCCACGTTGCGCACGCCGGATAGCTTCGTGCTTAACACTCCGGCGTATGCCGAGAACAACACTTACGACCTGTCGAACGCGGAGAGCGTAAACCTTACAACCACGCAGCCGGCATACGGTTTCCCCGCAGCCACTGTGTATCAGGTCCAGGTGTCGCTTGACGAGAACTTCAGGTCGGTAACAACTGTTGATGTTCCCGGCGACATATCGTACAGGACTCTCGAAGACTCGTACACCACCGCAAACATGAACGTGAACGGAGTGCAGCTTAACAACGCAATCGTAGCCCTGTATCAGGCTGCCAACAACGGCGCTGACCCCTCCGGCATAGTCATGCCGGCATACATCCGCCTCGTGGCGCACATCAACGGCACTGACGTAGGCTGGTGCGCATCCAACGTAATCACGCTGCCTAAGGTTGTGGTTTCTTACATCGCCACAGCTCCTACCGAGGTTTACGTTGCCGGTTCTTCAATACGCGGCGGCACGGAGGCCAAGCAGCTCGGCGTTGTCAACTCGGCTGAAAACAATTTCTTCGGCATGGTTTACATGGCGGCAGGCTCGTCGCTGATGTGGGGTGGCGCCGACTCGCAGACCAACGGCTACGCACTTACAACCACCAAGACTGACAATGCTAACGCCGGACTGAGCGAAGGCGCCGACGGCGGCATAGCCTTTGCAAACGCAGGGTGGTACGCAATACTCATGAAGTTCACCGTTGACAGCGAGGCCAACCAGCTGTTGTCAACCCTCGAAGTTTATCCGGGAGAGGCTTATGTGACAGGTGCTGTTGCCTCATACACGGGCGATTGGCCTACGGCAGACCCGGCTTGGGCTATGACTGCGCCGGCAGACGCAAGCGGACAGTGGGAGTCTCCTGCATTCTCGGGTAGTGGCGAGCTTCGCGCTTACATCTACATTCCTACGTTGAGCTGGTGGCAGACAGAGTTCACCATCTACAACGGAAGCCTGTTCTGGCGCGGAACTTACAACATCGGAGCGAACTGGGCAGAGAACGTAGGCGCGGATTACTCGGTAACATGCGCCGCAGGACAGAGGCTCTACATTGACTTCGACTATGACAAGGGAGAAGTGAGATAAGGTCAAAAAACATAATTAAAAAAGAACAATCATGAAAAAGATAATGTTTTTAGGCGGCTTGCTGCTGTCGGCGATGACTTTCGTCGCTTGTACCGACGAGTATGACGACTGGGCCGAGCCGCAAAGCAATCCGCAGGAAGAGTCGGCGGCGGCACTGCCGGGCTATGAGGCCACGGGCGTGACAACCGTCATCGACCTTGGAACGGTAACTGAAGACAGCGTGCAGATACTCTCGCTGTCAAGCGCACAACTGCCTGAAGGCGCAACTTTGGGCAACATCCGCGTAGAGTTCACGGAAGGAGCAACGAGCATGACGGTTGACCTTGATAACGAAGGCAAGGCAAGCAAGGCCGACATCCAGAGCCTCATCGAGACTTTGTACGGCAAGGCTGTCGAAACACGCACGCTCAACGGCCATGTGTACGCCAACGTAATAATCAGCGGACAGACGTTCCTTGTTGATGCGGGAACAGTCAGCGTGCAGGCAATACCGGAACTGGTGTTCGCAGATTACTATTACATCATAGGCTTATTGAACAACTGGGATACATCTTCAACAGACGTGCCGATGTACCGTGATGCCGAAGGCGTTTACTCTTACACGACGCAGGGGACGAGTGAAGTGTCCCCATACGGCAAAAAGTTCCCCGCCGATT
>ENA-OOVG01000173-OOVG01000173.1-human-gut-metagenome-genome-assembly--contig:-NODE-173-length-15322-cov-5.379773_pt1 | contig 15322 bp, 14 predicted proteins | sample MGYA00241555_ERZ501292 | MGnify/ENA primary metagenome ERZ501292 (study PRJEB25962, sample SAMEA2042362) | human gut metagenome | biome: human gut; feature: human-associated habitat; material: faeces... | reverse complement strand
GGCTTTAACTTCTTAGCGACCGAAGGGAGCGATAACTCCTTTAACTTCTTTAACTTCCAAAAAACAATTAAGATATCGCTCCGAAATAAACATTGTTTTTGCGCAGCGCGTCGAGCCTGCGCCACAGCACGGAATACTCGTTCTTTTGGCACAAGGGGTCATCGTCAATGATTTTCTGTGCCTCATCTCGCGCCAGCTGTATTAGCTGTCCGTCCTTCGCAATGTTGGCTATTTTCAGGTCGAAGGCCATTCCGCTCTGTTGCGTTCCTTCCAGGTCGCCCGGCCCACGCAGCTTGAGGTCGGCTTCGGCAATGCGGAAACCGTCGTTGGTGGCGCACATTATGTCGATGCGTTTGCGCGTTTCCTCGCTCAGCTTGCGCTTCGTCACGAGTATGCAGAACGACTGTTCAGCCCCTCGTCCGACGCGACCGCGCAGCTGGTGGAGCTGCGAGAGGCCGAAGCGTTCGGCGTTGAGTATCACCATGATGGATGCGTTAGGCACGTTCACTCCTACCTCGATTACCGTCGTTGCGACGAGAATGTGGGTCTCGCGGCTGACGAAACGGCGCATCTCCTCTTCCTTTTCAGCCGGCTTCATGCGGCCGTGCACCTTGCCGAGCCTGAACTCCGGGAACGCCTCGCGCAGCTGCTCGTAGCCCTCTTCGAGGTTTTTCAAATCTATTTTCTCGCTCTCCTTGATTAGCGGAAACACGATGTACGCCTGCCGTCCGGCGTTCAGCTGGCGGCGTATTCCGGCGTAGAGGCTTGTCGTCTGGTCGTCATACTTGTGCAAAGTTTCCACCGGCTTGCGTCCCGGAGGCAGCTCGTCGATTACGCTTACGTCAAGGTCACCGTATATGGTCATGGCAAGTGTGCGCGGAATTGGCGTGGCCGTCATCACCAAGACGTGCGGAGGATTGCCGCTCTTGTTCCACAATTTCGCCCTCTGTGCAACCCCGAAGCGGTGTTGCTCGTCGATAACCACGAAGCCGAGGCGCGCGAACTGTACGCTGTCTTCAATCACGGCGTGAGTCCCTACGAGTATGTTCACGCTGCCGTCTGCTAATCCTTCAAGCGTTTCGCGCCGCTGTTTGCCCTTCACCGTGCCTGTAAGCAGCTTGACGTTGATGTCCATGCCGTGCAGGAACGACGTTATTGTGTCCAAGTGTTGCTCTGCAAGTATTTCCGTGGGAGCCATGATGCAGGCCTGAAAGCCGTTGTCCAAGGCTATGAGCATTGACATGAGGGCGACTAAAGTCTTGCCGCTGCCCACGTCGCCTTGCAGCAACCGGTTCATCTGGCGGCCGCTGCCGGTGTCTTTCCGTATCTCCTTTATGACGCGCTTCTGCGCCCCTGTGAGGGGGAAAGGCAGGTTGTTGAAGTAAAATCCGTTGAAGTTCTTGCCCACGTTGGTGAACACATAGCCGCGGTATTTGCGCCTCCGGTCGCTTGCGTAACGCAGGATGTTCAGCTGGACATAAAAAAGTTCCTCGAACTTCAGCCGGTAGTCGGCCTGCGTTATGTCCTCGTTGCGTTTCGGGTTGTGCTTTTTCCTGAAGGCTTCGTCCCTCGGAATGAGTTTCAGGGGTTGCGTGATGAACGGCGGAAGGGTCTCTGTCAGAGGCTCTTTCATGTTCTCAAGCATGCTCTTTATAAGCTTTTCTACACTCCGCGAGTTCATTCCGGCCTTCTTCATCTTGTCCGTTGTGATGTAGTAAGGCTGCAAACCCATCTGTGAAAGCTGCAGTTCCGAGGCCGGGTCGATGTCGGGATGGGCGAACTGGAAGCGTCCGCTGTACACCGTCGGACGGCCGAATATGATGTAAGGTGTGCCCGTTTGCAGGTGAGACAGCATGTATTTCGCCCCTGAGAACCACACGATGTCGGCCACGCCGGTGCCGTCTGACACGTGAGCCACGAGCCTTGTGCGGTGCGCTCCCATGTCAAATGTCTCGAAACTAAGTATCTTCGCCTTGATTTGTACGAACGTTGTGTCGGCTGACAGCTCGCCGATGCGGTAGACGCGGCTGCGGTCTACATACTTGTAAGGGTAATATTCCAAAAGGTCTTTGTACGTCCTTATTCCCAGTTCTTTCTCAAGCAGGGCCTTGCGTCGCGGCCCCACTCCGGGCAGGAACTGTATGTCTTGGTCCAGTATGTCGAGCATTGACCTTTCGGGTTGTTGGGTTTTAAGGTTATGTGGCTGTTGGGTTATGCGGTTTTACGGTGTTATTAGCCGGTTAAAGCGGTGTCGGTTATGCGGCGTTCAGCCAAGGATGCGCGCCATGCGGAGGTCGAAAGGAGTGGTGATTTTTATGTTCTCACGGTTCCCGTCGATGAGAGTTATCTCCTGTCCGATGCTGTCTACCACCGAAGCATCGTCGGTAAAGCTGTCCTGGTAAGGCTGTTTGTAGGCGCGTTTCAGCAGCTGGATGTCGAAAGCTTGTGGTGTCTGCACCAGCCGATAGCTGTCTCTCGGCACGGTTTCGGAGTTCCCTTGGCCATCGATGTGTATCAATGTCTCGACAACAGGTATCACGGGGACTACCGCCTTGGCCGTGCGCGCCGTCTCATAGCAGTTCCTTATTACCTCGACAGAGGGGAAAGGACGTACTCCGTCGTGTACTCCTACTATGCCTTCGGCGTCGTCAGGAATCATTGCCAGTCCGTTTTTTACCGAGTGGAAGCGTGTCTCCCCGCCCTCGGCCACGGTGTAAGTGGACGTGAACCTGTGTTTCTTGCACAGCTCGTACCAGTATTCGTGCTGCTCTTTCGGCAGGACAATGATTATTTCAAGGCCGTCTCCGCACTCTTTGAAGCGCTTGATTGTCTGCATGAGTACGGGCAACCCGTTGACAGGAAGGAACTGTTTGGGTATGCTTGCTCCCATCCTTGTGCCCTTGCCTCCGGCTACTATTATCGCGTAATCCATATATCTTTGTTGTTTTAGTTGACAAGTAAACAAGCGTTAAGTGACGAGTAGACAAGAGACGAGCATACAAGTTGATGTGTCTTGCCAATTAAGCGGATGACCTTATATATTTGTTCGCCCATTACTTGTTTGCTTGTCTCTTGTTGACTCGTTCCTTGTCTCTTGTTAACTCGTCAACTTGTTTACTTCAGCATGAGGTGTTTGTACATCATGCCTTCGGCTATCTGGTCGGCGGTATGCTTGTCGGTGAGAGCCGCGAGCAGCGTGTAGGCGTAGGGCAGTGATGCCGCCGGGCCTTCGCCGGTGGTTATGTTGCCGTCCACGGTGCACAGCTCGTGCGTGTATTCCGCGCCTTCAAGGTATTTCTCAAAGCCGGGATAGCACGTTGCGCGGCGGCCTTCCAGCAGGCCGAGTCCGCCCAGCACCATCGGAGCGGCGCATATCGCGCCAATCATCTTGCCGCGTGCGTTCTGCTCTATTACGGCCTTCTTCACTCCGTTGTGGCTGTTCAGGTTGGTCGCTCCGGGCAGTCCTCCGGGCAGCATGATGAGGTCCGCATCGCTGAAATCGGCGTCTTCAATAAGCATGTCGGCCTTTATTCCTACTCCGTGGGCGCTCTCCACTACGAGTTCTCCTGTCACGCTGACGGTCTTGAAGTCAACGCCGGCGCGTCGCATTATGTCTAACGGTATGAGGGCTTCTATGTCCTCGAAGCCCGTTGCGAGAAATTCATAAACTTTAGCCATGGTAAATTGGTGTTTATCGTTTTTCAAATTATTATTTAAGGCATTTCAGGTAAGCCTGTATTGTGGCGTGAAGCCCCATGTACAAGGCGTCGCAGATGAGGGCGTGGCCTATGCTTACCTCGTCGGTCCAGGGAATGTTCTGGTGGAAGTAGTGCAGGTTCACGAGGCTAAGGTCGTGTCCGGCGTTGAGGCCGAGACCGGCTTCGCGCACCGCTTCGGCGGCCTCTATGAACGGCTTTATCGCCTCCTCGCGGCATACGGGATAGCCCGAGGCGTAAGGCTCGGTGTACAGTTCCACCCGGTCAGCTCCGCACTGCTTTGCCGCAAAGGCCATTTCGGGTTCTGCGTCGATGAACACCGATGTCCTTATTCCTGCCTCCTTGAAGCGTCCTATCACGTCGGTGAGGAACGTGCGGTTGGCCTTTGTGTCCCATCCGTGGTTGCTCGTTATCTGGTCTTCGGCGTCGGGCACGAGTGTCACCTGCGTGGGACGCACTTCCAACACGATGTCGACGAACTTCGGTATGGGGTTGCCTTCTATGTTCATTTCAGTCTTCAGCAGTGGCCTTATGGCCCTTACGTCGCTGTAGCGTATGTGCCTTTCGTCGGGGCGCGGGTGCACGGTGATGCCCTGTGCGCCAAACTTCTCACAGTCCAGTGCGGCTTGCAGCACGTCGGGGTTGTTGCCGCCGCGTGCGTTGCGTATTGTTGCCACCTTGTTGATGTTTACGCTTAATTTTGTCATTTTTTACACTTTTATGGGCTTTACAGCCCCTTTTGTTCGGCAAAAATGTGTATTTTTGCCGTAGTTTATCCATCGGCAAAGTTACAAAATGTTTGGCATTTCCAAGCATGGCGCGGTGAAAAAGAATTGTAAAATCTGAAATTTATGGCATCACGCAAACTGAAATTCGCATTGTTCGGCAACATATACCAGAGCCGCAAGTCGGCCTGCATACATGAACTCATGTCGTGTCTTGCGGCGCACGGCGCCGAAGTGTGCTTTGAAAAGCTGTTCTACGAATACCTTGTGTCGTCCGGAAAGGTGAAGGAAGGCGGCGCGGAGGTGTTCGCTGACGGCGACTTCACGGCCGACTTCGTCATCTCCATGGGCGGTGACGGCACGCTGTTGCGCGCCGCTTCGCACGTGGGTGGAAAAGGGATACCCGTCATCGGCGTGAACATGGGCCGTCTGGGCTTCCTCGCCGACGTTGCTCCCGATGAAATAGGCATTGCCATCGACTCTCTGTACGGCGGCCTTTACTCTGTAGAGGAGCACACCGCGCTGACCGTCGAGGCCGACGGCAGGCCGCTGCAAGGCCCGTGCCACGCGCTCAACGACATTGCGGTGCTGAAGCGCGACAACGCCTCGATGATTACAATACACGCCAAGGTGGGCGGCGAACGCCTCGTGACTTACCAGGCCGACGGACTTATCGTCTCAACCCCGACAGGTTCTACGGCCTACTCCCTGTCAAACGGCGGCCCCATAATAGTGCCGCGCACGGGCACGGTATGCCTCACCCCGGTGGCTCCCCACAGCCTGAACATACGCCCCGTGGTGCTTCCCGACGACATGGAGATTGAACTCTCCGTCGAGAGCCGCAGCCACAATTTCCTCATAGCGGTTGACGGACAGTCGGAGAAATGCGCCGAGGGCACGCGCCTCTTAATCCGCAAGGCGCCATATACAGTTAAGATAGTCAAGCGCAACGGCCACAGCTATTTCGCCACCCTGCGCGAAAAGATGATGTGGGGTGCCGACACGAGGGAAGAGGGAAAGTGAAAATGAATAATGAAAAATGAATAATGAATAATGAATAATGAAGAATGAAAAATGAAGAATGAATAATGAAGAATTAATTTCCACTCCCATCACTCCCAGTCCTCCCAGTCCTCCCAGTTCTCCCAGTCCTCCCAGTTCTCCCAGAATACTCACCTATTAATATATAATGATATGACAATCAAGCACATCGTAATGTCGGCCCTCATGGCCGTCGCCTGCACACTGTCGGCCGTCGCGCAGGACGCCGACTCGCTTTACGCCAAAGACCTGCTGCAACCCGGCACGCAGGCTCCCGACTTCACACTGGCCGACCCTGACGGCACCATGCACTCGCTCTCGTCGATGCGCGGCAGCTACGTGGTGCTCGACTTCTGGGCTTCGTGGTGTCCCGACTGCCGCAAGGACGTACCGGTGATGAAGGAACTGCACGACAAGTACGGGCAGAGGATAAAGTTCGTCAGTGTGTCTTTCGACGACAAAAAGGATGCCTGGACGCGCTACATCAGTTCAAACGGCATGGACTGGCTGCACCTTAGCGAGCTGAAAAAGTGGAAGCAGACCGAAGTGTCGCGGCTGTACAACATCAAGTGGATACCGGCCATGTACATCATCGACCGCCAGGGGCAGGTAATCCTCTCCACCGTGATGATTGAAAAGCTCGCCGCAAAGCTCAAGGAACTGCACGAACTGTAAGACATACGCGCACTGCGCAAGCCTGAAACAAGGCATTTTTGTATTTGTCATGCCGCACGCCGATGCGGCATCCAGTGTTTGCAACCAATGTCATTTGCCATTGTTGGTTTTGTCTGGATGCCGCATCGGCGTGCGGCATGACTGTTACCGAGAGCCTCGATTGCATCCAAAGAAGTACAGCTAATCAAGCTCCCTCCCTTTGGTATGGTTGGGGAGGGTCTGCTTTTTAATTAAAAATGAAAAATTAAAAATGAACAATTATGATTTGCTTTGTTGGCAGACAGCCTTGAAGGTAATCATAATTGTCAATTATCCATTCTCCATTCTCAATTTAAAAGGCGGCAAATTAGGAGGTAATATGCCGCCTTTTACCGCCTGAAAGGTGGCCTTTTACATTGCAATATGCCACCTTTTGCAACCACGCTGCAAATCCCTTTGAATACAGGGGTTTCCGAAGTCCTTTCACATTGCCAGTTTACCGGCTGCCGTCGCTGCTTCAATCTGCCTATAAACAGAAAAGCATTTGGCTTTGACTTCTAAGCGAACGCAGTGAGCGATAACTCCTTTAACTGCTTTAATTACTAATAAACGGCCGTGAAACGGAAAAAAACTTGTACTTTTGCATTTGTTATGTGGCCCCGATGTGTCGGTAGTCCGGCAGTACAAACGCTGAGGATTGCCGGGCGGACGCGCGTGTGGCTGCGGCAAGAACTTATAATTGTGAAGCTATGGATTACGCGATATACGAGTATTCACTTGGCATGGCACTGGTGCTGATGCTGTTTTTCGCAGCCTATTTACTTGTGGCTAAAATCCCCGACAAGGCCATCTTCAGGAATTACCTGCGCTCGCGGCGCATCATGGGGGCGGCGTTGCTGCTGCTCGCCGCCAACTATTCGGTGCACCTCTTCTGCGGCATAAGGTTCGCGTATGTCGGTGCGGCCATCTGGATGAACATGTCTACATACTACCTGTGCTATTGGCTTTTCAGCTCGGCGCTCACCACCTTGCTCGACCGTTTTTACATCACGCGGCGGCGGTTGTGTGTGCATTTGGGTCTTTGGGCGGTGTTCACTGTCCTTTCGGGTGCGGCGCTGTTGCTTTTCCCCGAGGGGGTTGTGCGTAAAGCCGTGCTCTTAGCCATGGTGGCTTGGCTGGTAGGCTACGGCTTTTTCCTTGCGCGCAGGCTTCTCCTGGCATACCACAGGGCCGTAAGGATGTTCAGCGACACGCATTCCGACGACATCGGGGCATATATCCGGTGGATGTCCGTCTTTACATACTGGGCTGTAATATTCGGCGTAGGGTGCGGCCTGCTGACCTTTTTGCCTGACAAGTGGGTGTTCGTTTGGGTGCTTTCGTCGGTCCCTTTCTACATTTACCTGTTTTATTGTTACCAGAACTATCTGCTGTTTTACGAGCAGGTGGAAAGCGTTATGGAAAGCGAAATATCGTCGGAAGAGGAAATCCTGTGCGGCGGCGCTCCTGAAGGAGCCTGCGTGCACGGCGTTGTCCGTGATAATGACGCCCCGGCGTATCATGCCGAAATAGCCGGGAAAATCAAGGTGTGGATTGACGCTGACGGCTATGTAAGCCCGGGGCTTACCATAAAGGAACTGGCAGAGCGGCTGCACACCAACCGCACCTACCTGTCAGCTTACATCAAGGCCGCGTACAACATGACGTTCCGCGACTGGATTATGGGGCTGCGCATAGGCTATGCGAAGCGCATGCTTGTGCAGAACCCTGAGCTTACGGTTGCCGACATATCCGAGAAGTCGGGCTTCCAGTCGGCAAGCCACTTCATCAGGCTGTTCAAGGAGAGCATGGGATGCTCGCCTGCCAAGTGGAGGAAGTCGGAGGTTTAGCTGTTAGCGGATAATTTCTTTAACAACTTTAATTCTTACGTGGTTTGTTACAAGATGCTTGCTCATAAATATGAGGCTTTATCTTTTGTAGGGACATGATTAGCTTTCGCTGACCTTTGGTTCTGAAGATTGCTCCATTAAGACGCAATCGTGTCCTTAGTTCTGAAAGGACGTATCTGCTTGGCCCTGTCTGATGAATACGCCTCTTCGTGGCGTTCGGACATAATAAATTATGTCCCTACAAAAGGTGTATGTTTATATTAAACTCTTTTTCAACTCCTGATTAACGGACGCAAAGCGTCCGTTAATCCAATATCCTAAACAACAAAAAATAGTCTGAACGACAAAAGCCGGATGGCCTGAACGACAAAAAATTGCCCTCTTGGCAATTGGTGAATATTTTATAGCCCGGCATAGTGCCCGTATGGATTTTTTTCGCTTACTTTATATGCCCGAAATAGCTCCGAATACAGGAAAAACATATAAATATGGACAGAAGAAAATCTATTTTCATCGCGCTTTTGCTGATTGTTGCGGCGGCGTTGCCTGTCGCGGCGCAGCATGAGGCGGACACCGTATTCACCTTCCGTTTCGTGCCGCGCGGCGACATGTTCTATGTGCCTTACAGCGACAATGAGCGTGAGCTTTCGCGCCTTATTGACTGCGTTGAGCATAACCGTGACGGCATACTCGGCGGCCGGGTGCCGCTTTACGTTGACGGCTATTGCGGCTCGTCAGGCAGCGAAAGCGAGAACATGGACGTGGCGAGGACGCGCTCGAACCGCGTCAAGTCGGAACTGATAGTGCGCTGTGGAATTGCCGAGCGCTGCTTCGTTACGCGCAACCACGCCACGGGCGGCGACAGCGTTACGGTGACGATAAGAGTTGCCCCATCCAACCTTCCCGGCGAGGAGGCCAAGGACTGCCTGCGCACCGACGGCAAAAAAGACGGAACGGCAGTTGATATAAATAATAAGGTGGAACCGGCAGAGGACGGCACGGAGCAAAACGCCGTGGCCGCTACGCACGATACAGGCCAAAGCCTCACCACAGGGGAGGGTGGAGGGGCTATCCTCCTGCACGCCAACCTGCTGCGCTGGGCTACGCTGACCCCATCCCTCGGTGTGGAGTGGCGCGTCAGTCCGTCGTGGGGAATACTTGTAAACGGCTCGTGGACGTCGTGGAGCTGGAACGGCAAGAAGCGCCGCTACGCCCTGTGGGAGGTAATGCCCGAGGTGCGTTATTATATGGGTAAGGAGAAGCGCGGCTACATTGGTGCGATGTACAAGGCAGGCGGCTTCAACTACAAGCTGTCAGCTACGGGCAGGCAGGGCGACCTGATGGGCGGCGGCGTCACGGGTGGCTACCGGCTGCGGCTGAGCGATGCCCTGTCGCTCGACTTCTCGGTGGCTCTCGGCTACCTGCATGCCGACTATGAGAAATACAAGGTTATCGACGGCGTGCGCGTGCGTTCAGGCAAGGACACGAAAAACTGGTGGGGACCGGTCGGTGCCGGTGTAACCCTTGTATGGCAACCGTTCTAAATCAAGGAGGTGAACATTATGGAAACGAAACGACACATACCTGTTTGGGCAATGGCAGCTTTGCTGCTGCTTTCTTCCTGCGTGAAAGACGAACTTTACAACACTCCGCATCCCGGTCACGCCAAGATTACGGTCACGGCGGACTGGGCACAGCGCGGCGAAGGCGTGGGCATACCCGGTTCGTGGACGGTCGGCATAGGCGGATACACCGGCACAGAGACTGCCGCGACCCATCTTCCCGACCGGCTTTTCGCCCCGGGCAGCTATACGCTTGCGGCATACAGCCCGGCCGACGGCATCACCGTGAGCGGCACAACGGCCACGGTAGACGCTGTGGGCGGCTTCATCAGCAACGCCCCCGGATGGCTGTTCACCCACGTGCAGGCCGTTACCGTTGAGGCTGACACTGATTATGAGTTTACCGCCACGATGCGTCAGCAGACGCGCGAGCTTACATTGCTGATAGAACCGGAAGGCGACGCGGCCGGTCGTATTGAGGCAATCGAGGGGCGTTTGAGCGGCGTGGCCGGTACGCTTGATTTCGCGACGGGCACCCACGGCACGCCCTCCGACATTGAGCTGCATTTCACCAAAATCACCGACGGCGACGATGCAGGCAAGTGGACGGCCACGGTGCGCCTGCTTGGCATTGCCGGAGGAACGCAGCGGCTTGCCGCCACGCTGACATATACCGGCGGAAACCCGGCTGACACGAGCCTTAACAGCGACCTGACGGCAGCCCTTGCCGGATTTAACGACGACAAGGCAGCGCCTCTCACCCTTGGCGGCACAATGGTGGAGACACCGACTGAGGCCGGTGTCTCCGCCGGAATTACCGGATGGGAAACGGTTGACGGCGGTAATGTGGATGTGGAAATGTGATGGTATAAACAATAAAAGGATGAAAATATGAAGACTAAATTATTTGTTCTGACAACATTGGGCATTACGCTCTCAGCCTGCACAAACGATAACGACGAGATGATTGACGGCCAGGTGGCCGCAGTGATTAACGCAGACATCTCAAACTCTGTGTTGACCCGTGCCAGTGGCACCGCCTGGGCGGACAGTGACGAGATAGGCATCTCCGAAAGCCGCTTCGGCTACACCAACGTGCCCTACCGGTGGGAAAGCGGGAAGTTCACACCGACAGGAACCATTATCTTCTTCCAAGATGACGACCCGACCACCTTCTCCGCCTACTATCCTTACGATGCGGACGGCGGGACACTGACCGCCACCACCGATGCCACGGCGCAGCAGAACCAGCCCGCCATGGACTTCCTCTATGCCACCGGTGCCACTGCCAGTACGCACAATCCTGAAGTGAACTTTACCGACGACACTGATGCAGGCGGCAAGGACTGTTCCTTCCACCACTGCATGAGTCAGATTACGCTCACCTTCAAGGCAGGAAGCGGTGTGGACTTCAATACCATCAAACCCACCGGTTACACGCTCTCCGGACTGATGCTGACGGGCAGCTTCGACACCACCACCGGCACGGCAGAAACGGATGATGCCACAGCGGCGCAAGACCTCGACATGACGCTGACGAATGGCGCACTCACCTCGTCGGTCATCCTCTTCCCACAGACCAAGGCAAGCATCGGACTGAGCGTGTACTACAACAGCCAGCCCTACACCGCCACGCTCGACATCCCTGACGGCGCATTGAAGGCTGGCAACAACTACACTTACACTGTCACCGTCCGCAACAAGGACTTAAGCGTCAGCTCAGCAACTATCAGTGACTGGAACCCGGTGAACGGCGGCAATGTGAATGCAGACCTATAAACGGTGTGGCGTTACGCACGGTAAAACTTAGTAAACAAGAGCGTTCTTTGACAGGTTGGGATACGGAAAACTTCTTCAAGAAATATAAGAAAAGTATCGGCTTGCGCATGGCTTTCGTAAAAAATGATTACTTTTGCGGTAAAGTGTGCAGAACAAATGGGACAGCTGGCTTTCATAAAGATGTTTTTGCTTGTGAGCATTCCCACGGATGTGAATGACAACCGCCGTCATATACATGTGTTCCGAAAAGGAGGTAGACACCTGCATTCTGTGGCAAAAATATGGATAGAGCGGAACGGGAGCAAAGACATTGAGATAGCCGAAAGCTTGCTTTCTGCCAAAGACAATGCCATGTTGGTGGCTGCCATTGACCGTCATTGGGAGTTCTTGAACGAACAAATCACACGGACATTCAACGGCGAAAAGACCAAAGTGAAGAACCTTGAAAAATAAAATACGCTTATGTGTAAGATGAAAGATGTAAATGTAGGTATCAAAAGACTTGACTTCACTGGGCATCGGGGCAAGATGGCTGTGTTCTTGACGGACGGGCGCGAACTCATTGTGCCGCTGTCGATGTTTCCGGACATCAAGCATCTTTCCTTGAAAGAGCGTGAGGAATGGATGATATTGGACGACCAGTATTTTACTTTTGGCCGACTTAGCAAGGTGTATTCAATAAAAGACCTTATGAGTTTGTCGTAGTAGCGGTGTAAGCCCGGTTGACACAAAGAATGTATTTCCGTCCCACCTCGTTTCCCACAAGGAACAGAGGTGGGATGCTTTTTATCCAACCATGTCGATGAACGCTCATGAAATAACAGTAAAAAAACAAATTCATGAGCGATATGAAACATACCTTATTACTTTTCTTTTGTGCAGCCGCCCTGCTTTTTGCAGCGACAGCCTGCATGCAGGACGACCTCACTAACGGCACTTTGCCCGATGGCGAGTATCCATTGGTAATCAACGCCACCGGCCTGCAAGCCATGGCAACCCCTGCCTCGCGCGCCACCGTGGACGGCGACTGGCAGGGCGTACAGACCGTAGCCCTCAGCGTGGGCGGCACGGTAAAGGAATACAATGTGACGGCATCCGATGCCGACGGCTACCGCTCCGCCACCCTGAGCAGCGACACCGACCCGTTCTGGTGGACAAGCCGCGAGGACATCACCGTCAGCGCATGGTGGCCATACGGCGCAACGATGCCCGATGTTGTAGTAAAGGAAGACCAGAGCACGAAGGAAGGCTTTGAGGGCAGCGACTTCATCGCCGCCGAAGCCCAGACCGTGCAGTTCGATAATCCGACTTTGGAGTTCAGTCACCGCACGGCGCGTATAACGGTTAATCTTAAGCCGGGCACCGGCATCACGAGCGTGACTGGAGCCGATGTCTATGTGACCGGCCTGGGCACGGATGGCGGCAATCCGACAACCATCAGCACATATAATGCAACAGGCACCGACACCTACGAGGCACTTGCCGCACCGCAGACCGTGAAGGCGAATACCCCGTTCATACAGGTGGATTTGGACGGAGGCACTTACTATTTCCGTCCGCAGAGCGATGTGGCACTGGTGGCTGGCAGCCGCTACACCTACACCGTCAGTGTCACCGCCAAGGGGCTGGAATTGGCAGGCTGCACCATCGGCGGCTGGACTGAAGGCGGCGGCGAGAGCGGCACTGCCGACGATTTAGGTTACACTTACAATGCGGACACACATACCTACAATGTGTACAACGCAGACGGCCTGTTGGCATGGAACGAGGCTGCGCAAAGCGACCCTAAGCTGAACTGCACACTCACCGCTGACATCAACCTTTCGGGCAAGGAGTGGACGCCGGTAAGCACTTCTTCAAACTATACCGGCATTTTCGACGGCGGTGGGTTCACTATTGATAATCTGTCTTTCAACACTACGGAAACAACACGAGGCATGTTTTCCACAATAAGCAGTCCCGGAGTCGTAAAGAATCTGACGCTGACGAATGTTCAAATTGAAGGAGGTTCGATGGTTGGCTGTATAGCAGGATGGAATTATGGAACAATTACTGATTGTAAAGTGTCCGGCAATATAAAAGGGGATACAACTGTCGGTGGAATAGTAGGATTTAACTTTATGGGTTCTATTACCAATTGCAGTTTCGACGGTAATGTCATTTCAGACGGGGGAGCTGCAGGTGGTATTTCAGGTGGTAATGGCAAGGGAACGTCTACAGGCAAGGGTACTATTATCAATTGCCATTCTTCGGGAAGTATATCATTGACAGGAGAAGGAAGAGGTGAAAGCGGAATAGGCGGTATAACAGGCATAAACAATTCAGCTGGTATTATTATTGCCAGCTATTCTTCAAGCACGGTTCTATGCCCCGATGCCTATGCCGTCGGCGGTGTGGCCGGGACCAATGACGAAGAGGCTATCGTTATAGCTTGTTATGCTTTTGGAGATGTCGAGGGTTATCAAAGTGCAGGAGGTGTAGTTGGAGAAAATGAAAATGACGCACAGCTTGTTGCCTGCTATGCTATGGGAGAAGTGGAAGGTGGTTTTTCTGGCGGCGGTTCAACGGCTGGTGTGGTCGGGCGTATATATAAAGCCGTTGTCACGGCATGTTATTGGGGCAGTTCGGAGGCTTTCGGAAGCGGTACCAGTTATGATGACGGCGAAACGATAAAAGTAAACGGCCGTGATGTCACTTGGATGAATGCCGTGGAGGGAATGAACGCAGCCATCAATGAATGGAATGACTCGCACGCAGACCAGCAGTGTGACTGGATATATCAGACTTCGGATGCGAATACTCCTCCAACCCTGTCAGCAAAATAACAATGAAAACAGTTTTTGTAACATGAAACGAACAACCTTATTATATAGCACCTTAGCCTTGTTACTCGGTTTCACCGCATGTACGCAGGACGACCTTAGCTCCTCATCTGGGGAGCTAAGGGGAACTCCCATGACCTTTACCGCCACAGGGCTGACTCCGAGTGCTGGCACCCGCGCCACGGTGGACGGCGACTGGGAGGGCGTGAGTACGGTCGCCGTCCAGATAGGCAGCGAAGTGAAAGAATATCGCGTGATCCTTTCTACCGACAACCTTACCGCCACCCTCGGCAGCGATGCCCCGCACTACTGGGCGGCAGGAGATACCGTCACTGTATCGGCATGGTGGCCCTATACCAAGGGCGAGGCCACGATGCCCGCCGTGGTGGTGCAGGCAGACCAGCGCGGTAACGGCTATGCCAAGAGCGACCACATCGGCGTGGCGGAGGAACTGCTGCATTACAACGGAGGCACACCCACGCTCGCCTTCACGCACCGCACCGCCCACGTCGTCGTTACGGTAACATCAGGCACACAGACCGTCAGTTCCGTGCGCCTGACGAACCTCTCCACCGCCGACGGCAATCCCGGTGAGATAATCGCCCACGATGCAGGGAGCGGCACCTATGAGGCTCTTGTCGCTCCGCAAAGCGTGGCACAGGGCACGGCGTTCGTCACCATTGCCACAGCCGACGGCAAGACTTACGCCTACCGATTGGAGAACAACGCCGAATGGAATGCCGGCGCGGAATATAAGTATGACATACGCATAGAATGACAACAGGCACTGTGCAGCCGGGTGTCTGATGCCATGCAGCCGTTGGAATTGCGGCTGCACATCGGCTGTAAACAAAACAAGCGGCGGAAAGGAAAAACCTTTCCGCCGCTTCGCAGTCGGGATTACTGGACTCGAACCAGCGACCCCTACGTCCCGAACGTAGTGCGCTACCAACTGCGCTAAATCCCGGTTTGCGGGTGCAAAGATACGGCAAAAAACTGAAACACGTGCATTTTTTTCAAAAAAAATGTTCGAAAATTTGCAAGATTAAATAAAAACACCTACCTTTGCACTCGCAAAAAAGAAATAACGCTGGTGCCATAGCTCAGTTGGTAGAGCAAAGGACTGAAAATCCT
>ENA-OOVG01000142-OOVG01000142.1-human-gut-metagenome-genome-assembly--contig:-NODE-142-length-17509-cov-4.654635_pt1 | contig 17509 bp, 13 predicted proteins | sample MGYA00241555_ERZ501292 | MGnify/ENA primary metagenome ERZ501292 (study PRJEB25962, sample SAMEA2042362) | human gut metagenome | biome: human gut; feature: human-associated habitat; material: faeces... | reverse complement strand
GCCCCCGTCAATTCCTTTGAGTTTCACCGTTGCCGGCGTACTCCCCAGGTGGGACACTTAACGCTTTCGCTCGGCCGCTGACTGTATATCGCCAACAGCGAGTGTCCATCGTTTACTGTGCGGACTACCAGGGTATCTAATCCTGTTTGATACCCGCACTTTCGAGCCTCAACGTCAGTTACGGTCCAGCAAGCTGCCTTCGCAATCGGAGTTCTTCGTGATATCTAAGCATTTCACCGCTACACCACGAATTCCGCCTGCCTATACCGCACTCAAGGTCTCCAGTATCAACTGCAATTTTACGGTTGAGCCGCAAACTTTCACAACTGACTTAAAGACCCGTCTGCGCTCCCTTTAAACCCAATAAATCCGGATAACGCTCGCATCCTCCGTATTACCGCGGCTGCTGGCACGGAGTTAGCCGATGCTTATTCATACGGTACATGCAGAGCGGCACACGTGCCGCTTGTTATTCCCGTATAAAAGAAGTTTACAACCCATAGGGCAGTCATCCTTCACGCTACTTGGCTGGTTCAGGCTCTCGCCCATTGACCAATATTCCTCACTGCTGCCTCCCGTAGGAGTTTGGACCGTGTCTCAGTTCCAATGTGGGGGACCTTCCTCTCAGAACCCCTATCCATCGTCGGTTTGGTGGGCCGTTACCCCGCCAACTGCCTAATGGAACGCATCCCCATCGGTTACCGATAAATCTTTAATAACAGGACCATGCGGGCCTGTTATGCCATCGGGCATTAATCTTTCTTTCGAAAGGCTATTCCCGAGTAACCGGAAGGTTGGATACGTGTTACTCACCCGTGCGCCGGTCGCCGGCAGTCGTATTGCTACAACCCCGCTGCCCCTCGACTTGCATGTGTTAAGCCTGTAGCTAGCGTTCATCCTGAGCCAGGATCAAACTCTTCATTGTAAAAGTATCTTTGGCTTCCCGGACCTTGCGGACCGGAAAGCGTATTGTCTCTGCCAGGATTTCGGATCTCAAAAGTCTCAATACCTATATATATAAGTAATGACGGTTCTTTCTTTTACCCGAAACTGTTTCCAGTTTCGCTCTTGTACTACTGTATTGTTTATGTAAATCTCATCAAAGATCGCTCTTTCTTGACGCCTTCCGTTTTAAGGGAAAGCGGTTGCAAAGGTAAGGAGTTTTTAGCATATCCTCCAAATTTTTGCGGAACTTTTTTCGAAGTTTTTTTTCGGAGCGGAGCTCCGGAGTGTCCTTCCCAAAAGCGGGTGCAAAGGTAAGGAGTTTGTTTCAAACCGCCAAACGTTCCGCGAAGTTTTTTTTCGAAGTTTTTTCCGAAGGCTGCCGGGGGAAGGGCCGTCCGCTTGGGCCTCTCTTGCGAAAGGCGGGACCGTAGCCGCAAACCGTCCGGAGCGCACCGCGCCAAACGTCTCTGCAACATTCTGTCAAGCATCGCCGCTTCCTTTCCGAAAGCGGGTGCAAAAGTACGGGTTATTTCCATACTCGCAAAATCTGCGCAAGTTATTTTTTGAACTTTTCCGCAGGGTTTTACGCAAACTGCTGGTTTACAGATATGTTACAAAACATAATTTTTCCATGCTTGTGGAGGCAGGAAAAAGAAGGCACACATTATAATATTTCACGCGGGCGCATCGCGCGCGCATGACAATTACAGTTACAGTTACGGAAAAGAAAACGGTGACTTCCAGTCCGGAAAGCAATGATTTGGCAAGGGGAAAACGGCGCGTTACCGGACACAAACGAAGGGGAGAGGATGCACGAAAACGGAAAGGAGGATGTACACAAGGCGGACGGAGGATACGCACAGGACGGAAAGAGAATGTGCACAAGCCCCCAGCAAAACACGAAAAGTAGAAAATGACATTAAAATCCATCCTAAAGAAAAGAAATATTCATTCTACAAAGCAAAAGCTAACAGAATATTTTCCAGAAGGTTTTGGATTTTGTATCTTTGTCCACCAAACTTTTATTTTTTATCTTTTAAACACCATGAAAAAGCTATTCGTACCATTCGTGGCATGCGTTCTTGCCGCATGTAGCTCCAACGAACAGCAGGCCACGTCGTATGACGTCATTCCGCTGCCGCAAGAAATCACCCTCTCACAAGAGAGTCCGTTCAAACTGAGTAAAAGCACTGTCATCGCCTACCCCAAAGACAATGACCTGCTGAAGCGCGATGCAGAATTCCTCGCTGAATACATCGCAGAGGCTACAGGCTACACGCTGAAAACCAAGGCCATCGAAAACGGCGAAAAACCAAGTAAGGCCATCGTCCTCGGACTCGACTCAGGCATCGCCAATGCTGAAGGCTACCGCCTGACGACCCAAGCAGACGGTATCAGCATCTGCGGACAGACGGCCAACGGCGTATTCTACGGCATCCAGACGCTCCGCAAGTCCATCCCCGCCCAGGCACAAGACGCAGCCATCCTGCTGCCCGCCGGTCAGGTAGAAGACCAGCCACGCTTCAGCTACCGAGGCATGCACCTCGACGTAGGACGCCACTTCTTCCCTGTAGAATTCATCAAGGAATACATCGATCTGCTGGCCCTGCACAACATGAACACCTTCCACTGGCATCTGACTGAAGACCAGGGCTGGAGAATCGAAATCAAGAAATATCCGAAACTAACTGAAATCGGCTCCATCCGCCAGCGTACAGTGATCGGCCACAACTCGGGCGAATATGACAACACGCCTTATGGCGGCTTCTATACACAAGAAGAGGCCCGCGAAATCGTGAAATATGCACAGGAACGCTACATCACCGTCATTCCCGAAATCGACCTGCCCGGCCACATGCTCGCCGCGCTGGCTGCCTATCCCGAACTGGGTTGTACGGGCGGCCCATATGAAGTCTGCCCGGAGTGGGGCGTATTCGAAGACGTACTTTGCATCGGCAACGAAAAAACAATCCCGTTCCTCGAAGACATCATGACCGAAATCATGGACATCTTCCCCTCGAAGTACATCCACATCGGAGGTGACGAAGCGCCGCGTACCCGCTGGCAGAAATGCCCGAAGTGCCAGGCCCTCATCAAGAAGGAGGGGTTGAAGGCCGACAAGAACCACACGGCCGAAGACCGCCTGCAAAGCTATTGCACGGCACAAATCGAGAAATTCCTCAACGCCCACGGACGACAGATCATCGGATGGGACGAGATATTGGAAGGCGACCTGGCACCCAACGCCACCGTCATGTCATGGCGCGGATCGGCCGGAGGCATCAAGGCTGCACAGATGGAACACGATGTCATCATGACACCCAATACCTACTGCTACTTCGACTACTTCCAGAGCAAGGACAAGGAAAACGAACCGTATGACGCCATCGGAGGTTACCTACCTGTAAAACAGGTTTATAGCCTCAACCCCACCGAAGGCCTCAACGAAGAACAAGCCAAATACATCCTGGGCGCACAGGCCAACGTATGGACTGAATACATGACCTCGACCCAACAGGTGGAATACATGATTCTGCCGCGTATGGCCGCATTGGCTGAAGTACAATGGACCGAGCCGAGCAAGAAAGAATACAACAACTTCCTGCAACGCCTCAACTCACTGGCCAAAATCTACGACCGCGACGGACTGAATTACGCCAAGCACGTATTCACCGCAGCTGTAGACTCCGTACAAGCCCAATAATCTCAGAACTGGAAATAGATGAAAGGCTGCACATCGGCACTCTTCATCTGAATGACCAGATAAATGAGGGCAACCAACAATACCGCCTTTCCCACCAGGGGAAGGCGGATTATTGTTTTTGTGCATCCCCTCTCCCAGCTGTCGGGCACAAAATGGAGTACATACCCCAGCCCCATCAGAGCAAATATTTCCCAATAACCGACAATAAGCTGTGGAAAAAGTTGCGGAGATATAACAAGCTCTGCCGCAGTTTGTTTGACAATCTCTTAATGACGTGTCTTTTTCAAGTGCATACCTATTGTAAAACATACATCAATAATGTTATAAAGCATTTATAGCATTTTTATCCATCCTTTATTTTGAGATTACAGCACGAATCGTTAACTTCGTAATTAGAAAGCAAAATTACGTTTGATTAACTTATGGGAACACAATTGGATGATGAAATGCTATAATTACATAAAAGTAAAATTATTCTCAGGAGTATGTATACTTGTGCTACTATTTGTTGGCCATACATCCATTCAAGCACAAACGACAAAAGAGGAGCTAGATGCATTGGTCAAAGACTTCAACGCCCGCATCTTTGAAGAAAAAAGTTCCTTTGAACAATATGCCGATTCCGTTAAAAATGCCTATAAAGCTTATGTAGAAAAAGCAACAGCGGAATTCAACGCATACAAGAGCAACATTCAAAATGTTTGGGGAGGAGACTCGGTTGTCCTCGACTCGAAATACGAATGGGTCGAATACGGCGACGATTTCCTCTCGCGGTCTGTGGTCAATTTTGAAAAAGGCAATGCCATGGTCGAAGTTGCCGTAGATGTAGATGCCAACGAAAATGAAATCAATGAAAAACTTACCGAAGCAATCTACCGGCTGATGGCCAGTAGAGGAAGCACATGTCCCTATCGCTCCCAAGTTGACCAATCAAAACCAATCACTCAAAATCCTGTTCTTGACGGATTGTTAGATTTATCCAAATATCAGTTAGACAATACGGTAGATACCGGTATAAGCAAAAAGGTTCAGGCCTCTAACAAAAAGAAAGTACCTCCCCAGCCGGTAGTCAGAGGAAGCGAGCTGAAAATTCCTTCCCCAAAACAGACAAAGAAACAAACGAAAAGACAAAAGACCTTGGCAAGGACCCGACTGGATGAGCAAGAAAAGCTGAAAGAAGAAAAAGGAGCTGCGGAGATCCGAGAAAAGGAATTACAGGATGCCAATGAAGAATCCAAAGAGGCCGTCGCATACCAAGTTGCACAACAAAGTAAAAAGAGTACTACCAACATAACGGGAAAAGACGGAAGCAAACGTAAGGTAATCTGTATCAACATGCCTTTGGTGCGCGACAACATATCAAAGTCGGCAGCTTTATATAAAGACATCGTAAAAAAATACAGTGAGCGTTTCCAGATTGAGCAGCCCTTGATTTATGCTGTCATAGAACAGGAATCCTGCTTCAATCCGCAGGCTACCAGTCACATACCGGCCTATGGCCTCATGCAATTAGTTCCTACATCAGGCGGAATCGACGCCTATCGTTTTGTGTATGGCGTGGAGAAAGTGCCCACAAAAAGCTACCTGTTTGATCCCGACCAGAATATCGAACTAGGCACTGCCTATCTGCGCATTTTATACAACTGGTTCGAGAGCGTCAAGGATGTACATTGCAGAAGATTATGCGTCATAGCCGGTTATAATACCGGAGCAGGGAATGTGAGCCGGGCATTCATTGGGACGACGCAACTGAGCAATGCCTATAACGAGATCAACAAGTTTGACTACAAGCGGCTCTATCAACATCTGACCAGACATTTGAGTACAGACGAAGCCCGCAACTACGTGAAAGGCGTAACAAAGAAAAGAGAAAAATACATCAAATAACAGCGCTAACACCTAACAAAAGAATGCCTATGTATTGTCCTGAATGTGGAAGCCAATTAGATAACGACATGCTTTTCTGCCCCGAATGTGGAACGAAAGTAGAAAAACCGTCCGCGAAGGATTCTGAAGATTCGGTAATGAAAGGCATCTTGTTTACACATATACCCAATCTGGCCCAAAAACTAGCCGTCAGTCCACAAGAGATCACCAACCTGTTGGAGACCTTTATCCGACTTAAGGCAGAGCAGGGAGTTCTCTACAGACTGGCAGATGCGGGAGTTGAGTCAAAAGGCTTCTTCAACAAAAGAAAGAGCCTCACCCCAGACTCTCTGTGGTATGAATATGCCGATTTGCTCAAACAAATTCACGACCAAGAAACGCGAAATCACGAAGAGCCATCGACTTTTCTGTTCATTATCGGTGGAGACGACATCATCCCCATGCCGGCGATACCACATTATTTAGGCAATGAGGCAAGTGATGCTGACAAGAAAATTGATACGGATATATTATATGCCTACCCGTATGGCGCCCAGATGAATGAAGCCATCTGTTCCGGACAGTTGTTCTTTTATGACGCACTATTTTATATCGGCAGACTGCCGTTGGCAACAGATGCTGTATTCCAAGACCTTGCAAACTACCTGCAAAGGACAATAGAAAATCCTGTCATCGACATCCATGCAGGCTACGGGCAATGCGATCCACACTGGATGAAAGTGACCGCCAAAGTAACGAACAGAATAAACAAAGAGCAATTGTTCCCAAAGTACAACCCATTGCCGAAAGACATTCTATATGACCAGCTGTTCCTGACCCCGGAGGTAGACCATACAAATATCGGACAGGTATTCAATACAAATGCCCAATTGTTTTTCTTTAATTTACATGGCAGTGCAGCCAAAGAAACATTTTACTTTTTGGGGCAATCGACGAAAGACTCCTCAGACTGGAGAGTCGCCATCTATCCGGGGGTGCTTGCTGCATGCAAACATCCAAATGTTGTTGTATCCGAGGCATGCTATGGAGCCCGTTTCATAGGTTTTGACAAAGCACACAGCATGCTCTTGACAGCCATGTCCGCTAATACATTAATCTATTTGGGCGCATCGCGTGTTGCCTACGGACAGCCGGACCCACATGACCCAAGCAACCCTGTCCAAATGAGTAATGCCGACGTCATTACAGGAGCATTTGTAAACAACATGCTGGATGGCCTTCCGGCCGGTGCAGCCTTTTTCGAAGCCAGAAGATATTTGCATCAAGTATCTGAAATCGGCCCAATAGAATCGACTACCCTTGTAGAGTTCAATTTGTTTGGAGACCCGACATTGTTCATAATGAATACAAAAATGAACAAAGCTCCAGCTCCTACCATAGATGCTAAAATCGGAACATTGTTCACTCAGACAGCGGCCTCAAGCAAATTGGAAAATGTTCCCGTTTCAATGGAAGAAGATGCAAAGCCTGTGTCTTTGCTGGCCCAGGTCAGAGCACAGGTAGACGCAAATATCGCAGAAATTCAATCGAAAATAAACGACCAGCTCTACAAGCAATGGGGCATCAGCCCCAGAAAGCCTATCAGCATGAGTAGGACAACATCCCTGGGTGGACAAAAGGGTTATGAAATCCAATACGATTTGGATGACCATAAAAAAGCGCCGGACGGCTTTTACAATCTACTGAGTGTATCTTCCGACTTGAATGGAAAAATAAGAAGTGTCAGAGTAACCAAATAATGTTTAATCTAAAAAATCACCATATATGAATTGTTCTAAATGCGGTGCCCCGCTAAAACCAAATGCCAAGTTCTGCGTAAAGTGCGGAACTAAAGTTTCCGGGAACGTACCTGAAACAGCACAGCCTCAGAATCAGTCAAGCGAAAGCCAACAGATTAGCAAGGATGACCAGGAAGACTTGATTGTGACGAACCAGCACATCCATTGGAATATCACGCCCGGCCAGGTTGCACGTATCATCACTGAACAGGAGATGGCAACCTACAAAGATGCCGAAGGCATTATTATAGCCGAGGGAACAACTGCCTTTATCCGCGCCAATGGCACAACAATAGCAACCATCAGTGGAGGCTCCTATGACTTCCAACCCAGAAGAGGTACAGTCGGTGAGGTCGTTTCGACATCCATCAACAATGCGTGGCAAATCATTATCAATCTGTTTAAAAGCCGACGGAAGTTACTGGAAGGCCAGTCCGAACAAGAAGCAAAGATTGAAATGCACGCCAAGCAGCAGAGAGAAATCTTTGCACAGGCCAAAGCAGGAGCTTCTTTCTCGATAGTTATCCTGTTGGACAGAGCCTTTCCTATGCTCGTCGGAGCCAAGCAGGAACATCTGGATGATTACAAGAACTTCAAGCCGATGCTCATCCATACTCAGCACCACGATATGAATGTGGGACTGAACGCTTATTTTCGGATAAAGAAGCAGGAAGAGTTTATCTTGCATTATCTCGTAGACAAGCAATATCTGAACACAGCAATACTGATTGATGAAATTGCCGAAACAGTAAGAACCACCATTCAGGAAGTTCTGTACGACCAGCCTGTCACCTCCAATCGGATACCGGGTGAATTATTTCCCATCATCAAAGAGAAATTGAACAAGGTGGCCGAAGAAGCTTTCTGGGGATTGGAGATTGTGCGCATTGTTGAAATCTCAGCAGATAATGAAGACATACAGAGATTCAACACTTTAAGCCATGAAATGTATCTTTCAGAACAGGAACTGGACTACCTCCGCCGCACGAATGACTTTAAGAATCGCCTTACCGACGTAAACAACAGCCAACAAATCCACACGGCACGTACGGCTGTAGAATTGCAGCAAAGGCTTAATGAAATCAACAGAGATCAGCTACTGTCAGAAGACGAAATGAACAAATTCGTCCTGCTACTCGAGAACGAACGTTTGCTCCGCGAAGCACGTACCACCGAAGAACGGGAAGCAGCCCTGGCTGAAATCGAAAGGACCAGACTCATACGTGAGGACGATCTGGCAGAAATCAGAGCACTAAGCGAACAGCATGCCTATCAACGGGGCATGGCTCTGAGATTGTCACAACTTAAAGACAGTATTGAGTTTGAACGGATACGCATGGAGGGCGCCAATGAACTGATGGTGGAAAAAGCCAAAACGGAACTCCATATCCAGCAGATGATTGAAGATCAGAACGCTGCAAACAAGCAACGGAATGCTGATTTTGATTATCAGCAACGTAAACGGGATGCTGACCTGCAGTTCGAGCAACGTAAACGAGAACACGATCTGGAGATGGAAGAAGACAAGCAGCAGCAGGAAAGACTCATGCAAATTCTTCAAGCACAAGAAGCAAGCAAAGAAAACGAGCGGAAACACCAAGCCGACATGCAGGCGCAACAATTTGCCCATAATGAAAATATGGCCAACATCCAAAGCAATCTGACTCCCGAACAAATATTAGCCATGAGCGGTGGAGATGTCGCTTTGGAATTTGCCCGATCCTATACAGCCCGCAGCAATGCCGACGTGGAACGAGCCGCCAGCGAACGCCTGAATGAAGAGCAGCGCAGAAATCAAGAGATGATGTATCAGTTGATGAACCGCATGCTGGACAATCAAGCAAACCAAGCCAATCTCCAGACACAACAGACATTTTATCAGCAACAAAGGGCCGACAATGCCTACAACCAATCTCTAAGCTACACGACAAGGCAAGGATACGCACCTAATGAACCTGTAAACAGACCTGCACAACAGGAACAGGCTCCATCTGCAACGCATGGCAACATCCCCGACCAAAGAAGCATACAGAAAACCACAGCAGACGAAAAGATTTATTGTCCGGAATGTGGTGCTTCCATCAGTAAAGATGCCAAAACCTGCCCCGAATGCGGTCAACCAATTTAAATAACTCGTTCACTAAATAAAAAATAAATGGATACCTATACAGGTCATATTGAATATAAGCTGGCTGGTCAAAAATCAAAATCAGAAGGTTTTATGGCCTGTCTGATTACTCCGGCCGGAGAATCATACAGATTATATCGGAAAGGAGCCTTTGACATCAATGACAGTTTCTTTAAACAGTTCGACCAACAGGAAGTTGAAGTCAAAGGTGAATTGGAGAATACGGGATTTATATGCGTCACTTCCGTCAGGACTTCCGAAGGGAAGCTTGTTCAAGTACCGGATCAACCTTTGCTCCCAACGGATTTGGTTTTCCAACCGGCAGAAAAATCAGAAGGGAAGACCTGCTGCATAAACGAAAAGAAAGTGCCGACAAAAAACAAGCCGACACTCCTATTGAAAAAAAAGAAGAAAAGCAACAATAACTTAAAAAGGAGAAAAAGATGAATACGAATAAATTTTGTCCGTCGTGTGGAGAACCTGTTACCCCCTACATGAAATCTTGCCCCAATTGCGGTGAAAATCTTGTGGACGACACCCTTCCTCAAACAAATGGGAACGACGGCCTGAAAAAGGCCCAGACCCTATCGGAAGAAACAGAAGCGGACAAGGACGGCATTCAGTTGGGAAGCAGAAACAATATTGTAGGTGATGTCACAGGGCGTAAGATTGAAACACAATCGATGATTGAGAATACGAATACGCACGTGGAAGCTAACACTACAAACAGTGTCAGTACATCACATGTGGACAATTCACAGAAAGTGATCAACTCTAACACCAACAATGTCACCTATAACATTATCTATCAGAATACCGGACAAGGAGCTGCCCAACAGCCGAATCAGGGTCCAGGCATACCCGACTTTAACCCCGGCCAACCCTTCCAACCCAATCCCACCCCGCAAGCAGTTTCCGACTCAAATGCTTCGAAAGGAATCGGCGCAATAGCAGGCGGCCAGGGGAATAAGCCTAAAACCGGAAACAATACAAACGGCAATATGAAGACAATCATTGCTGCCTGTATCGGACTGGTTGTTGTCATCGGCTTGTTCTTCATTATAAAGACTCCGGGAGATAACAGTATCCCCCAAGATGAAAATGCGATTCCGGAATCTGTCGAGAAAGCCACAGGAAGCAGTGATACAGAGAGTTCTGCAGCCGAGCAACCGTCGATTTCCACCGAGGCTGCCCCTGAAGTAAACGAACCGGTTGCAACCAAGAAGCAGACAAAGGCCCCTGTAGAAAAAGCCACCGATTCCAACTACGAAAAAGGAATGAAGGCATACAAATCCGGTGATGCTTTGGAGGCTATCAAATGTTTCAAATCCTCAGGTAGCGCCGAATCGAACTACATGCTGGGCGTCATCTATGAGCAAGGATGCGGGAACGTAGCAGCCAATGCCATGATGGCCCGGAAATATTTCAAGGCAGCAGCCAAAATGGGTAGTGAAGCTGCCAAAGCCAAGCTATAATTCCACCCAGTTGCAAGAATTATTAATCAATTAAATACCTTATGAATATGAAACGAATTGGAATGAAACGAATTGGAGTGAATGTCCTTTTCTTATTGTTTTTCGCATTATTTGTCAATGCACAAGATAACAAATACAGAAAACCAGTTGTAGTTGTCAATTATTTCAATAAATCCTCAGAAATCAGCAGCGGCGACTGTGAGCTGGCCAGAAACGCCGTTTTGGCATCCTTGTCAAAATACCCAAGATTAAGGGTAATCGACGTGGAAACAGAATCATCCATCGATGAAGAGACCAAGCGCAGACTGAAAGAAGCTGCATTGGCCGATGAGCTTGCCCGTAGCGGACAGATGAAACAACTGGGAGCTGATTATATCTTGGAAGGCCACATTTCCAAGCTGGGAACACAACGTGAAAAAGATTCCAAAGGTAATATTACGTATGACGGCTCTATGGCTTACACAATTAAGATAGTTTCTACCGAAGACGGAACTGTAGCATTCTCCAACAATTATACGGCCTCAGTCGGCTCACGCAAGACAGAAGCGGAAGCAAAAACAGAGGCCTTGAAAAAAGCCGGCGTTAATTGCGACCTGATTGAGAGTGTGTTCCCCTTGAACGGTACTTTGATTGAAGTGGACTATACGGAAAAAAAGGGCAAAATGAAGACCTGCTATGTCAGCCTGGGCAGCCTGCACGGAGTGGAAGAAGGAATGTTTCTGGATGCAAAAAGCGTTACAAACATTGCAGGCCGAACGGTGTATGAAGAAGTTGGAGTGCTCAAAATTGAAAAAGTATTGGCCGAAGACTTGTCCGAATGCTCTGTTGTCAGCAAGGGAAAAGAATTATTGGAAGCTGTCAAAGAATATCTGAAACAGAAAACAATCAATGAGGCAGATGCCAAGCCTCTGCTGGTAAGTTCACGATGTGACACAGGAAACCTCTTCAAAGACATAATCCACATATTCAAATGATGAAACGAATAAGCATTCTTTTAAGTATTCTGTCTCTCTGCCATATTTTGATATATGCACAACTTGGAAGCGACTGGCAGAAAGTCAGATGTATATCCAGTGATGAGAACATTGCTGTGTTCACATCCGAGGGAGAAGCGTCTAAAAAAGATGAAGTTGGCAAAGACGCAAAACGCCGTCTGTTCTATGCCTTGTTCTATAAAGGGGTCATCGGATTCAACGATACCCAACCTTTGATTACAAAGGACAATGCAAGCTATACAGATCCTTTCTTCAACGACGCACAAAGATATGAATCGTATATCCTAGACACGGAAGGAGCCGATGAGACCCAAAAGGTAAACAAAAAGCATCGGGCCACTTGCACCATAACCGTAAGCATCAAGCTTCTAAAGAAGTTCTTGGCTGACGCAGGTTTGATGGAAAGCACTACACCGGTCTTTGGTGAAGAAGGAGGTCCCGTCATGCCTACAATCATAGTGGTACCTTATAAGAAAACCGGCGAAACTTATCAGTCCATTCTGGAAAATGATTTCGACCGGCGCGTAGCTGTCGCCAATGTACAGGACGGATTCCGTTCACGAAAGGTTACTACCTATGACCTGGCTGCAGTAATCCGCTCGACACAGAGACGTTCCGAATACGAGAACAACAGCAATGCCGCCGACTCCAATGACAAGCAGTTACTCCTGTCGTCGGGTGCGGATGTTTATGTGGAAGTGGATATGATTAAAGACAAAAACAACCAAGGAACACGCGTATCCTTGGTAATGAGAGCCTATGAAACAGCGACAGGCGCCCTGCTTGCCAGCAAGGATGGCTTTACCAAAAGATACCCCAACGCCGGCAGTGACTTGTTGGCCAAGTATGCTGTTCAGGATCATCTGCAACCTTTTCTTGACGACATCTGCTCCCATTGGGACGGCTCCGGCAAGGGGACAAAAGGTTCGAACGGCACCAGAGTTGTCCTGCAGTTTGCTATCGACGGCAGTTCTGCAACGACTTTCAACGATCCCGCTGGTCCAAACAACTATTCTCTATCCAACATCATCAGGCAATGGGTAAGAAAGAACTGCTACAAGGGACAATACCATCTGAAAGGCATCATGGCTGAAAGTATCATCTTCGATTCCGTGACCATGCCTCCTACCGATGCGGATGGTTTGTCGATGGATGCCGCCCAGTTCGCATTCCTGATAGAATCCTATCTCAAGGAAGAAATCGGAATTGATTGTTCCAGCCGGATTGATGGAAACATTATCTTGTTTACAATCTACTAATGATTTCAACCGTATGAGAAAATTGATTATAGCCCTTAATTTATGGTTGTTGGGAAGCCTCGCTCTGCTCGCCCAGCAACCGGCATGGGTTGCTGCACATCCGACAGACGACAATGCCTATATCGGTATAGGCTTCGCCGCACTGAAGGAACCGGACTATATCCAGAAAGCAACCCAAAATGCACTGAATGACATTGCACTGCAAATTGCCACGAGAATAGAGTCAAACTCCTTCATGCATACGGTGGACATAGACGGAAAATCCAGGGAATTGTTCGAAGACAAAATAAAGAGTTCCGTCGTGTCGTACCTGGAAGGACAAAAACTGATGGACAGCTACCAGGATGACCGTAACTACTACGTCTACTATTCATTGGACAAAGCCGCTTATGAACAATGCATACAGAAGCACAAGCGTACAGCTATCAACACAGGGTTGGACTACTACAACAAAGCCCAACAAGCGCTGGATGCCAACAGTCTGGTTACGGCAGTCCAATTGCTTGGGAAAGGCCTTGATGCAGTTTCTCCGTGGCTGTTCATGGACCTCTCCACGACGGTCGATGGAAATCGTTTTGACGTCCCTGCCGAATTGTACAATGCCTATATACAGGTATTCGACGGACTGACGATAACCACCAATCAGCTGAACATTGAGGGAGAGGCCTTCAAGCCGATAAAGACACCGATTGCCGGCTGCCTTTCAAAGAACGGGGCTGTCGTACAGAATGTTAAGTTAAAGGCGGAATTTGTTGTCGGTTCAGGCCAAATTACTCCACCCGTAGCAACAGACTATAACGGGACCTCCGAGTTTTATGTTACCAACATTACATCAAAAGCATCGGTACAAGAAATACATATTTCCATCGATGATTCCTTCATCGCAGATTTACCTGTATCCTACCGGCAATTGATAAAGAACCAGTCGTGGCCATCCGCCAAAATAACCATTACGTTGGCTCCACAGCAAGTGACGGCCTATCTGAACGTAAGCAACAGTGATCTGTCATCCTGTGAAAAGCAGATAACAGCCATACTGGCCAACCAACACTTCACCATGACTGAAGATCCGGACAATGCCACCCTCTTCATCGACTTGTCTACATCGCTGGAATTAGGAGGAGTCGTTGCCGGAGATCTGTATGACCTCAACGAATGTTTGTGCGGACTTGTACTGAAGATCTATGACAACCAAAGCACAACGCTCCTGCTCAACTATGTGGTAGACCGTCTTCGTGTACTTGCGCCTGTCAACAAAAGTCCTGAACAAACAGAAATGATGTGTGTCCGGGAATTAATGAAAAGGGTTAAACGTGAATTGCCCAAACAGATCAAAAATCTGGTGTTAAATTAACCAAGAAAAAGAATCTCCAATAACTGATTATAGTGAACGTCATGAAACAATGTATTTATTACCTGATAACAGCTTTGTCTGTACTATTATTGGCTGCATCATGTAAATCTTCAAAAAATACAGCCAAAAAATCACCCATAAAGACTTTTGTCCAGCCCTGCTCCGATCTGGTCCAGTCGGATACAAATCTGAGAGCTTGGGCCATGGGCCGATCGGACTCCGAAACGACCGCAAGAAAGAAAGCCACGACTATGGCATATTCGGAGTTGGCCGGTATGCTGGAAAAGACTGTAGGCGAAATGATCGAGGAGTATGCCACCACATTGTCCGAAGGCAAACAAGCTGCCTCCAAAGAGCTCTTGCAGCAGAAGACAATCACCACAAGCAACAGAGTGGTCAAAGGTGCCAAAATTGTTTGCGACCAATGGACCAAGGATGAAGAAACCGGACAATATGCGAACTATATCGTTATGGAAATCAATCTAGATACTTATATCCGCATATTAAGTGATGAATTAAAGAAAGCTGGAAATACGGTAGACAGCGACCTGCTCAAAGAATTATTCATCAAGCACATAAGCAAATAACGCTCTGCACGAGAATTATCTGAAGGCCGTCACAAAATGCAATTGGGACGGCCTTCCCTGTTTCTTCCGGCTGACAGAACATTGTGCCAGCCCACCCTCTTCAATGCATTTTTCTCCATATCGCAGCTCACTTCCTCACCGAAGCGCGGTACTCACGGATGAAGTTTTCCAACTCCTGTGCTCCCTTTTCGGTAGAAATGCCACGAAGATAAGTAAACATAATGGATTCGTAAACGTCCAGAAAGGAATATTTCTCGCAAATATTGCTATTTATCAGCAAGTCAAGCTGTTCATGGACCAGCAGATTGACAATGGCAAAGTTGATGTCGTCACGGAAGATACCCTGCTTCACCCCCTCCTTGAAGAAGTTGACCACCTCTGCCGAGTCGCGGTTCTTGTCGTTCTTGAGCAGTTCGTAGGCCTTGGGATACTTCTTGATGTCTTCGAAAAAACTCTTGTGGGTGGTATGAAACTTCTCGATGCTGCGCAGATAGAGCTTGAGCAGCACTTCGAGCACATGGGCCGACTGCCCAAGAATGGTACGGATATACTCGTTCGTCTCCTGCCGTTCCTTGCGGATGCAGTCTTCCAGCAACATCTCCTTGTTGGCAAACACTTCGTAGAGCGTACGCTTGGAGATACCCATCGATGCGGCAATGTCGTCCATCGTGATGCATTTGATGCCGTGGGTCTTGAATGCCTGCATCGCTCTCTCTATAATCCGTTCTTTCAGTTCAACACGCGAGGTTGAACGCTTTGTATTCTCACTCATTCTCAATAGATTATCATTCGACTCACCTGCCTGAGGCCTAAATTCGCTACAAATATAAAAAAAGGAAACTCAATTTCCGCATCGAGTTTCCTTTCTTTTCATCAGGTTTTAATAAAAATTACAATTCTCCGTTAATAATCGAACTTCATGCGGTTGAGAAAAGCCACCGTCTTGTGGATTTCCTTGTACATCACGATGTCTTCCCGCACGAAAGGCACTTCTTTCCGATAGGCATGCAGGAAGCGTTCGAGCACAGGCGAAGTCTTGGCCGGACGACGGAAGTCGATGCCCTGGGCAGCGTTCATCAGCTCGATGGCCAGGATGTGTTCCAAGTTGTCCATCACGCGGTAGAGCTTGGTGGCAGCATTGGCCCCCATACTGACGTGGTCTTCCTGTCCGTTGCTCGACACGATGGAGTCGCTACTGGCGGCATAGCAGTACATCTTGTTCTGGCTCACCATCGAAGCGGCGGCATACTGCGGTATCATGAAGCCCGAGTTCAGTCCCGGATTGGCCACCAGAAATTCGGGCAGACCGCGCAGGCCCATGATGAGCTGCGCCACACGCCGTTCGGAGATGTTGCCCAGTTCGGCCAGGGCGATGCACAGGAAGTCGTAGGCAATGGCCAACGGCTGTCCGTGGAAGTTTCCGCCCGATATGATGAGGTCTTCGTCGGGGAAGATGGTGGGGTTGTCGGTGACGGAATTGATTTCGGTGAGCAGCACCGATGCCACGTAGCGGATGGCATCTTTCGTAGCTCCATGCACCTGCGGAATGCAGCGGAAGGAATAAGGATCCTGCACGTGCTGCTTGGGACGAGCTATCAGCTCACTGCCTTCCAGCAGTTTGCGGAAAGCGGCACCCGTCTCGATCTGTCCCTGGTGGGGACGTATCTGCTGGATGCAGTCCATGAAGGGGTCGATGCGGCCGTCAAAGGCTTCGAGCGACAGGGCGGCAATCAGGTCGGCCCGCCGCGAGAGGCGCTGTGCCTTGAGGATGGCAAACACGCCGTTGGCGCTCATGAATTGGGTGCCGTTGAGCAGGGCCAGTCCTTCCTTGCTCTTCAGCTTGACCGGCTCCCAGCCGAACTCGTCGAGCACACTGATGGCCTCGCACTTCTTTCCCTTGTAGTAGACGTCACCCACGCCGATGAGGGGCAGGAAGAGATTGGCCAGCGGAGCGAGGTCGCCCGAAGCGCCCAGCGAGCCGCGATCGTAGACAATGGGGAGGACATCGTTGTTGAAGAAGTCGAGGATGCGCTGCACAGTGATGACCTGCACACCGCTGTGACCCAGCGACAGGGCATGGGCCTTGAGGAGCATCATCAGCTTGACAATGACGGGCTTGATTTCCTCGCCCACACTGCAGGCATGGCTCTTGATGAGGTTTTCCTGCAGGGTTTCGAGTTCGTCGGGCGAGATGTTCTTGTTGCACAACGAACCGAAGCCGGTGGTGATGCCATACAGAGGGACATCGGACTCGGCAATCTTCCGGTCCAGATAGTCGCGGCAGCGCTGGATGCGTTCGCGGGCCTCGAGGGCCAGCTCCAGCTTGATGTTTTCGTTGATGATGCGTTCGAGGAGGTCGAAGGTCAGCTCACCCGAACCTATCTGATAGACATTCCT
>ENA-OOVG01000134-OOVG01000134.1-human-gut-metagenome-genome-assembly--contig:-NODE-134-length-18354-cov-5.428931_pt1 | contig 18354 bp, 15 predicted proteins | sample MGYA00241555_ERZ501292 | MGnify/ENA primary metagenome ERZ501292 (study PRJEB25962, sample SAMEA2042362) | human gut metagenome | biome: human gut; feature: human-associated habitat; material: faeces... | reverse complement strand
AGCCCCTCCCTAACCCTCCCGAGGGAGGGAATGCTGATAAGAACTAATAGCAAAGATAGTGGCCTTAGCCCCTCCCTAACCCTCCCGAGGGAGGGAATGCTGATAAGAACTAATAGCAAAGGTAACGGCTTTAACTCCTTAGCGAGCGCAGCGAGCGATAACTTCTTTAACTCCTTTAACTCCTGAAAGAAACTCCTTTAACTTCTGAAAGAAACTCCTTGAAAACATGGAAGCCCTACTACAATACGCATGGAAGCACAAGATGTTCCCCCTGAAATCGCTACAGACCACCGACGGACTGGCCGTTGAAGTAATTGACACGGGCCTGCAGAACAGCGACGCAGGTCCCGACTTCTTCAACGCGAAGGTGAAAATAGGCGGAACGGAATGGATAGGGAACGTAGAGATACACGAAAGGGCGTCAGCATGGCGCGCCCACGGGCACGACCGCGACAAGCGGTATGACAACGTTGTGCTGCATGTTGTCGAGCAGGTTGACGGAGACGCCGTAACGAGCGACGGCCGACGGGTGGCTCAGGTGCAGATGGCCGTGCCGCAAAAGGTGGCCGACAACTACGCCGCGCTGCTGCATGAAGACCGCTATCCGCCGTGCCGCGCCGTCATACCGAGGCTCGACCGCCTGACCGCACACGGCTGGATGAGCCGCCTGCTGGCCGAACGGCTTGAGGAAAAGACTGCCGCAATAGTGCGTAGGGTGGCGCAGTGCGGCGGTTCTTGGGAGCAGGCGTTGTTCGTCACGATGGCGCGCACGTTCGGCTTCGGCGTGAACGGCGACGCCTTCGAGCGTTGGGCGGGCGGCGGATGGCTGCAAGCGGCAGCGCACCACAGGGACGACCTGTTCCAACTTGAAGCCCTGTTCATAGGCCAGGCCGGACTGCTCGACCCCTCAACCATGCCGCAACGCCACCGCGAGGCGGCCTTGGAGGACGGATATTTCAACAAGCTGCGCGGAGAATACTCATACCTCGCCCATAAGTTCGGCCTTAAAGCCATGGACGGCAGCGAGTGGAAGTTCCTGCGGACAAGGCCTCAGAACTTCCCGTACATACGCCTGTCGCAGCTGGCCGCGCTCTACCACTCGCGCAGGAGCGACCTGAGCCGACTGGCGGAGTGCGCCACGGCGGAGCAGATGCGCGACATGCTGCGCACCGAGGCCACGCCCTACTGGCAGGAACACCACGCCTTCGGCGCGCCGAGCCGAAAGGCGAAGAAGGCCCTGTCGCCGTCGTCGCTCGACGTGATAATCATCAACACGGCGCTGCCTGTGCTCTTTGCGTATGGCCGCCACCGGGGAGACGAGGGACTGTGCGACCGCTCTATGGATATGATGGCGCAGCTGAAGGCTGAGAACAACCACATCGTGCGCCTGTGGGCGGAGTGCGGCATGCAGGCAGAAAGCGCAGCCGACAGCCAGGCGATAATACAGCTCAAGCACGCATATTGCGACAAGAAGGACTGTTTGAGGTGCAGGATTGGGTATGAGTTTTTGCGGAAGTGAAGCCCCCACCCAGCCTCCCCGAGGGGAGGAGAATTGACAAACAGTGATGCAAAAGACGGCAAACGGCGTTGTAAAAGGTGACCTTTTAGCCCACAAAAGGTGACCTTTTGCAAGCTAATTGACGGCCTTTTGCAAAGCCATGCGCCGCATAAGCCCGAACCGAATACCACCTACAAAGCTAATGTCTTAACTCCTTAACTTCCTAACTCCTTAACTCCTAAGCTAATGACTTTATCCTGTTTTCGCTTCGCTTAACCGAATTTTTGCACTATCTTTGCACCTGTTATGGACTATATATTCACCACACGGATGCAGGTTCGCGACTATGAGTGCGACATCGAGGGCATTGTGAACAACGCCAACTACCTGCATTACGCCGAGCATACGCGCCATCTGTTCCTGAAGCAGTGCGGACTTAGCTTCGCAGAGATGCACCGCCGCGGCATAGACGCCGTGGTGGCGAGGATGAACCTGCAATATAAGACGCCGCTAAGGTGCGACGACGAGTTCATCTCGTGCATCAACCTGAAGAAAGAAGGGCTGCGCTACGTGTTCTACCAGGACATCTACCGCGCCTCCGACAACAAACTGTGCTTCAAGGGAGTGATTGACCTTGTGTGCCTTGTAGACGGCAAACTCGCCCACAGCGAGGACTATGACAAGGCGTTCGGATTTGTTTCCAAGTGAGAATGGAGAGTTGATTGAATTGAGAATTGACAATTGATAATTGAGAATTGTGATTACCTTTGATTGAGAATGGAGAGTTGAGAATGGAGAATTATGATTACCAAATGGGCAAAAGAAATAGTGCCAAATCATCAAATGTAATCATAATTCTCCATTCTCAACTCTCCATTCTCAATCAAAGGCAATCATAATTCTCCATTCTCAACTCTCAATTCTCCATTAAATGAAGTCATAATTCTCAATCCTCAACTCTCAATTATCAATTAATATAACTATGAGCGAAGTCCTTTCCTCCCTCATCCTGTCGTCGCTCGACCGCATTCAGCCAGGCGTAGCCGTGCAGCTTTGCCGCGCGGCAGGCAGCGCGTCGGCCGTAATAGACAACCGGCACGACGTAAGGAGCATTGCCCCGGGATGTCCGCAGCGCATCATCGACGCTCTGGCCGACACCGAGGAGGCACGCCGCAGGGCGGAAGGCGAGATGGAATATGCCGTGCGCACCGGCGTGAAGATACTCTGCTGGGGCGGCGACGGCTATCCGCAGCGGCTCGCAACGTGCGAAGACGCGCCCTTGGTGATGTTCTTCCGCGGCTCGGGATGCCTCGACAGCCGCCGCGTGGTGAGCATAGTGGGCACGCGGCGGTGTACAGCCTACGGGCAGGATTGTGTCCGCTCGTTTGTCAAACGGCTGGCGGAGCTGTGCCCGGAGACGCTCATAGTCAGCGGACTGGCTTACGGAATAGACATCTGCGCGCACCGGGAGGCACTTGCGGCGGGGCTTGACACCGTAGCCGTTCTTGCCCACGGACTTGACAACCTATACCCTCCGCGCCACAAGGACACCGCCGACAGTATGCTTGCACACGGCGGACTGCTTACCGAACATTTTACACACACCAACGCGGACAAGCTGAACTTCCTGCGGAGAAACCGCATCGTGGCCGGCCTCGCGGACGCTGTTGTGGTGGCGGAGAGCGCCAGTCACGGCGGCGCACTTGTCACAGCACGCATCGCCCAGAGCTATAGCCGCGACGTGATGGCCTTCCCCGGCCGCGTGGGCGACGAGTATTCGGAGGGCTGCAACAACCTTATCCGCGACAACAAGGCCGCCCTGATAACATCGGCCGACGACCTTGTGCGCGCCATGGGCTGGCAGGACGACGCTCGGCTTGCCACGGCACGCCGCACGGGAATCGAGCGCACGCTCTTCCCCGAACTGACTGCCGAGGAGCAGGCCGTGGCCGACATCCTTGCGAAGGATAACGACCAGCAAATAAACACGCTGTCAACCGCTACGGGCATTGCCGTAGGCCGGCTCGCCGCCGTGACGTTCTCGCTCGAAATGAAAGGCGTTGTGAAGTGCCGGGCAGGAGGAGTTTATCATTTAATAAAGAGCTAAAACCCACCCCAACCCTCCCGAGGGGAGGGAGCTTGATTACCTTTTCAAGGTGCGAGTCGTCAAGATTTAAGATACAGTCATTACACAATAAAACAGTAAGCAAAGCCATCCAAGCCCCCTCCATTTGGGAAGGCTGGGGTGGGTCTTCAATAGATTGAACAATGAACATCCGCAACATACAGTTCGGGCCGCGCCCGCTTTTCCTCGCTCCGATGGAAGATGTCACTGACATCGGCTTCCGACGGCTGTGCAAGAGGTTCGGGGCGGCCATGGTTTATACCGAGTTTGTAAGCGCCGAAGCCCTTGTGCGGTCGGTCAAGAGCACCGTGTCGAAACTGGCGATAAGCGACGACGAGCGGCCCGTGGGCATACAGATATACGGCCGCGACGCAGAGTCGATGGCCGAAGCGGCCAAGATTGTGGAGGCGGCCAAGCCCGATTTGATTGACCTTAACTTCGGTTGTCCGGTGAAAAAGGTGGCCGGCAAGGGTGCCGGAGCAGGTATGCTGCGCGACATTCCGCTGATGCTGAAGATAACGCGGGCGGTTGTCGACGCGGTGAAAGTGCCCGTAACGGTGAAGACAAGGCTTGGTTGGGACGCGCAGAACATCGTCATCGAAGACCTTGCCGAGCAGCTGCAAGACTGCGGCATTGAGGCTCTCACCATACACGGACGCACCCGCGCCCAGATGTACACTGGCGAAGCTGACTGGACTTTGATAGGCCGCGTGAAGCAGAACCCACGCATACGCATACCCATCATAGGCAACGGAGACATCCGCACGCCCGAAGAGGCCGAACAGGCGTTCGAGCGTTACGGCGTGGATGCCGTGATGGTAGGGCGCGCAACGTTCGGACATCCGTGGCTGTTCAAGGAAATGCGCGACAAGCTCGACGGCCTGCCGGAGGACACGTCGCTCACCATCGACCGGAAAATAGACATCCTCGAGGAGCAGCTTCGCATCAATGTGGAGCGCATCGACGAGTATCGCGGCATACTGCACACGCGCCGCCACTTAGCCGCCAGCCCCGTGTTCAAGGGCATTCCGAACTTCCGGCAGACGCGCATAGCCATGCTCCGCGCAGAGACGGTTGACGAACTGACGGAGATTTTAGAGCGTTGCAGAATCATGTTGAACACCCACCCTACCCCTCCCGAAGAAAGGGAGCTTGATTAGCCTTGGCTATTTGCTACATATTCCACATTGCTCTCATATCTCCCTGTTCTCTCACAACTCACTGAAATCCAATCAATAAATGATGACAGACTTCCAATCACGCACCCGATTGCTCATAGGCGACGATGCCGCCGCACGCCTTTCAGAGGTCAGGGTGATAGTTTTCGGCGTAGGCGGCGTAGGCAGCTGGTGCGTAGAGGGGCTGGTTCGCTCGGGCGTAAGGCGCGTGACGATAGTAGACCCCGACTGCGTGTGCCCGTCTAACGTCAACCGGCAACTGATGGCTACCGTGCCCAACGTAGGCCGTGTGAAGGTTGACGCACTGAAAGAACACCTGTTGGAAATAAACCCGGAGGCAGAGATTGACGCGCGCCACGAGGCGTTCAGCGCCGAAACGGCAGGCCGGTTCGACCTCAAAGGATATGATTACGTCATTGACGCAATCGACAGTTTGCAAGACAAGATGCTGCTTATCCGCACGGCGTGCGATGCCGGAGTGCGGCTGTATTCGTCGATGGGAGCGGCCCGTAAACTCGACCCTACGCGCATAAAAGTGGCCGAGTTTTGGAAGGTTGAGGGCTGTCCGCTCGCCCGTTCGCTGCGGCAGGGTTTCAAAAAGAGCGGCGTAAAGCCGTCGCGCAAGTTCCAATGCGTGTACAGCGACGAGCTTCTGCCCAACGCCGGAACACCCCAGGAGCCGCGCGCCAACGGCTCGATGGTACACATAACGGCAGTGTTCGGCTTCACGCTGGCCGGCCTCGTAATCGAGGATGCCGTCAAAGCGCATATAGGATGATTTTCAATAGAAATGCAAAATGCCGTCTTTCAGCTTGTGAAAGACGGCATTTTGCGTTGTAAAAGGTGGCCTTTTGCAGGCTGAAAGGGCACCTTTTACAAGCCTCAACATAACGTATTGAAAGCCAACGCGTTAACTACAAGACAGGAAAAGTCCCCTTACGGACGCGCCATGCGCCGCAAGGGGACTTTATCTCGGCAAGCTTCTGAAGCCTGTTATTTCTTCTCCGTTTCGGGAAGCATCACCACAGTGACGCTGTTTCCGTTAGTGAAGATAACGTCTTTCATGAACTTCGCAACCTTCTCGGGAGTCAAAGCGTTGATTACGTCCTTGTACTTCGTAACGGTGTCAATGCCGTACTCGTCGAAGTTCTCTATCGCGTTGACCCAGTAGCCGTTAGTCTTGGCGTTCTCGTCGGCGCGCTTCAGCATCAGCTCCTTAACCTTGGTGAGCTTCTCGGCGTCAACTGTCGTACACATCTTGCGTGCCTCGTCGTTCATGATTTTCAGTGCCACGTCGCACATTTCGGGCTTCATCGGGCATACGCCGACAATCGCGCTGAACGGCGTATCGCCTCCGAGGTTTACAAATCCGGCGGCACCTGTAGAGTAAGCGGCGCTCGCATCCTCGCGGATAGCCTTCAGATAAACCATGCCGAGGATTTGTCCTGCCGCATCGGCAGCAACCGCGTTCTCCTGAGTGTACGGCACATTGAGGTTGTACCAGTAGATGTACGAGTTGGCCTTCGGTGTCTCCATCTTGCGCGTGAACTTGTTTTCAATGTTGCCCTTTGCGTAGCTTGACACGGGTTTCCACTCTTCCTTCACGCCGTTTGCAGGCAGTGAAGCTATGTACTGCTCGATGAGCGGACGTATGGTTGCTTCGTCGAAGTTGCCCACGAAGGTAAATGTGTAGTCACCGGCGTTGGCCGTACGCTCCTTGGCAATTTGCAGGATGCGGTCATAGTTGGCCTTCTTCAGGTCCTCAACCTGCAGCGACTCGAAGCGCGGGTTGTGGCTGTAGAGCGTGGCAACAAGCGAGTCAGAGAATGCCTTTTCGGGCGAGAGGTCCTGGTTCTTGAGGGTGCTCTCGAGCATGGTCATCAGCGCATTGTAGCTCTTTTCGTCCTTCGTTACGTTTGTGAAGTAAAGATATGTCAGCTGGAACATCGTCTCAAGGTCCTTCGGAGTAGAGCGTCCGCTGGCACCTTCATGCAGGTTGTTCAGCGTCAGGTTGACACTTGCCTGCTTTCCGGCAAGCGCTTTCTCAAGCTCTGTATTGCTGAAGTTGCCCAGTCCGCTGGCGCTTATCGCCATGTCGTAGAGCTTCGCGTTCGAAATGTCGCTCTCGGGGAGCAGCGAAGAGCCGCCCTTCGACGATGCGCTCATCACAACCTCGTCGTCCTTGAAGTCGGTCTTCTTCAGGAATACGCGTGCTCCGTTTGAAAGGGTAAGCTCCTTATAGCCCAGTGCCGCGTTCTCTTTCTCGCTCACGATGCTGCCTTTCTTGGGCAGTTCCTTGATGAGCGGCTCGTTCTTCACGTTGTCAACCCACGCCGTGAGCTGCTCTCCGTGAACGGCGTCGATGGCAGCCTTGATGGCCTCAGGAGCGGGATAAACGGCTCCTTCCTTCTCGGTGTACGTGCCATAAACCACGAGGTTGGTGTCGGTTACGCTAACAAGTTCCTTTACCATCTCGTTAGCCAGGTCGACGGGAAGCATCGGAGTAATCTGCTGCATTGTCGTGTACTGGTCTTCTATGGAAGGTATCGGCTCGTTGGAGAGGAAGTGGTCGCGGTACTGATCACCCCAGAAGCTGTTTTCCTGCTTGTCGCGGTTGGTGTAAATCTTCTCCAGCCAGCTCATATATTCGTCCTTTGCACGGACATACTCGGTAGCGGTGTAGCCGAACTTGGCGGCGCGCATCACCTCGCGCATTGCCGCCTTGACAGCCTCTTCGGTCTTGCCGGGCTTCGGAATGATTATCAGGTTGAACGCGTCTTTGGTCTTCGAGTAGATGTACTCGCCGTCATATACGTAAGCGGCGGCGAAGGGGCAGTCGGGATTCTGCTGCACTTCCGAGAGGCGCGAGTTAAGCATCGAGGTGCAGAGGCTTACGGCGTACTGCTGTATAAGGTAGAACATGTTGCTCTTCATGCTGTCGGGCACGGCTTCATGCTTGAACATCAGCTGCACCACATCCTGCCTTTGCTCCTTGTCCTTGTCGATGATGATGATTGCCTCGTTGTTGTCGGGCACGGGTTCGTCAACCACAGGAACGGCGTTTTCAGGCATTTTGATGCCGCTGAACATTTCCTTTATCTTCTGTTCGGTGCGGTCTACGTCAACGTCACCAACCACAATGATGGCCTGGTTGTCAGGTCTGTACCACTTGTGGTAGTACGCACGCAGCACCTCGGGCTTGAAGTTGTCGATTACTTCCATAGTACCGATAGGCATGCGCCTGCCGTACTTGCTGCCGGGATACAGCTTTTCGAGGTTGCGTTCGAGCATTCTCTGTCCTGCGGAAGAGCGCAGGCGCCACTCCTCATGGATTACTCCGCGCTCCTTGTCGATTTCCTTGGCGTCGAGAGTAAGTCCGTTCGACCAGTCCTTGAGTATGAGCAGGCACGAGTCGAGCGACGCAATGTTGTCTGAAGGCACGTTGCACACGCGGTAAACGGTCTGGTCTACTGCGGTGTAAGCGTTCAAGTCGGAACCGAACTCAACGCCAATCGAACGCAGGTATTCGATGAGCCTGTCACCCGGATAGTTGTCAGAGCCGTTGAAGGCCATGTGCTCCAGGAAGTGGGCCAGTCCGCGCTGGTCTTCCTCCTCCTGTATGGAGCCTACGCGCTGGGCGATGTAGAAGTTGACACGATGCTCGGGATAACCGTTATGGCGGATGTAATATGTAAGGCCGTTAGGCAGTTTGCCCATCCTTACCGCGTTGTCCACCGGTATGGGAGGCAACTGCATTCCTTGCGCCATAACTGCCGCTGCGCTTGTGACGAACAGCACTGCGGCGACGAAAAGATGTTTTAATTTCATAAAAGTTTGGTTTAAAATTTGTACAAATATAGTTTTTTCCACAATTGGCGATATTGCTTCTATCCTAAATTTAATAAATTTTATATGTTCGGAACGCAATACTGGCCGTTCCGCATGCAAACTGTCACGTTTCAGCCTGGCACACGTCGCTGTATTCCAGTATGTCTCCGGGCTGGCATCCCAGCTCGCGGCAGATGGCTTCGAGCGTTGAAAAGCGCACGGCCTTGGCCTTGCCCGTCTTCAGGATTGACAGGTTTGCCTGTGTCAGGCCCACACGCTCGGCCAGCTCGGAAAGCGACATTTTGCGCCGGGCCATCATTACGTCCAAGTTGACTATTATCTTTCCCATATTTTAAAGGTAAAAAGGTAAAAAAGTGAAAAGGTAAAAAAGTAAGACATTTGTCCTTAACTTCTTTAACTCCACTAACTCCTTTAACTCCCCAATGTTTCTTATATTGTCAGTTCCTGTTCTTCTTTCATTTTCAGCCCGATGGCGAACGCCTCGGCCACAATCACCGCGAAGAGGCCGAAGGCTATGTTGGTAATGTTGACGGCCGAGCCGTAATCCACCACGTATCCGTCAAGGCTGAACACCTGCCGGGCAAGATATGTGTCGTAAAAGCCGTCAACCGTGGCTATGAAGCCTGCCACCGCGAGGCTCCATCCGACAACGCGCAGCAGCGTTATGTTCTTCCGCGTGAAGATGTTGCTCCTGTTCACGTTGCGCACGAAGAGGATGAAGGCCACGAGGGCGGCCACCCCGGCCATGCCGTACAGCAGCGTATAGAGCAGCTTGAACGCCGCAGCGCCCGGGCCGAGTCCGTCTTTCATGGGCACAATCAGCTGCGTAGGCCAAGCCTCCTGCGTCTTTGACGCGCCCTCGCCCGCCACAGTCACGGCGTTGCTACCGGTCATCTCCACGGGCAGCAGCGATATGTAACAGTAGTTGGCAGGGTTGGTTTCGGCCACGGGGCGGTTCTCCAGGCCGTGCTTCATGCCTGCGGAAAATCCCGTCACAAAGGTGTTCGACATTGAAAGCAGGTCGCACACTATCACCACGAAGATGAGTACGCAGAGCAAGTTGAGTCTCTTTTTCATAATAACTTCCGTTTTTCCTTGTTTCATGTCCGCCGCCTTCATGTCAAGGCGGCGGACATTCCACACATTTATTTATAATTAGAGAGAGTGTTTCCCGAAATCACCCGTATTATCGTTATTTGATGATTATTTATCGTTTTTCGATATGCAAAGATATGGACAATATCCGGATGCTCCAAATTTTTTCAATAAATATTTATCGAAAAGCGATAATTTAACATTCGTATGCACATCCATGCCGGCACGCCCTTGGGGCAACCGTTTTCCAAAAGGCCGTGTTTTGGCTTGCAAAAGGCCGTCTTTCACGCTGCAAAAGGCCACCTTTTGCAATGTAAAAGACGGCCTTTTGCATTACGCCCGTTTTTATTTTGTATTTTGCCCGGCTTGCAGTATCTTTGCATGACGCAAGCCATGCCGACCAACTTGCATGCCGGCCTTCGGCTTGACCGCAAAATACAACCGACTATGAACATAAGAACCATCCATTCAGTGTATTTCAGTGCCACCTACACCACGCGCAAGGTGGTGCGCGAGATTGCGCGCGTAATCGGCTGCGAGACGGTGGAGCACGACGTAACATGTGCCCTGCCGCCGGCCGGGACGCTTGTCGAGGGCGACGGGCAGCTGCTCATCGCCGCCGCGCCCGTTTATGCCGGGCGCATTCCCCGGCGCATGGCCGAGGCGTTGAGGATGTTCCGCGCGAACGGCGTTCCGGCCATTGTGGTGTGCGTTTACGGCAACCGCGACTATGACGACGCGCTCGTAGAGCTGCAGGACTGTGTCGAGTCGCAGGGCTTCAAGGCCGTGGCCGCAGCGGCGTTCATCGGCCGCCACTGCATATTCCCTGCCGTCGCAACCGACCGTCCCGACGACGCCGACATGCAGAAGGCCGGCGACTTTGCCCGCCGTTGCGCCTCGCTGCTCGCCACCGCGACTGATACGGCCTCGCTGCCGGCGCTCAAGGTAAAGGGCAACCGCCCGTACAAGCAGGGCGGCGCGTCAACGTTCAGCCCCACGGGCGACGCTTCGCTGTGTACGAAGTGCCTCACCTGCGTGCGCCTTTGTCCTGCCAGCGCCATATCGGAGGCCGACCCCTGCGCCACTGACGCATCGAAGTGCATGGCCTGCGGACGCTGCGTTGTGGTGTGTCCGCACGGCGCGCGCATGTTCCGCGGCGACGCTTACGCCGCCTTCGGAACAAAGTTCGTCGCCGCGTTCTCCGCAAGGAAAGAGCCTGAAACGTTTTTTGTAGAAGGCTGACAGCTCCCGCCTGTGCAGGCCGGACATGGGAATACATCCTTTGCCGGGGGCACCATGCATGGCTGCCTCCTGCTTACTCCATTCCGGCACATCTTCTTTTGAAAACAAAACCCACCCCTGCCCTCCCTGAAGGAAGGAGTTTTACGTGCTTTGTCGGCATGAAAACAATTGGCCATAGCATGCTTATATATCATTGGCAAGGCACATCAGGCTCCTTACTTCAGGGATGGCAGAGGTGGGTTTTGGCGTATTTCCTTTCAGAACTCCACGTAAGCCCTTAGCCGCTCGATGGCTTCCTGGGGAAAGTCGCGGTACAGGCGGAGTTCGTCGAAGCTGCGTATCGGGCCGTGAAGGCGGCGGTGGTCGATGATGGTTTTCGCGCGGTAGAAGCCTATGTAGGGATGGCGGCGCAGCTGGTTTAGCGTGAGTTGGTTGACGTTAAGCTTCTTGCAGGCCGACGGGTCGGCTGTGAAATAAGGCAGGGCGGACCGCGGAAAGTTTGCAATCTCAAGCAGCTGGGCTGTGTCGTAGAAGCCGCCCAGCCGCTCGCGGAGGCGTATTATCGCCCCGGCGAAACCGCTGCCGATGCCCGGCACGCGCTTGAGCAGGGCCGTGTCGGCGGCGTTCAGGCTGACGGTCTGCCCCGGTTTCAGCTTCAACGGATATTTTATTGTGTCGCGCGCGTATGCGTCATGCTTGGGCGCAGGATACACTTCGGCAGCCGGACGGTAGTCGGGCGATATGTTTATGTACGGTTCCAACCGCCGGTATTGTCCCGCCGTAAGACCGTAAAGGCGGGCGAAGTCGGTCTTGTCGCGGTAAATTCCGCCCTTGGCCCTGTACCGGTAAATGTTCCTTACCTGCCACGGGGCGAGGCCGAGACGCAGCAGCTGGGTGCTGTCTGCAGTGTTCGGGTCGAACGCAAACAGCTCCGCCTTGCGCCCTTCAGCGGCATAGTAGCCGCCGTCTTGCGTTCCGCCGCCCCTCGCATCTCCGCCGGCGGCATCAATGGCGGTAGAGTCAGCCGGGGCATCCGGCGGCAGGCCGCCGCCATCTCCGATGTATATCATTATCCCGGCAACAACAGCAATTACGACCAGCACAGCCATAATGGCGCGCCGGTCGTTGCGTTGCATGTAGAAAAAGGATTTCATGTAAGTGGGCGGTTATACGGTTGTTAGGTTATAAGGTTATGCGGTTATACGGTGCGAGGCGCTTTTCAGATTAGTCCGAACTGGTGGAGGAATATCAGGAGGATGCACACCGGGCACACGAACTTTATGCAGAACAGGTAGGTATGAAACAGTTTGCCGCGCAGAGTGCCCCAGTTGGTGAACTCGTCGCGCACCATCTTGTGCGGCAGATACCAGCCTACGAAGAGGCAAGTGAGGAAACCGCCGAGCGGAAGCATGATTTGTCCCGTGGCGAAATCGAAGAAGTTGAACAGCGAGCGGTCGCCGATTTTCAGGAAGTCCCACTTCCCCAAGGACAGCGAACAAACGGCTCCGATGACCGAGCACGTGGCCGTTACCACCCACGCGGCACGCTTGCGGGTGGTGTGCATCTCCTCATGCACGAAGGCGGTGCTCACCTCGTGGAGCGAGATTAGCGACGTCAGGGCGGCCAAGGCAAGCAGGGCGTAAAACGCGATAGCCACCACATAGCCTACCGCCGGCACGGAGGCGAAGGCCTGCTGGAACACGTTGGGCAGGGTGATGAATACGAGCGACGGTCCCGAATCGGGATTGATGCCTACGGAAAACGCCGCCGGGAATATCATAAGTCCGGCCAGTACAGCCACCGATGTGTCAAGCACGCCGATTTGGACGGCCGACTTCATCAGGTTAGTCTGCCGGCTGAAGTAAGACGCATACGTGCAAAGGCAGCCCATGCCGATGCTCAGCGAATAGAACGACTGCCCCAATGCGCCGAGCAAAACGTCGCCTCCAACCTTGCTGAAATCGGGCTTGAAGAGGAACGTCACTCCCTTCATGGCTCCCGGAAGCATGCAGGCCGACACCACGACGATGAGCAACAGGATGAACAGCGCCGGCATCATTAGCTTTGAAGCCTTCTCTATGCCTCCGCGGACACCGTGAACGATGACGTAATGGGTTATAAGGATGATGGCCACAGTCCACAACACAGGCTTGAACGGGTCTTGCTCGAAGGTGGCGAAATAGTCGGCGAAGAACTCAGGAGACCCCTTCAGATGCCCCAACGCCGAGGCTACTATGTACTGAAGGCACCACCCAGCCACCACGGCATAATAGCTCGTGATGAGCATTCCGGTAAAAACGCCGAAATAGCCGATGGCCGCCCACGGCGTGCCTCCTGACAGGCTGTGGTACGCCCGGGCGGTGTTTGCCGCCGCGTGGCGGCCTATTATGAACTCGCTGACCATGCACGGTATGCCCAAAAGCAGCACGCAGCCTACGTAGATGATGATAAACGCAGCGCCGCCGTACTCGCCAGCCATGTAAGGAAACCGCCACACGTTGCCCAGGCCGACGGCTGAGCCTGCCGTGGCGAGGATTACTCCGAGCTTGCTTCCAAAGCTCGCCCTCTCAAGATTTGCCATGATGATGTCACTGGTTATGCCCCGGCGCCCCCGCACCTGCGGATTTCCGCCATACAGGGGGATTAAAGTGGAAATACCGGGAACTATTATATTTTTACTTACTAATCAGTTGCAAATGTATAAAAATCATCTTAATTTTGCAGCAAAATATAAGTAAAAATGAAAATCGGAAGTCATTTGATAAGGAAATATCCCGTTTCCTGCCTATTTTTAGCTACGATATGGGTGCTGAGTTTCTTTACTCCGCCGCAAACGCCGCTCGACAATGTGGCTTTCATCGACAAGTGGACACATATAATAATGTATGGAGGCACCTGCCTTACGATATGGTTCGAGTATCTAAGGGCGCACAAGACGGCAAACGGCAGGCAGTTGTTCGTATGGGCATGGCTTGCCCCCTTGCTGATGGGAGGCGTGATAGAGCTGCTTCAGGCATATTGCACCGGCGGACGGCGGAGCGGCGACTGGCTCGACTTTGCTGCCAATTCGGCCGGCGTTACGCTTGCCGCCGTCATCGGAATTCTGGCGGCAAGGTATCGCGCCAGGCACTGAACGGCGTCTTCATCAGCTGTGAGTTGTAGAAGCGGCGGTCGCCTGTCACCTCGTCGGCGATGAACTCCGGCTTGTCAAAAGGCTCGTCGGCGCTTTGCAGTTCGACCTCGGCCACGACCAAACCGTCGTTCTCCCCGTAGAACTCATCCACCTCGAAAGTGTGCGTTCCGCACCTGACGAGGTAGCGGGTCTTGTCAATCAGTCCCGGCAGGCACAGTTTCATAAGGTGCTGCGCCTCGTCAAGCGTTATCTCCTTTTCAAACTCGTAGCGCGTCGTTCCCTCCGGGTCAGACTCTCCTTTGATTGTAAGGAAGCCGCGGCCGTCGCGGATGCGCACCCTTACGGTGCGCCCGCGTTCGCCACAGATGTAGCCCTGCGTTATGCGGCTGCTGGCATACGCCTGCCCCTTATACGGCTTTCCGGCCTTGTGTACAAGGAACTTGCGCTCTATCTCAAGACCGCTCATGCCGACTTAGCTCATAGACGCGACTACAAGGAACACCACGGCGAGCACTATCAGCGCCGCGAATATCCATGCAACTACTTTCTTTGCCTGCTTCTCCTGTTGCGCCTCGCGCTGTGCGTGGCGTATTTTGCTTTTTTCACTCATAGTTATTTGATATTTAAGTTAAGGTTATTTCTTTTTCTTTCGGCAGTTAAATGAGTCAAGGAAGTTGAAGAAGTCAAGGACATTTGCTGTGCTGATGGATGTCTGGTTGCACGGAGTTGGCAAGACATACGTCTTCAACTCCTTTAACTTCCTTAGCTTCTTTAACTCCCATACGCTTATTCTTCCTCGTTAACAGGGAACTCCATGAGGTACGCTTTGATGAAACCGTCAATCTTGCCGTCCATCACCCCGTCAACGTCAGTTGTCTGATAGCCGGTGCGGTGGTCCTTTACACGGCGGTCGTCGAACACATAGCTGCGTATCTGGCTGCCCCATTCAATCTTCTTCTTGCCGGCTTCTATCTTGGCCTGGGCCTCCAGGCGCTTCTTCATCGCACGGTCATAAAGCTGCGACTTGAGCAGTCGCATGGCGTTGTTACGGTTCTCCAGCTGCTTGCGGCTTTCCGTATTTTCAATCAATATCTCCTCTTCCTCGCCGGTATCGGGGTCAACATACTGGTATCGCAGGCGCACTCCCGTCTCCACCTTGTTGACGTTCTGTCCGCCGGCTCCGCCCGAACGGAACAAGTCCCAGCTTACTCTGGCTGGGTCGACATACACCTCTATCGTATCGTCAACCAGCGGACTGACGAACACGCTGGCAAAACTCGTCATGCGTTTGCCCTGCGCATTGAACGGCGACACACGCACAAGGCGGTGCACTCCGTTCTCGCTCTTGAGGTAACCGTAGGCATATTCGCCCCCTTCTATTTCCATCGTGACGCTCTTGATGCCGGCCTCGTCGCCGTCCTGAAGGTTGCTTATGGTCACCTTGTGGCCGTGGGCTTCGGCCCAGCGCATGTACATTCGCATGAGCATCTGCGCCCAGTCCTGCGCCTCTGTGCCTCCTGCGCCGCTGTTTATTTTGAGAACCGCATCCATGGGGTCTTCCTTCTGGCGCAGCATGTTCTTGAGTTCAAGGTCTTCTATGGCGTGTACGGCCTTGGCGTAGTCGTCGTCAACCTCCTCTTCCGTCACCATTTCGTCGTGGTAGAAGTCAAAGGCCAGCTGCAGTTCGTCGGCCAGCGTGCGCACCTCTTTGTATCCGTCAACCCACCGGCGGATGTCTTTCACTTTCTTCATCTGCTCCTGCGCGGCCTTCGGGTCGTCCCAGAAGTCGGGCGCCTGGGTGCGCAGTTCCTCTTCTTCAAGCTCTATTTTCTTCTTGTCTATTTCAAGATAGCGGTGCAGCGCGTCAGCGCGCTCCTTCACGTCCTTGAGTTGTTCTGCTGTTATCATTTGTTTTTACGGTTATGCTGTTTGGGGTTATACGGTTTAACGGTTATGGGGTTATACGGCTGTGGAATAGGACTGACGGGGCGGATAGGCCAAATACGCAGCCTCATAGAGGCAGCTTCAAAGCTAATCAAGCTCCCTCCCTTGGGGAGGGTTGGGGTGGGTCTCTTCCTCCTCATACATCTTTTCTATCTCCTTTGCATAGTTCTTGTAGAGCACCTTGCGCCTTATTTTCAGCGTGTTTGTAAGTTCTCCGCGCTCCATTGTGAAGTGCCGGGGCAGCAGTGTGAAGCGTTTTATCTTCTCGTAGCTGGCCAGCTGCTGCTGAAGGGTCTCTATACGCTCGGCCATCATTTCGTGTATTTCGGCGTTGGCGCACAGCTCTTCGCGGCTCTGGTATGCTATGCCGTGCTTTTGGGCGTATTCTTCAAGCAGGGCGTAGTCGGGTATGATGAGCGCAGAGACGAACTTGCGGCGGTCTGCAATGACGGCTATCTGGTCGATGAACTTGTCAACCAGCAGCTTCGACTCTATCATCTGCGGCGCTATGTACTTGCCGTTCGACGTCTTGAACAGGTCTTTAATCCTTTCTTTCAGGAAGAGTTCGCCATTGCGTATATAGCCCGAGTCGCCCGTGCGGAAGTAGCCTTCCTCGTCGAACGCCAGCCTGTTAAGCTCCTCGCGGTGGTAGTAGCCCTTGGTTATTGTAGGCCCTTTGAGCAGTATTTCGTCGTTCTCGCCGAACTTTATGTCAAGTCCGTCGATGGGACGGCCCACCGAACCCACCGTGAACGGCCGCCCCTTGTGGTCTGCCGACACTGTGGCAAGGCTTTCAGTCAGGCCGTAGCCCACTATCATGCAGATGCCGATGGAATGGACGAATTCCTCTATCTCGGGCGACACGGTGGCTCCTGCCGTAGGGAATATGTTGGGACGGTCAAGCCCCAGCTCGTTGCGCACTACCTTGAACAACGTGCGGTGCATCAGCGCATACTTCATCCTGAGCTGCAGCGGCGGCCGCTTTCCGCGGCTCAAGTATTCTATGTTGTGCTTCCGGCCTATCGCCCAGGCCCTTCTCAACAGCTTCTGCTGCGCCGGCGTGGCGCGGTCGATGCGGTCAGTCACCTCGGCGTAGACCTTCTCCCAGAACCTCGGGACGGCGCACATGCACGTAGGATGCGTCTCGCGCATGGCCTGCTGTATTTCCTTCGGGTTGGTGTTGATTACTATCTCGGCTCCCTCGCTTATGCTCAGGAAGAGCCATGCGCGCTCGAAGATGTGCGTCATGGGCAGAAAGTCCATCACCCTGTCGTCCTCCCTTACGGGTATTATCTTGTCGTTTGTCTCCAACGCGGCGCGGTATTGGCCGTAAGTCAGCATCACGCCCTTGCTGTCGCCGGTTGTCCCACTGGTATAGAGGATGTTGCACAGGTCGTCGTCGCAGGCCTCGGCGTGCAGCTTTTCCACCTCCGACTGGCGCGGACTGTTGTCTCCGAGGGCAAGGAAATCGTCGAAGTATATCGACGACTTGTCGGCCGGGTTTATTTCCACCCGCCTGTCGAAAATGACGATGCGCTCCAGCGAATGGCAGTGCGCGAACACCCGCCGCGCCTTGTCGTACTGCTCCTGCTCGCCCACAAAGAGCACACGTATCTGCGCGTCGTCGATTATGAACTGGATTTGCTGCTCGCTGCTCGTCGCGTAGAACGGCACGGTGACGGCCCTGATGCCGAACGCCCCGAAGTCGGTGTAAAGGTATTCAACGCAATTCTGCGAGAACACCCCCACGTTCTCCTGCACCCCGATGCCGAAGTTGAGCATGGCGTTAGACACATGGCGCACCTTGCGCGCGAAGTCAAGCCATGAGGCCGACTTCCACTTGGTGCCGCCGAAACCGCGGTAGATTAGCGCGCGACGCTTCCCGTACTTCTCGGCTTGCTTGCTGACAAGCACTGACAGATGGCATTTTGTCTGCATACGGCGGATGGTTTTTTAGAGTGTTTGTCACTTGCCTTATGCAAAATTACATAAAAAATCCGGTAAGTGTGCCGCCTGCCGCAAGATTTTTGGTTTTTTGTCGGCCGCCGCCACCCGACCGCCTGCTAACGGCCTGATAGCCAGAGGGTTTCCAATATGCCGCCTTTTGCATCGTAAAACATGACCTTTTAGAGGGTAAAAGGCGGCCTTTTGCATTGCAATTTGCCGTCTTTTGAATTGAGAGTTGAGAATGGAGGATGGAGAATTATGATTTGCCTTGTTGGCAGACAGCCTTAAAGGTAATCATAATTCTCCATCCTCCATTCTCAATTCCCAATTCAAACGCCGCCCC
>ENA-OOVG01000121-OOVG01000121.1-human-gut-metagenome-genome-assembly--contig:-NODE-121-length-19281-cov-5.133777_pt1 | contig 19281 bp, 19 predicted proteins | sample MGYA00241555_ERZ501292 | MGnify/ENA primary metagenome ERZ501292 (study PRJEB25962, sample SAMEA2042362) | human gut metagenome | biome: human gut; feature: human-associated habitat; material: faeces... | reverse complement strand
CTGCCATAGGTGGAAGACTGGGCTAAATTGGTTGGGAGAAACTGACTACAGACAAAAGCGTAGTGGGTATTGTCAGCGATGCTGTCATTGGCGAAGAAACGACACAAAAGATTGGAGATACAGTTTCGAATATAGGTGAAGGTATGAAAGAGGTGAAAGACTCTGTAACTGGTCTCACTGAAAATGTCAATGATGCCATCACCAGTGCAGACAGCAAATGGAGCGGTATGAGCAAGTTCCTACAAGGTATTTTCTCTGGGAACGGTGGAAACATGATGGGGAACTTTTTCAGCAATGTAGGCAAAGGGAATGTTTCCGGTCTGAGTCTCATCGGACTTGTAGTGGCCGCACTACTTGTTTTCGGAAGATTCGGATGGATGGGCAAGATAGCTGGAGCTGTGCTTGCCATGATGATGATAGGAAACAATGTAAATATGAACGAGGCACTTGCCAGTGAGAAGAAACGACCTGCTGCACAAAGTCAAGACGAAAGTCAACAGTCGGAGGTTGCGCAAGGCACTGGTGGCGGCAGACGAAGATGATAGTAAAATTTATAAACAGATATAATATGCAATATACACAAGAAATGATTCTTCGTTCAGACAGTGGATACTGTATGCCCTACGAAGAAAAAGGCCGTGACGTACAGATGAGTCTTGGCTACGGTAAACAGAAACATCCGCATACAGGGGAACCTTTTTTTCATCATGGTGTGGATTTCAAGGCCAACCATTATCTTCTTTCAGCAGTTGCAACAGGAAAGATTACTGGACTTGGGAATGATGCCGTACATGGTATCTATCAGGTGACACGCTATGGAGACTACGAGGTAAAATACGCACACCTCTCGAACGTTTTTGCCAACTACGGAAGTGAAGTCAAGGCCGGTCAGGTTATTGCCGTAAGTGGGGAAATACTCCACATGGAGGTCAAGTATAAAGGAGAAGAGCTCAATCCTCTGGAGTTCCTGACCATGATATACAGTAACTTGAAAGTCATGGAACAAAATGGGCAACCAGGTGCGGTACCACAATTTGTGACACTGGATATGGATGTCAGAACCATGTATGACAAAGACAGCAAGGAGATAGAGAATCTGATGATGCGTTTTTTTCCGGACTACATGAAAGACATCAGTCTTGGAGCCTACACGTTGCCGGAACATACACAGTTCACTTTGAGAAATATTCTCTCACTGTCGGCTACAAAAAATTACTTCTATGAAACCATCCCTAGTATGGCCAATCCATTGGGTATGAGCGCACGAAGTATACCGATTGCAGAACGGGTACAGAATCTGCTTATCGGTGATTTCCTGAACTATCTTGCCCTGCGTCATCAGATATTCCTTTCCAGTTTAAGTGATCACGAAAAAAAAAGCACATGAACTGGCCATAGCAACCAGTGGACTTATTGATCCATTGGCAGAGCTCGATATTGATGTTCAAAGCTTCGATATTCCCCGTATGGTGAGCGTGTATCCGGATAAGTCCGGTATCAGATGGTGGACAAAAGCATGGTTCAATGGTAGTGAGAAAGGAGAAGCTGCGATAGAGATTGAACGTGAGCTGGCAATCAAGTTTATCAATGAAAACATTGAAAAGGATGAATGGCTGGAAGAATATTTCCCGAAACAGATGGAAGTATACCACAATGCCATAGAACAGACACGCGAACAATTACTCAACCAGATAAATCTATAAAGGGCATATAAATTATCAATCATATAAAACAGCAACTCATGGCAGAGTCAGAACAAGATAGAAGATTCAAGACAAAGGTCATTCCAATCATGAACAAGGTCCGGAATGAACTGCAAGATAAGATGGCAGCAGAGCTTAAAGAGCACACCTCATCATTTGCAGGATTGATGGCCAGTACCATTGGTCCTGATGGTGGAATGTCTGCCAGACAGGCACAGATGCAGTCTTTGCGTTACACAGGTGAATGGAACTCGAAAACAGCAGAAGATTATATTAAAATGGTCATGAAAGAACTTCAACGCCAGCACATCACCGTTGATTCCGCCATGGAGAAAAAGATGATAGACAAGATGATTCAGGATAAGATTCCACGCTCATCCATTGAATACATCTTAAAGAAGGCAGCAACTAACACCATCTTCTATCTCCCCCAGGAAGTTGCAAAATCACCATTAGAACATCATATGGATACAGAAGCCGAAAAGAGATACAACCCATCTGCGTGGGAAAAGAACACAGGTATAATTCTCGGATCCGTAACCGATCTCACATGTATGGGTGGAGTCGGTGGCGGTTGGAAAACAGCGGCTACATGGATCAGCGGTGACTTCCTGTTATCTAAATTTTCTGACAAACAGGAAGACCGTTCAGACATACCTTCAATAGTGCGCCCGGGATGCGAGGAACAGTATAGACAAGACCAGGAGAAAATTAAAAAGCAGTCAGAAGAAAAGCCACAGACTAAGACTTCATCAGCAGAGACTGCACCGGAACAAGAAGAAGCGGTCGAAGAGGAACAACCAACAGAAGAACAGACCTCCCCGAAGCCGGAACAGACCAATATGGACGGATGGCAAGGGTTGCTGACCTCTTTCGGACTCAATGGCATCAGCGACATCGGACACAATATCGGATATGTACTGGCTATGCTGCCTGATATGCTTGTAGGACTCTTCACGGGAAAAACAAAGTCAATCAATCTGAAGGACAATATGATGCCTATTGCCAGTATCGTTACAGGCATGTTCGTCAAGAATCCAATCCTGAAAATGATACTTATCGGTATGGGAGGACTCAATCTGCTGAACAAGGCCGGGCATGAAGTGCTGCGTGAACGGTCAGAAGGCGACATGAACACTGCCAATAGAGGTGCAGCCCAATACCGCCATTATCCTGACGAACCGCTCAATCCTCGCATCACGAATCCCGTACTTCAAGGCAACATGCTTGTCGCGACAATTGACCGTGTACCCTGTACTATCCAATTATCGCAGACCGTGACTGACGCTTACCGGGCCGGAGCCTTACCGCTCAACACGCTGGCAAACGCCGTACTCGCCAGAAGCGAACAGCTCCGTCAAAGGGCCTCGGACAATTACGACAACGGACAACAGGAGACCATCGTGCGGACGCGAGGCATCCAGTAATCCCGTAACCGACAAAAAAATTGGAGTATGAAAGAGAAATCGCAAATAGAAAAGAATGCCGAGGAGCGACAGATAGAGTTGCTTTCCACGGCTTTGAACGAAGCGTCGAATGCCGGAGGACACTGGCTCAACGCCGCAGGCAAGGGCTTTCCGAAATTCTATCCGCGCGGCGTCGCCGTCAGCCCGTTCAACGGGTTGTTCATGGCACTGCATTCGGACCGGAACGGGTGCAAGACCAACCTGTTCACCCTTTACAGCGATGCCAAGGCACGTGGCACATCGGTACGCGAGCACGAGCAGGGAGTCCCGTTCCTGTTCTACAACTGGAACAAGTACGTCCATCGCAACAACCCGGAGGACATCATCAGCCGGGATGCCTATTTGAAACTGGACGAGGAGGTGCAGAAACAGTACAAGGGCATACATAACCGGGAGATCCGCACGCTCTTCAATATCGACCAAACGACACTGCCTTACGTGGATAAGGAGGAATACGATATGGTATTGCTGAAAGACGGCAGTGCCGTGGAACGGGGATATTCCGAGGCCGACGAACGGCGATTGCATATCCGTTTCAACGATTTCCTGCTGAAAATGAGGGATAATCTCGTGCCCGTGCGTTCGGACGGAAGCGGAATGCCCCATTACGAGACAGATCGCGATGCGGTCTATATGCCGCGCCAACGGGATTTCGGACACTACAACGATTATGTACAGGAGGCACTGCGGCAAATCGTAAGTGCCACAGGACACCAGCAACGGCTGGCCCGTGAAGGCATGGTGATGAAAAACGGCATGGGTCCCTCGGAAGATGCCCTCAAACAGGAACGGCTAATCGTGGAGGTGGCTTCGGGAATCAAAATGCTGGAATTGGGGCTGCCCGCCCGTCTGTCCGACAAAAGCCTTGAACTGGTGGACTACTGGAACCGGGAACTCAAGGAGAACCCCAACCTGATGGATGCCCTCGAAGGCGACGTGAACAACGCCCTCGAAGTAATCCATAAGGCAGAACGGGGCGAGAAAATCGAATATGCCACGATGCGCAACCGCCGGCAGACCTCGGACATGCAGGAGCAGCTACCCAAGCATTTCTATGTAGCCGACGAGATCCGGAAACACCCGAACAAGGAGGACAGGACCATTGTCATCGTCATCGACCCGTCCTCGAAATCGGCGGACGTGATACTCCCTGCCGGTGCGTCGCCGGAAGTGGACAATGAAGTGCCGGGCATGAACAAGGCCCGTATCGGCAGGGCTTTGCGAAGGGAAGGGATCGAAAACGTGCGTTTCTTCAATCCTGACGGCACATGGGGGTACAGGCCCGATGATACTTATTTCGCCCAAAAACAGATCTCACTGGCCCGGCTGAAAAACTGGGCGCTGGAAATGCTCTCCACACTGGACATAACGCCCGCGGTCAAACGGGCGGACGAAATCGGCTTCGACCAAGTACAGATGATTCAGGACGACAAGAACCGCTGGGCGCTGTATCTGAAGCCCGAACATCAGAGCGGGTACAGTATCTATCCAGACAAGGAGGACGTGAACCGTTTTTTCTCCACCCTCAAACAGGCGATGAACAACATTGACAAAGTGCGCATGGAACTGGCACACAAGTATTACGCCCTTGCGGAAACAAAACCCGACCTGAAGGTTGACCTGTTCAGTTGCGGGGAGAAGGATATAGACATGAGCCGGATCCAGCGCGTCAGTGTGTTCAAGACGAAGCAGGACGGCATCCTGTGCGCGGCGACCATCGACGGGCGAAGGCCGGAACCGAGAAGCGTCACGCAACAGCAATGGCAGCGGATGTGGCTTGCCGAGGACAGGGACGATTACAAGCTGAACCTGGCGGCCGCTCTCTTTGCCGATGTGCTGCGCAAAGGACAGGCACGGGACAATTCCGTGGAAACAGCGGCATCAGCCGAAAGGAAGCCGGAACAGAGTGAACAGGAAGAACAGAAAACAGGAATGAAACGATGAAGATTTATAAGAAATGAGCAAAAATCAAGAATACGCAGAGAAATATGCCGGATATGCGATGGAACAGATGCGGCGGTACGGGATTCCCGCCTCCGTGACGCTGGCACAAGGCATACTGGAAAGCAGCAACGGCCAGAGCCAACTGGCACAGAACGAGAACAACCATTTCGGCATCAAGGCCACGCCGTCATGGATTGACGAAGGCGGACGGTACGCCCTGTATTCGGATGACAGACCGGACGAGAAGTTCTGCAGCTATGACTCCGTGGGCGACTCCTACGAGCACCACTCCCGTTTCCTGAAAGAAAACAGCCGCTATGCCACCTGCTTCAATCTGTCGCCAGACGACTACAAGGGGTGGACGGAAGGCATCGCCCGGGCCGGATATGCCACGGGAAGCGGCTATGCCGCCAACCTGCAGAAAATCATCGAGCAGAACGGCCTTGACAGATATGACCGTCAGGTCATGCAGGAGATGGCGGCACAGGGACGGCATTTCGGCGTGGAGGAAAACCCTTTGGGAGAATCTGAAAGCACGGCCTATTCCTTTCCGGTCGAAAGGAAGGATTTCCTTTTTGTCACCACCCCGTTCGGTGTGGACGGCCGCATGGCCAACGGTGGCGAGAAAGTCCACAAAGGCATGGATATCCGGTGTGACGGGGATGCTGTCCTCGCCACGGAAAACGGAGGCAAGGTCGTCTCCGTGAAAGGAAGCGGTAGCGGGCAGTCCGTGACCGTGGAATACAGCCGGAAAGACGGCAGCAAGGTGCAGTGTACCTATATGCACCTCGGCGAAGTCTCCGTCAAGGCCGGGGATACTGTCAAGTCCGGGCAGCAGCTCGGAAAGACGGGCGGCGAACATCTGCATTTCGGGGTAAAAAACATCTATGCGGACGGCACGCAGCGGGACATCGACCCGGCGGCGTACCTCGCAGAGATCGCCCAGAAAGGCAGCATCCGGCAGCAGGTGCTGCACAACGGCAACGACTTGCTCGCCAGATACAGGAGTACGGAAAGCACCAGGGACGGAAAACCGCTCACCACCGAAGGATGGATGAAAAAGCTGCTCTCCTCGGAGGACAGCGGCGTGGGCCTGTCCGGATGCAGCGATCCTGTCGTGGAGATGGCCATGACCGCCTTCACCTCCCTGATGCTGCTGGCCGTGCAGATTGACAACAAGGAGGAAGAAAGGCAGAAAGCGGAAGTGTCCGCTGCGATGGACAGCGGGAGAATCGACCTCAAATCCCTGTTGCCGGGTATGAAAAGCTGCACCCTGACCATCAACGAAAACGGCAAGGCCGTGCTTCATGCCGACAACGGAAACATGCAGATGTCGAGGGAGCTTTCCTCTGCCGAACTCAGCCGCCTGTCGGCCACGCTGAACAACCGTTCTCTCTCCGAAGAGACCAGGCGTATGCGCGTGAGCGGACTGCTCAACACGGTCATCCTCTCCGAGACGGCTTCCCGCAACTTCGAGATGGGAATGGAACAACTGCAGGGACAGACAGAAGGACTGAAAAGATAGCAATGAAAATATGAAAAGCGTGATGATGCAATTATGTGTTTATGTACTCGGATTGTCCTCGTGCGTGCTGCATACCGTCATGTACCTTAAGCTGTTCGGATGGGTGGCGGCGCTTGTCATCATCGGGATACAGGTGCTGCTTGCCGCATGGATAATCTACATCCGTATCAGGGCGCCCGATTAGCAAAGGGAATTTCCGGTTCAACTTCAACAAGGCCGTTTCCGCTTTCCGGTGGAAATGTCACACATCAAAAAAAGACAAGCGATGATAAAATGCAATGTTACCCTATGCGGCACGATCAGCCGCGACGCCTCCGTCCGCACAGGCAAGGACGGCAAGGAGTTCGTAAGTTTTCCTCTCCAGGTCTCCATCCCCGGAAAGAACGGGAATGACGGGAACATGGAAGTCAGTGTCAGCAAAGACGGAGGACAGGACACCGTCCATGAATACCGGTACGGCTCCCGTGCCAAGGTCACGGGCACCCTTTTGCTGAAACGCAGGGGCGAGAAGCTCTATTTCAACCTGTCGGCAGATTCCGTGGATCTTTCCGATGCCGGGAACACGGATTCCGTCAAGGGGCAGATGGTCTTCCGTGGAAAGACCGGCAAGCACATAGAGGAACGCAAGGACAAGACCGGCAAGCCGTACCTGATGTTCTCCGCGTTCAGCACGGAGAAGGTCAATGACGGGTTCGAGTACCAATGGGTGCGCTTCTTCTGTTTCGGCAAGGAAAAGGAGGAGTGGCTGCAGCCGGGTGTCAAGGTGGACGCGAAAGGAGAAATGTCCCTCTCCCTATACGACGGCAAGCCGGACATCTCCTGCCGTGTGGAAGAACTCAACCAGTATGTGCCGGAGGCCGGCAACGATAACAGATGACGGATATGGCCGGTTACAGACGACAGAACGCGGACGGGCCGAACAGCGAGGAAAAGGCTCTCGACCTGTTCGCCGAGATGATGATTGAAAAGATAGAAAGCATCAATGAGGACTGGCGCAAGCCCTGGTTCACGGAAGGCGCATTGCAGTGGCCGCGCAACCTGTCCGGACGCGAATACAACGGCATGAACGCCTTCATGCTGATGCTGCACTGCGAGAAAGAGGGATACAAGATACCCCGCTTCTGTACCTTCGACTGCGTGCAGCGGATGAACAAGCCGGGAAAGGACGGACAGGAACTGCCGAGGGTCTCCGTGCTGCGCGGCGAGAAATCCTTCCCGGTGATGCTCACCACTTTCACCTGCATACACAAGGAGACGAAGGAGAAAATCAAGTATGACGACTACAAGAATCTCTCCGAGGATGAGAAGAAGGAGTACAATGTCTATCCGAGGATGCAGGTTTTCAGGGTGTTCAACGTACAGCAGACCAACCTGCGGGAAGCGCGTCCGGAATTGTGGGAAAAGCTGGAAAAGGAAAACGGCCGTCCTGAAGTCAAAGCAGGCGAACAGTTCGACTTCGAGCCGGTGGACCGGATGATAAGCGAGAACCTGTGGATCTGTCCCATACGGCCCATGCATCAGGATAGTGCGTACTATTCCATTACGAAGAATGAAATCGTAGTGCCGGAAAAGAGGCAGTTCAAGGACGGGGAAGCGTTCTACGGCACCCTGTTCCACGAGATGACCCATTCCACCGGTGCGAAAGGCGTGCTCGACCGCCTCGAACCGACAGCCTTCGGTTCAAAGGAATATGCCAGGGAGGAACTGGTGGCCGAACTCGGCAGCGCATTGGTCTCACAGCGTTACGGCATGACCAAACACATCAAGGAAGACTGCTGCGCCTACCTCAAATCATGGCTCGACTCATTGAAAGAGTCCCCGCAGTTCATCAAGACAACCCTGATGGATGTAAAAAAGGCATCCTCTATAATCACGCAGAAGGTGGACAGGATTGCAAAGGGACTGGACGAAGACAATACGGAACGGATAGCAAACGGGACCTCTCCAAAGGGAAAGACATTCTATGCGTCCGTGGCTTACCTGCAAACCACCGATGACAGGAGCCAACTTGACGAACTGAGGGAAAAAGGAGACTACGAAGGACTGCTGGCCTGCGCCAAGGAATATTATGACGGGAACGGCATGGATGAACAATACACCTACCAGACTCCCTTGCAGCACAGGGGCGATGACCTGCTTGTCGAGGATAAGGATTTTGCCGTGGTGTATAACGGGAGCGTGGGCGGCACCTATGAGGTGATGCTGAAATACTCGGAGCAGGAGGTACGCGACCACATCAACCGCTACGGCATTGACCGTGCGAGCGTGGATGTGAAAGAGCTTGCCAAGGATATGGTCGTTGAACAGTTTGCCAAACTGACGCATCAGAGAATGCCGGTATTCGAAATGCCGAACGGGGATATTCTGTATGCAGCGTACAACAGGGAGAAGGATGCGCTCGATGTGGGAGGTGTATGCAATGCGGGTCTTGCCGTGCGGCACAGCTTCCCATACGACTACAATTCGACGCTCGATGCCAACCTGCAGGCCGTAAACGAGAAGCTGAACGAACTCGACGAATACAGGGAGGAGCTACAAGAGGCGGAATATGGCGGCGGAATGCGGCGATAGACAAAAAGGAACACGGGGCCGGTGTGGATGCCAGCCCCGTGTCTTTGTCAGCTTTGTTGAAAATACTCCTGCCAATTTTCTTCATCAACAGTCAGTCTGCCCTTTTCCCAATCGTATTCTACTTCCGGCATATTAGCATAAGGGAAATACACGGTATAGCCTATCTGACCGTAAGAACTGTGCAAGGGTATAACACAAATCTCGTGGCCATAATAAGGCTGCGGCGTACAGTATTTCCGCCAGTCGAAACGGCCTGCCGCAATATTGCAGCAAAGTAACTTCAGAGCCATTATACCTTTCCAACCTTGAAAGTCTTTCTTGCAATTTCTTTCCATAATAATCTAATGAGCCAAGTTATAATAAATTTCGGGTTCGCTTGATACATTGTAAATCCACCTGCCGCACCGCACCAGAAGTGCATTCTTACCGTAGTACAGCCTTTTCATTCCGGCAATGCTACCGGACTTGTGGAAATTAGGGAAACGGCTGATGCCTATTCTTTCACCATCCCGCCTGTAAAGTGTCTTTGTTCTCATGTCAATGCTGTTTTTAATGAGTTATAAAAATCCGTGAAAAGTTTTTTCGCCTCTTCCATCTCATCCACAATGTCCTTGATATGGTAAGATGCGCCACACTTTCCGTGCCCGTCATAGCCAATCCACCGGTAGGCTTCATAGTCGGGGTCAAAGTCCTCGCAATTCCGCTCCACCTCCCCAAGAAACCCGTCAAAGTTGTTTCCTGTCAGTTCGGCGCAAAATCCGTAATCCAGCCCGTGCTTTGTGTAATAGCGGAAATCGAATACTACAGTGTCTTCTTCCTCGTCTGTGCTTACTGTCCAGCCGAAATCGAAGGCGATGCTTTTGATTAGTTCTACTGTTGTCATAGCTTTGTTTTTTATTTTCCCTTTGTTCCGAGTCTTCCGACCCGCCGCAGGGATTGTTTTTATGTGCGGTTTCCACGGCGAAGACAAGGATGGCAGGCAAGGAATCAGCGGTGAAATTTTATGAAAAGCCGCTATCTGTGATTACGGAAAGTTTCCGTCAAATTTTATCCTGATAGGCAATGCGGTCCTTGACCGGCTATCCGTTCGCCGTACCTTTGCCGCATAAAAACAGCCTGTGGGGGTGTTGGCGGTACATGGAAATGAGCTTTATCCATTATTAAAAGGAGGGAGCCCATGACCTATGGGCATGTTATAACAGGCTCGGCCAGTCCCGTTGTGAGGCAGCCACCACCGGCTGGGATACCTCCTCTGCCGATGATGGCTGTCTTGTCATTCAAATCATATCTTATTTACAATGTCCTCCAGATATTCAATCCGCCTATATACGGCGGATGCTTCAGGATAGCATTCCGTCAATTCCGCCCATTCGAGGGTCTTATGCAGTTCGTCAAAAGTCAGTCTCAATTCTGCAAGTCCCTCCCGTAATTTCCGTTTTAAATCAATTCTTTCCTGTTCGTTCATAATCTTTTAATTTAGAGTCAGAAATGATAATCAATGACGCCTCCGATGTAGAGCAGCGTGCCGGGTTCATACCCACAAACCTCGCGCATAAACTCGTAAGACTGTTCGGCATAGGATTGCGCACCCTCCGTATCCGTGTAAAACCAATAAGCTGTTTCAAGCGGGTTCTTCAAGTATTTTTCAAGCTGATAGACCGGGCCAATCCAATCCTGTACAGTGTCGGGAGTAACGGCTTCCACCTTGTTACGCAAACCTGCGACAAATTCTTCCTTCCACTTTTCCACCCCACCGATGTAGCGGATTGTATCTTCATCGACAAGCTCGAACATCCCTTTGGGCAGGATATGGTTTACCAATACGTCAATGTGGTACTTGCGCTCCTCCTCGTCAATTTTATCGCAATAGTCAAAATAACTGTTATCGCCCTGCATAAGCGTGTCCTCGTTCAGATAGCATTCCTTGTCCACCTTTGTCGTTGTGATTTGAAAAATTTTGCTGTGCATAATCTTGAAATTTAATTTGTTGAACATTCTTTTTTCTTCCCTTTTCTCGAAAGCCTTCTTCGGCTTCCTTGTCGGGAAAGATTTTACATGCAAGCGTCACAGCGGGAAAAGGGACGGAAAGACAAGCAGGACATGGAGGAATTTAGCGGAATACCCAAATCTGGGATTTGCGGAAGGCTGCCGCCAAATTCTGAACATGTCAGTATAGCGGTGCTTGACATCCGTACCAACGCTGTACTTTTGCATGAGAAAATCACTCCGGCGGGGAATGCCGGAAGTGGAGGAACAGACTATGACCCATGATAAAAGTGGACAGAAGTTGCGAAATAAAAAGGCAGGACGGAAGGGACATACAAAAGGTTGCAGTGCCTTTCAAGGCATCCGGCTAAAACAGGGAGCAGGAACTGGAAAAAGGATTGTGATGACATGAAAAATCCCCCGAACTGACTTGCAGCCCGGGAGATATGCCCCTTTACCCGAGTCAACTTATCACCTCAAACTCATGCAGGTAGCAGAAAGCATCTTCGCACTTCTCACTCCATTCTGCATCAAGAGCTTCGACATCCTTTGCCGACCTTATTGGTTTCCCAGTCTCTTTCTCAATCCACTTGAACGCATCTTCCTGATTCTCGAAGTATTCGCTGATGTACTCTTCTTCGGGCGTACAGGCATCAAAAAAATACCTGTCGGGGAAATAGACACCCGAACTGTCGTTCGTTTCATAAATTCCCATGCCCGGCTCTTCCGCCTGAAAATAATAGTAAAGTGACGGATATTTTTCCCTCACAAGGTCAAACACCTCATTGCAGGGAGACCATGCCGTCTCGGTGTATAATCTTATCACTTCGCCGTCCACTTCAAGGCTGCTCCACTCACCACGACAATATACATCGTTCCAATCCTTGCCCAAGGCATCCACAAGGCATCCCAGCCATGTAGTCCCGAAGCCGTTTTTCACTGAAGGTTTTTCCATGTCTTCCAGTCTTTTCATTAACTCATAGAGGCTCTTGATTTCTTTTGCGTCGCCCTCTATTACATACGCACTTGAACACCAATTAGGCATAACTCTTAAATTTAATCCGTTAAACTTTTTCTTTATCTTTCCCTTTTCTCGGAGCCTTACGGCTTCCGGTCGGGAATGATTTTCGTGCGTGAAAAGACTGCGGGTCAGGGGCAATAAGGCAAGTGGACGGCAAAGTAGCTGATGAAATACCCAAATCTGTGATTTGCGGAAAGCTGTCATCCGGTACGCAGGCCTGTCAGCATGGCGGTACTTGACATTCGCCCTCCGCAGTACCTTTGCACGGAAAAACAGGGCTGACAGGCAGCCGATGAGTACGAGAATGAGTAAAAAGATGGATATTATCTGTAAAAAAGATGCTATACCTTTGCCTATCAATATAAAATCACTATTTTTGCACAAAATCACATCAATATGATTATGTGCAATAACGATGAATTTATAAAATTGGTGACAGACTATGTTCTCTCCGTCTTGGATGAGAAAGTAACTCTTGTCCCATTAGAAAAATGCATATCCGATACTATTCCCATTGCAGTAACACAGAGCTTCAATCTTTATAAAGTTGAATTGCTCGGTCACGCTGTTGTATTTGCCTTAACTCATGATGGGAATGAAATATCTCCTGCACAGCTGAAACGGACATTTAATCTAATAGAGCATAAATGTGAATGCCCGGTCGTACTTGTTACAGACAACATAGCATCCTATAATGTGGGAAGACTGACCTCACAAAGGTCAAATTTCATCATTCCGAAAAAACAGATGTTCATTCCATCTCTGCTGATTGACCTTAAAAAGGCAAAAGCAACAGGAATAGATATAAAGGAGACCATACCTCCTATGGCACAGTGCTTACTACTTTACAATCTGGAAATAAAGTCCATTGATAGATGTGAGACAAAAGATTTGATGGAAATCTTTCAAGTCTCATACGCGACCATCAATCGTTCATTACGGTGGCTGAGCGAAAACGGTTTGGTTTCACTTGAAGGGAAAAAGACAAAAGAAGTAAGATTGATTTACTACGGAAAGGAACTATGGGAGAAAGCCATGCCTTTCCTCGTGTCTCCGGTTGAAAAAATTGCTTTTTCCGATTTCCTTCCGAGCGGAAGCCTGAAATGCGGTATAAATGCTCTATCAGAATATACACTAATCAATGAGGAAAATTCGGATATGTATGCCATCAACAGGACTAATATGCATCAGTCCGATATTCCAATCAATAAAGAATATGGATTATTCCGTATTGAAATCTGGAAATATGACCCGAAACTGTTGAGCCATACGGGAACAGTTGACAAACTGTCATTGTATTTGTCTCTCAAAGACAATGACGACGAGCGAGTTCAAATTGAATTAGATAATCTATTAAACGACATACAATGGTAAAAGGTATTGAGAAGTTCAAGGAGTTCTTCAAGGGATTTGAAGATTCCTATGTTATAATTGGAGGCACGGCATGTGAAATTCACGAGGAACTATATGCGCAGACTCCAAGGGCAACCAAAGACATAGACATCATTCTCGTAGTAGAAGCCCTGTCCCACGAATTTGTCTCCCGGTTTTGGGAACTGGTAAAAGCCGCAGGATATGAGCAGCGCAATATAGGAACAAGTGAAGGCAATCAGCATAAACACGAGTATTATCGGTTTATGAAACCGGCAAGTATGGAGTTTCCCTATCAGATAGAGCTTTTCTCACGCAATATAGGACTGTTGGACTTTCCGGAAGACGCCCACATAACCCCCATCCCGACAGATGATGATTTGTCAAGCCTTTCTGCCATACTTATGGATGATGGCTATTACAATTTCACGATAAAACACAGCTATGTTGAAGATGGTGTTCACATTGCAAATGTAGAGAGCCTTATCTGCCTGAAATGCAAAGCATTTCTTGAAATGTCCGATAGAAAGGCGAAAGGGGAACAAGTGGACAGCAAGCATATACAGAAACACAAAAAGGATGTGTTCAGGCTTGCAGCCATGCTTGCTCCTTCCGACAGTTTCGAGGATGTACCACAAACATTAAAAGATGATGTGTCACATTTCTGTGATGAAGTTAAGGACGAACTTCCCAACCAGGATTTCTTCAAATCGGCCGGTTTGCGAAACATTACCGGAGAGCAGATGTTGGAGCAACTGAAAACCAGCTTTTTGTAAAATGACTCGATTACAATACGCATCCGACCTTCATCTGGAATTTGCGGAGAATGCCAGTTATATCAAGCATAATCCGCTGAAAGTTGCAGGAGATATTCTTGTATTGGCAGGTGACATAGGGTATTTCGGAGATGAGAACTACAGCCGCCATCCGTTTTGGGATTGGGCTTCCGACAATTACAAGCAAGTAATTGTTGTTCCAGGAAATCATGAGTTTTACAAAATGTTCAATCTTGACTCTTTATATAACGGTTGGACATCAAGAATACGGACTAATGTCATTTGTTATTATAATGCTGTTATTCCTTTGTCCGAACATACTGAAATAATAGCGACCACACTATGGTCTCATATAGAACGGCAGGATGCATTCCGGACAGAACTGGCTATATCGGATTTCCGGCGTATCAAATGTGGGGACAACGATTCTCTTAACTGGACGCGCTTCAATATGGAGCACGACAAATGCTTTAGATTTCTCAAAGAAAGCATATTCAAAAGCAATAAGGAACATATCATTGTAGTTACGCACCATGTACCGTCACTTGAATTGCTTGCGCCAGAGTTCACGGGAAGTCCGTTAAACGGAGCTTTTACAGTCGATCTTACCGATTATATTACAAACAATCCTATAGATTATTGGATATACGGTCATTCACATCGTAATATTGATAAAATTATCGGCGGGACAAAATGTGTCACAAACCAACTCGGCTATGTATTCTATAATGAACATTTGGCCTTCAACCCAAACAAATTCATAGAAATATATTAGCGAAAATGAGAGCCGATCCGTCACGGACAGGCTCTCAAAAAATGAAAAAGTTGTTTTCACTTATGAACAAAAAGACTACTTATCTGAAATAAAGTTCTACTTTCGTGTGTCTGTTGGCTTCGTTCGGTACATAATACGATATGCCGCCCTCGTACATTCTGGTAATGCTTTCTGCCGATAAGCCACGCTTGATGAGTTCACCGGCAATGTAATCGGCTCTGGCTGTGCTCAACGCATTGTTGATGGAAGCTGTGCCGGTTGCGCTATCTGCCGCTCCCGCAACTTTCACAGACAGTCCATACTTCTTGGCTACATGAGCGAGCGCGTCAAGATTGACCTTTTGCAGAGAGTCCGTAAGGTGGGCGGTGTTAAGGTCAAAGAAGAAATAGACCGGAGAGCCTATACATTCGTCTCCATGCTGCATGAGGGCGAAATAACCGGCTGCGGAAACAGTGTCCGGGCGGTTGATTGCCGCATTCCGTTTTCCGGGCAGGCTGTCCGTTCCCACTTTGCAGATGCTGTCCGTATTCATGCCCTGAAGACTGTCTGTACCCGTTTCTGTTACAAGGGGCGAGTTGCCGTCCCAATGACGGTTCTTCAACCGGGCTCGGAGGGAGTTCAGTCCGCTGTAATTGTTTACGGGAAACCTCCTGTCATCGGCTTCCATGTCTTCAAACAGATGTCCGTAAGTGTCAAGCAGCCCTTCTATTTCGAGAATCTTCTTCAGCTCGTCCAAAGTCCTTCTTTCCTTGTCCAGCTTTCCGGCATATTGCCTGTTCCGTTCTGTCAGGGTGTTCGCATAGCCGGTCAGCCACTCGTTGCGCCTTTCATACGGGCGATGGTCAACAGCGCGTTTCCAGCCGACCTTGCCGATGCTGAAAGAGAATCCCGCCGTCAGCGAGAGCATGTGGTCTCCGAGACGGTTCGCTTTCCCGTATCCGTCGAAGTCCTGGAATGTGGTCGTCCCGGAAAGTTCCATCAGGACGCTTACTCTCCTGGATATGCGGTACTGGCCCTGTATGCCGTATGATATGGCAAGAGGGTTGTGTCCGTTGTCCGCATTGTGCAGCAGTCCGAGACCCGCATACGGGGAAAGCCCCCAGCGAACCTCGTCTTGTTTTGCATACCTGTTTCCGAGCAGATTCCACATCAGATCCGCATGGACATGATGATATTCCTGTGTGGACAGTTGACTGTCCTTGAAATGCAGCCCGCTGTAATTGACACGGACGCCGACCGACGGTGTGAACCATTTGCCCACACCTATAGTGTACGAAGGCTTGAGTCTCCCGAAAAGGTCTTCACAGCCGAGCGGCGTGCCGAGAAACGCCGATGCCCCTCCGGACAGGCTGACAAACCAGTTGCCGCTTTTGCGTGTCGGGACTACCACTCCGTCAAGATAAGAGGGCTGCATCGGACGTAGCATTTCAATGCCGTTACTGAAACTTTCATATCGGACAGTATCGCTGTCCGACGGTGCAGCATTCGCATGGTTGTGCAGCGAACAAAGTGCCGCAAAGAACAAAATGATATGTTTCGTCATAATCTGATACTTTATTGGTTGATTCTTTTGATTTATGGGTCAGGGATGCCGGTCAACGCTTGGGCTTCCTGCCGATTGCAGGCTTCATCATGCGACTTGCCATCCTCATGCAGCGGAGAGCCCATGCACGGTTGTCCTCGTCTTCGTCCCGTCCCCATTTGAGGTCGCTCTTGCTTCCGCCTCCGCCATGTGTTTCGGCAAAGGTGGTGGCATCATCGACCATGCCCAGGAATAGCAAGGTGGCGCAGTGCATGACCTCTTTCCCTTGTTCCGCTATGGACTGTACAAGAGTGCCGTCAAACATCTGCCGTTCCGGGCCGGTCATCCGTGCCGAAAGGTCACGGAACTCATTCACCATATTTTCCAGCATCGCATCCTTGAGCAGACTGTCCACTTTGGAATGGACATCACGGGAGTATTTGTAGGCTTCTTCCTTGAGATGTTCTGTCCTCTCCTGAATGGCATCCATGTTCTCTTTGAGGTCGGACAGCTGTCGGTCAGCCAGCTTCAGCTTATCCTGTTTGTCTGCCAGTTTAAGCTGGATATAGGCAAGCTCCTTTTTCAGCTTGTCCGTCTCAGCTGATATGGCAGCGGCATCGCCCTTGTGCTCTTTCAATTCGTCCTCAAGAACGGCGAGCCTTGCCTCTTTCTCCGCTTGCTTCTTCAAAAGATTTTCCACCATAGAGGTCAGACCCTTAACCCTGCGCTCTGCCAGCCGGATGTCCGATTGGAGATCCGAAAGGACTTCCTTGTGTCGGGCTATCTGTTCCTCAATGGTCGTACATTCCTCCGACAGCATACGACGGTATTCCTCGGTTGTTCTGTGACGAGCACCTGTTTCTGAGACACTGCTGCCTCTGGAAAGTCCCCACTTCCTGTTTACTTCTGCAAAGTCGCTGTGCAGTTGTTTCATTCTTGCGCTGTACTCGTATTTGTCCTTTCCGGCAAATATCTCCTTGTATGCAAACTTGCCGTCCCTAATTGGCAGAAGTGTACAATGTATATGGGGATTCTGTTCATCGAGATGCGCAACAAACGCCGCTATATTCTGTTCGCCATACTTGTCACAGATGAATCTATAGGCATCCTTTGCCCACTGTTCAATTTCCGGCTTTCTGACGATTCGGCTGTTATCCGCTCCTTGCTCGAAATCCACATCCTGCTTTCCAAAGGCAAGCTGCCGCATCAGTTCGCGGGAGCCGCCGAGGATAATGTTGACCACCGTCCTGTACTTGGGTTCCACCAGTCCTTCGTTCGGGTCCTTAATACCCCGCTGACGGAGACTGTCGGCCATCCTATCCGGAATACTCCGGCTTTTGTCCACAGGACGCACCTTGCCGTTTACTATCTCAAAGTTCAGATGTTCCCTTGTCGGGTCGTAGTTACCTTTCTTCATGGCATATTCCGCCGCCTTCTCACTGCGGTTACGCAGATGTTCGTTACTTTGGGCGGTGGTGATGCCTTTGGAGACCTGAACGTCGAGAACCTGTTTTGCATTTGTCATACTGCTTCTTCTGTTGCATTGGATAATCTTTCATGTCCCAGCTTGCTGCCTGCCTGGACATCTCTCCCAATGGCTCCTGTCATTGGGGTATTAGGCTATTATATCTAATGCTGATTATATTTGATTTATAATCAATAATATAAATGTATTCTACAAAGCGTTAAGTAACAAAATAGTACTAAATATTTTACTATCCAATTAGCGCGTGGAAGCGGATAGTTGTTATGGCACGTCAAAGAAGCGGATTGCTTAAAAAGGTATTCCGCAATAGGTATTAGACAGGATAAGGGAAAACGGAAAGGCAAGGATTCAGCCGGTGGGCTGCTTCCTGCCTTTTCTTTTCCTCTTCAAGATAAGTATATATTAATCTATTAATGATGGTGATTCGTTAGAACTAAAAAGAATGAATTTAGTTATTCAATTTACCAATATAAGACAATGGAGTTGTATTTATTCATAGATATTAGCTATGCATTTATATAAATTCTTGTTTAATCGGAAAGAAAATCATTCAAAGGCAAGAGTTTATCATAGAATTTAGCTACTTTTGTAACTGGATTGAGGCAACTCTTTCCATTACATATTGAAAATATCGAGGCGTTATGTCTTCTACTTGTGTGATAAAAGCGCAGGAAACTTAGATTCACAGGAAACAAGAGAGGTCGTAATGGTCTCCACGTATATGCGTGGGGCTGTTATTCCCATTTCTTTTTCCAAGGTTTTCCTACCACCTTATCACAGAGACGTGGATATACAGTACCCACGCTTCGTGGTTTTATAAAAGTCTTTTCTGGGTATTGGTAGACATTGGGAAATAGTATGGCACAGTTAATTAATTATGGACGTGAAATGCTTCGCATTAACACTCAGAAAAACACAATCGAGTATTCTACTAATGATGGACGGAGTTGGAATTCTCGTTACACAAGTTCTTCTGCTGGAATTTTCTATGATTTGTTTCAGTTTGGAAGTGAACTCTTAGCTTGTACTTCAAAAGGAATTTATTATTCTACAAACGAAGGTAGAAGTTGGAACTCTCGTTATACAGGTTCTTCTGCTGGAACTTTTCAACAACTGAGTACTGATGGACGCTACC
>ENA-OOVG01000111-OOVG01000111.1-human-gut-metagenome-genome-assembly--contig:-NODE-111-length-19935-cov-3.250050_pt1 | contig 19935 bp, 15 predicted proteins | sample MGYA00241555_ERZ501292 | MGnify/ENA primary metagenome ERZ501292 (study PRJEB25962, sample SAMEA2042362) | human gut metagenome | biome: human gut; feature: human-associated habitat; material: faeces... | reverse complement strand
TTGAAGGACTATTTGATTAAATTTTTAACTCGTCCATTTTTATTGGACACTAATGCCAGTCATTATAAAATTCCTTAAACCAGTCCGTATTGGCATTGGAACCCGTATAATTATTCCAGCGTCTGGTAGTCTCATTAATGGTACATACCGTTGTCAGTTTTCCGTCCTGATAATCTTTAATGCGCTGCAAAGCTTCTGCGCTGAACGGAGCAGCATCACCTCTATTTTCAGCTGCACGATTAAAATATTGTGCGAAGGTATAGGAGTCCATCATTTCAGGAACCGTAACAGCATCACTAAAACGAACATTCACGCCATAATTCACACGTGCCTTACCTGCTTTTCCTTTCTTAGTTTGCACCAAAATTACACCGAATGCAGCACGTGCACCGTAAATAGAAGCAGACGCAGCATCCTTCAGAACAGAAACCGATTCAATATCATTAGGGTTCAGCGAATTAAGACTACCCTCGATACCATCAATCAGAACCAACGGAGAAGAGCCCGAGCCATCACCAATCGTACCGACGCCACGGATATTAAAGCTCATGGAACCATCGAGCGCACCACCTTCGCTTCCTACCGTAAAGTTCAAGCCCGGAACTGTACCTTGCAGTGCCTGGGCTACATTTGTTACAGGACGGGCGGCAAGTACCTTGGAGTCTACCATACCAACAGCACCCGTCACATTGACTTTTTTCTGGGTTCCATAACCCACTACCACAACTTCGTCCAGCGTTTGTGTGTCATCCTTCAAAGTCACCTGCAGAGGAGTTCCATCCCAAACTACCTCGGTAGTCTGGAAACCAATAAACGAGATCTGGATTACAGATCCTTTCTCCACATTAGACAGCTGGAAGTCACCGTCAAGACCTGTCACAGTGCCATTCGTAGTACCTTTCACTACAACAGTAGCACCAATAACGGTTTCACCCAAGGCATCTTTTACAACACCTTTACAAACAGATCCCTGCTAAACTACATTAGATTCTGATACCGCACGACCGGGTATCGCATAAGCCGTTCCCGCACCCACAAGGCTCAAGAACAGCCAAAGGCTAACTGATCTAAAATTTCGGTTCATGATTTTTTATAGATTAAATTTAATATAGCGTCCAACCCTTTCGGGGTGGCTTGTTAGCAAAGTTTCATGCATCACGGTGCAAACATATAAAATATATTTTAATTAAATCTACTTTTCATAAAAATAATTTCTTGTTTGCCTATACTTTTTAAGTATCGGCATAAAAAAACAGCGAAACCAATATGCTGTTTTTCAAAATTACAATGCAAAAAGAGGAAATATATGCCTGAATGGGGAAATTTGAGGTAAGAAAACGTACGGACATAAAAAAAGGGCTCCGCCGAGCCCAACCTTTGTTAACCTTAAATCTAATACTATGAAAAACACATTGCAAAGATACGGAGGTTTCGGTAATTTGCAAATTATGCAAATAAAAAAGCATGTTTTATAACACGTTTTAAAAGAAATATAAATCCATTAACAGACGAGACATCCCGTCAGCCGAATATAGCCGCCGCGTCGAGGCAGGGGCAGGCCTTGGGCGCGGTGCCGGGCAGGTCGCGGTGGCCGCACACCACGGCTTGCGGGAAGAGGCGGCGCAGGCGGCCGAAGAGGTCGTGCAGCCGCTCGGTCTGCGCCGCGGTGCGGGTGTCGGCCGAACGGCCCTCCGCGTCGAGCCCGCCCTCGTAGCAGATACCGATGGAGCAGCGGTTGTAGGGACGGCAGTGGGCGCCCACCTCGAGCAGGCCGCGGTGTTGCGTCAGGGTGCCGTCGCGGCGGACGTAGAAGTGGTAACCCACGGTGCGGAAACCGCGGGCGCGGTGGTCGTGCAGCAGCTGCCCGGCGGTGTAGTCCTGCGTGCAGCGGGTGGCGGAGCAGTGGAGGACGAGGAAGCGGACGCTGTCCGGTCCGCCCATCAGCTCGCCGTCCTCCATCCGGGTGAGGAGGGCCCGTTCGTCGGGCACCTCCTCGCCGCCTACGGTCAGCGGATAGCAGTCGTCGGTCATGACAAGAAGGGGATTAAGGGTGAACAACTGGTGACGCCAAGTGCCGTCAGGGCGGCGATGGCTGCCTGGATGATGGCCTTCACGATGGAAGTCCAGGTGATTTTCTGGGTAGTAGACATAGAAATGAAGAATGAAGAATGAAGAATGAAGAATGAAGAATTGAGAATGGAGAATAAGGGATCGGGTATGGGTGGGAGTGGCTGGCACGCCGGACACTCCCCACTCATCACTCGTAACTCGTCACTTGTAGCTCGTAGCCCGTCACTCGTAGCTCCTTTACAGCGGGCTTTCCTCCTGTCCGTCCTCGCCGGTGCCGGAGGTATCTTCGCCGCCGGAAGTGTCTTCACCGGCCGGAGTGGAAGTTCCGTTGTACTTCACGAGGCTGATCTTGTCGGGGATGAGGTCGTAGATGCGGCTGTTGTTCACCATCGTGAACGAAGGGCGGAAACCGGGTACGAGGGCCTTCACCAGGGCGGCCGAAGCGTCCTGTTCGGTGCTGACGCTCTTGCCGTTGATGAACCGCAGGTACAGCTTGCCGAAGCCCAGCAGCTCGATGGCGTACCCCTTCTTGAGGTTCTCCACCACGTAGTAGGCATAACGGTCGAGCACGTTCTTCACGTCGCCGGGGCTGGCGGTCGATTCGGCGGCAATCTGGCGGGCCACATCGTCGGTCGTCAGGGTGCCGTAGCACACGGGGGCAACATTATAGACGGTTTCGCCCCTGCGGTCACCCAACTGGATGACACGCTTCATCACTTTGTAAGCAGTTGGCATAGTTTTTCTGTTTTAGCAGGTTGATATTCCGTTATTTCTCTCTTGAAAACCGGGGAGGGCGCCTCTCCCCTTTTCCTGTTACAAAGTTAGCGCATGCGCCCGGGGCCGCGGGCGATTGGCGTCGATAAGGGAGGATGAGGAAGGGATTAAATTACAAAGGGAACATGTCAAGGTTCCAGCAGGTCGGACACCTGGCCGACACTGCCGTCGCAGGGCGCAGGCTCGATGCCCAGCAGATGGGCCAGCAGCGGATAGATGCAGGTGTTGTCGAACAGCGCGGTGCGCACATATCCGTGCTTGAAGTCGGGACCTTCGGCCCGGAAGGGCACGCAGAGGTCCGAAGCCGTGGGGTCGAAGCCGTGGTTACCGAGGTTCACCCGTCCGTCTTCGGACACCAGCCAGCCGTTGTCGGGCAGGGCCACGATGGGAGCCACGTTGGGATTGGATCCGTAGCGCAGGTAGGCAGGCACGTCCTCCCGCCGCCACACGCGCAGGTGGGGCACCCGTTCCAGGGCTTTCAGGATGTCGTCCTCGTGACCGGCTTTGGGGAAGATCAGCGTGGGCAGGTCGGCCAGCACGCGCTCGCACCAGTCGGGCTGCAGGTAGTCCGAGAGGCGGATGATGCGTTGGGGCGAGGTCGGCGCCATGCCATGGTCCGAGGTGACGATGAAGTTGATGTCTTCCCCTCCGGGCAGGGCGCGCAGGCGGGCATACAGGTCGGCCAGCAGCAAGTCCAGCCGTTCCACCGCCTGGCGGGTCTCGTGCGAAGCCGGGCCGTAGCGGTGGCCGCTGCTGTCGGGTTCGTCAAAATAGAGCATGACGAGCTGCGGCCGGCGGTCCTGGGGCAGCGTCAGCAGCCGCTCCACCTCGTCGAGGCGCTCGTCGTAGGTCAGCAGGGGTTTCTTGGCATAGTCGTGGTAGTAGTCGGGATACTGTCCCCGGATGGCCACGTCGGAACCGGGCCAGTAGACCACACCCACCTTGACGCCTTGCCGGCGGGCCGTCAGCCAGATAGGCTCGCCGCCGTAGAACGAGCCGTCCTTGCCCGTCACCTTGTCGCCGATGCTGAAGGTGCGGCCCGAAGCCACATCGTAGAAGCGGTTGGCGATGATGCCGTGATGGTCGGGCACCAGGCCCGTGGCCAGCGTGTAGTGGTTGGGGAACGTTTTCGAGGGGAACGAGGGACGCATCACCGCGCGGACGCCTTGGCGGCCCAGCATGTCGAGGAACGGTGTGTCGTACATCTGCGGATAGTCCCAGCGGAAGCCGTCGAGCGACACGATGACCGTCGTATGCCCGCCGGCATACAGGCCGAGGGCGACAAACAGGAATATAAACAGTACAAATTTTCTCATGGGGCAAAGATATAAAAAGAAAGAAAGAGCGGCAAACCGGCCCCTTATTTTCATCCAGGATATGCCGGCATTGCCGCCCTCTTTTCAATTCTCAACTATCAATTTTCCATTCTCCATTAATTGAAGTAGTACTTCACACCAATCTGCATCTTCCAGCACTGGTCGTAGTTGCGGTTGAACGTCCAGCTGGTGAGCGGCGTGCCGTCGCTGTTCTTGAACATGGAGAAGTAGGGCGTGCCGTTCTCCACCTTGTCCACTTTCAGGATGGCGCCACCGTTGCAGTTGCTCATGTTCTTCTCTACGCCCCACTTGGAGTTGAAGAGATTGCCCACGTTCATGATGTCCACGCTCAGCTGCAGCTTGTTGGTGGTCTTGCCCAGCTTCAGGTCGAAGTCGTGGGCCCAGCGGAAGTCGAAGCGGTGTACCCAGGGAGCGAAGGCGCTGTAGGCCTCGGCATACTCGCCCTTGTGGTTCTTCAGGTAGCTGTCCTGGTTCACGAAGTCCCAGAAGAGCTGGCGGTCGCTCTCGTTGGTGAAGTGGATTTCGCTGTCGTCCTTTGGGATGTACATCAGGTCGGTGGCGTTGCCGTCGCGGTTGATGTCGTTCGAGTAGACGAAGCTGTAGCCCCCGCCGCGATAGCCGGTGTAGAACAGGCTGAAGTGATCCTTATGATATTTGTAGCTGATGGAGGCGATCACACGGTCGGGGATGACGTAGCGCGAGTTCTGCAGCTCCACGTTGTTCGGGCCGTTCACCGTGTAGAGTCCCGACCAAGCCGAAGTGGCGTTGCTGCCCGGCATGCCGGATCTTTCCTTCATCACCGTGTGGGTGTAAGCGGCCATCAGGTAGAGGTTCTTCACCGGTTCGGCGGTAGCCGTCAGGTTAAAGGTCCAGCCGTAGCCCTTGTGGGTGTTGGTCAGCACGCAGGCGTTGGTGAAGTTGTTGTCGCCCACCTTCGTGTAGTAGCGGTAGTCGCTCGGATAGAGGTAGCGGTTGTCGGCACCCTGCAGGCGCTCCCAAGTTTCGTCGATGGGCTTGATGTTATAGTTGTCCAGGATCACGGCGTTCACGTTCTTCGTGTAGGTGAACTCACCGGTCAGGGTCAGCGGGAAGGACACGGGGAGCTGGTAGTCCACGGCCAGCGAAGACTTCCACACCTGCGGCATCTTGAAGTCCTTGTCTACGCCGGCCACTTCGGTAGGCACCGTTCCCTGGTCGGGCGTGATGTTCTCCGGCGCGCCGAGCAGCTCGCGGATCTTGTTGACGTCCGTCACCAGTCCGCCGGCAAAGTTCTGCAGACGAGAGTCTGAGGCCGTCACGACACCGTTCTCGTAATTGGTGTCGGCGTGTACCAGGTTCTGCACCATACCCGAGTTGGTCGGCATGTTGGTGAAGAACACCAGCGGCAGACGTCCGGCAAAGAGTCCCGTGCCGCCGCGCACCTTCAGGCGCTTGTCGCCGAAGACGTCCCAAGTGAAGCCGATACGCGGAGAAATCTGCACGTTGCCGTCGGGCCAAGCACCGGTGTCGATGTGGCGACCGCCGAAGTCGAGGTCATAGATGGCGTTGTTGCGCATCAGGTCGTCGCTGTTGAAGGAGATCATGTCAAAGCGGATACCGCCCGTCAGTTTCAGGTTCTCCAGGATGTTCCATTCGTCCTGGGCATAAAGGCCGTACTGGTTGAACACCACTTCAGCGTTCGGGTTGGTCTCGCCGCCGTAGCCGTAAGCCAGACCTACAGTCTCGGGAGCCGCACCGTTCAGGAAGTCGTCCAGCGAACGGTAGCGGTAATAACCCGTACCGCCACGCATGTAGGCGTTGTTGGCCAGCTGGTGCTCGTAGCTGAAGCCCGCGGTGATCTTGTGCTCGCCGGCATAGTAGGTAAAGTTGTCGGTCACGGTGAACACCTTGTTCTGCACGCGGTTGTTGTGAGAGAACAGCTCGTAGCCCAAGCTCATGTAGGGCGTCAGGCTCTGGGTCACCGTCCCGTCGGCCGCCGTCTCGTAGCCGCCCATGATGTCGATGAAGGGGAAAGGCGAGGAGTTGGAGCCGCGCGTGTCGTCGATGTTCGTGTAGGTGAACAGCAGCTGGTTGGAAATCTTGTCGCCGAAGCGGCTGTTCAGGTCGGCCGAGATGGTGCTCACCTTGTTGTCTATGGAGTACATCGAGTTGGCGAAAGCCATGGAGTACTGCGACAGGCGGTCCATACCGCGCAGGCGATAGCCCGTGTCGCTGGAGTTACCGTTCACGGGGTTCCAGGCCGTGTTCTTCGTATAGTTGTAGCGCACGGCCAGGCGATGGTCGTCGTTGATGTTCCAGTCGATGCGGCCCAGCAGCTTCAGGTTGCTCTCGTCGGCGGGGAAGTCCGTGAAGGAGCCCGTGTCGTAGCCGTAGCGCTCCATCATGAAGTCGCGCACGCGCTGCATGTCGGCCACGGTGGTGCGGGAGATGTAGTTGTCCGGATCGGCCACACCGTCCTCCGACGCGCGCCAGCGGTTGATGACCGACGGAATCTTAACATACTCGGCGTTGGCGAAGAAGAAGAGCTTGTTCTTCACAATCGGTCCGCCCAGGGTGAAACCGTAGGTCGTGTTGCGGTTCGTGCCGCGCTCGCCCAGGTCGGCGTTGTCCACGCGGTTACCGTGCATGTTCTCGTTGTTGTGATAGACGTAGGCCGTTCCCTTGAAGGTGTTCGTACCAGACTTGGTCACGGCGTTGATACCGCCGCCGATGAAGTTGGTCTGGCGCACGTCGAACGGAGTCACCACCACCTGCACCTCGTCGATGGCGTCCATCGAGATGGGCGTGCCGCCGCCGGGCAGGCTGGACGAGAGTCCGAAGTTATTGTTCAGGTTGGCGCCGTCCAGCGTGAAGTTGGTGGAGCGTCCGTCACCTCCGGCGAAGCCCATGCCGTTGGCGTAGGGCGAGAGGCGCACGATGTCCGAAATGCTGCGGCTCACGGTAGGCAGGGCCGACAGCTGTGTGTTCGAGATATTGGTCGTCGCACCGGTCTTTTCGGCGGCAAACTTGGAACGGGTACCCGTTACGACCACCTCGCCCAGCTCGGTGACGTCTTCCGCCATGGTGATGTTGAGGTTGTAGGTCTCACCCAGCTGGAGGGTGATGTCCTCGATGACACTGTCGGCAAATCCGACATAGGTAATTTTCACTTCGTAAGGTCCGCCCACGCGCATACCCTGGATGGCCCACCGGCCGTCCATGTTGGTCACGGCGTTGTACGTTGTTCCCGAAGGTTTGTGAACAACCCGTACGAAGGCACTGATAATGTCCTCACCCTGCTTGTCGGCCACGTGTCCGGCCATTGCTGAAGTGGTCACCTGGGCGTTCACTGTCGCCGCCACAATCATCAAAAGGGCAGCAAAAAAGAATAATCGCATCTGTTTTACCATAGCGTTTCTGTTTTTAATAGAAATTTGTTTATGTTCTGAATTCGCCGCGAAATTACTAAAAAAGGCAAAGAGGGATGTTACAAACCGATGAAAGATGCAGGCAGGTGCCGTCCGCCAAGCCCCACGCGATGCTCCCTCCCGTCATCCGGGAACAGGAGACACGGACGAAGCACGGCCTGACAGTCCAAGAAAGTACGGCCTTATGGGATAACGCAGCACTTCCTGAGTACCCGACGAAGCACGGCGTGACACCCCGAGGAAGTGCTGCGTCAGGGGGCGACGAAGCACGGCGTCACGGCTCGCCCGCTACGGTTTCAAGCAGCCGACAGGAACCACAAAGACACCATCTTCAGGCCGACGGTAGGCATACTCGCCCGTAGCAGTCAGCACCATTCTGAAAGCAGGAGCCTTCATACGCGTCGTGTCTATCTGACCGGCCAGCAGATTAAGTGTGGCCGCACCGTCATTAATCAGCGACTGTCCTCCCAACTTGATTTCTATCAGCCCGTATTGTCCGTTCCGCAGATGGACAACCGCATCACATTCCAATCCGGTCTTGTCGCGATAATGATACACGCTACCACCCAAGGCTTCAGCAAACACGCGTAAGTCTCTTACGCACAGGGCCTCGAAGAAAAATCCCATCGTATTCAAGTCGTCCATTAAGTCGGCAGGCCCTATGCCCAAAGCGGCCACAGCTATCGACGGATCAACAAAATAACGGGTATCCGCCGTACGGATGGCTGTTTTCGAACGAAGATTCGGATTCCAGGCCGGCATGTCCTCCACTACAAAAATCTTTCGCAAGGCATCCAGGTAAGAAGCAATAGTATCTTCGTCGAGTGTAGCCGAATCGTTATTCTTCAAGTCTTCACGCAATGTAGCCACCGAGGCCTGGGTTCCCTGATGGCGGGCGTATGCCCGCATCAACCGCTGTACCCTGTCTGACGCACGCTTCACTCCGTCGGCTCTCGTTACATCTTCCTTCGTCACCGCGTCATAGTAGTCGAAAGCCTGCTCCAACGCCGCTTCCTCCGGCATACCCACGGCCATCGGCCAGCCACCGCGACAAATCAGAAACGCCACGTCCTGCAACTTCAGCGCGTTCTTCTCCAACAGTTTTTCGGGGGCAGCAAACAGATTGCCAAGGCTCACTGTTCCGTTCGATTCTCCAGACTCGAACAGGGTCATCGGACGCATCATAAGCCAAGCAAAACGACCGGTACCCGAATGTTCCCTTTCCGATTCCGCCCGCCTGTCGGGCACAGCCGATCCGGTCAAGATGAACTGCCCCATCTGCCTGCGGCAATCCACCGCATAACGCACCGCATCCCACAATTTAGGCACGGTCTGCCATTCGTCAATCAGCATCGGCACCTCACCGGCCAATGCTGCTTCCGTATCGATTTCCAGCAGATTTCTGAAATGCTCCTTTACATCAGTCCGAGCCAACATAATCTTGCTGGCCGCAATTTCCCCGGCAGTCGTGGTCTTGCCGCACCATTTGGGACCTTCTATCAGTACTGCTCCCTTAGTCCGTAACTTCCGGGCCAACAGGCTGTCCATTATCCGATATCTATAACCTTCCATATTCCATTGATTTACATCAGCAAATATAAAGATTATTCCTAAAATTCGGTAATTTGACATCATATTTTTCGGTAATTCGGCAAAAATTCGTTCGGTTATTCGGCAACTATACACAGGGCGGCTTTCGCGTCACGGCTCGCCCAGGTACTCCAGGATGAGACGGGCCTCGCGGACGGTGAGGTTGCGGCGCTTGTCGAAGGGGGTACCGCCCCGCGTCAGCTCGGCGTAGAGCGGACGGCAGCGGCGGATCCAGGAGGTGAGACGGCGGACGGCCTGCTCGGGTTCGGCATCGGGGAAATACTGGCAGGCCAGGGAACGGCGGGTGTAGGTGATGGTTTTCATAATGGAAAATTGAGAATTGAGAATTGAGAATTAATAATGAATAATGAAGAGGATGTAACATCCACCCCTGTAGGGACGCACCACGGTGCGTCCGTGTCCTCCGCATTCGGGTGAGAATCTCGCGGACGCACCGTGGTGCGTCCCTACAGGGGGACAATGTTTTTTCAGCCCCGCCACAGATGCCACAGATACTTTCATAAACTTTTCGGACTTCATTAAATAAATAGGCTGCCTTTAAAGGCAGACCATTTATTTATTTTCTCGCGTAATATTTACGGAATTCACTGTGGCATCTGTGGCAACATTGATAATCAAGAGGTTGCGCCGGCACTTTCATCAAGAAGGTTCTGTTTTTCAGCAGAAGACTCCGGTAAAACGCTGTTCATTTCATCTACAGAACGCTCCACGACCAACCAAAACCGACCGTGGTGAGTCTCCACCTGTTCGAACCCCACCTCCTTCATCGCCCGCCCCACCTGCACGGGGCTGAGCCGCATCGACGCGAAGCGGGCGCAGATCTGCGAGGCCGTCAGGTAGCGGCCCTTCTCCAGCGGCGAGGGACGGCGGTAGTGGGCCAGGATGAGCTCGCGGGCGGGGTTGGGCGCCTCAAAACGGCGGTTGCGGCGGTTGAGTGCCTCCACCTCGTCGCCCTGGAACCAATAGCGGAAGCCGCCGTCGAGCAGGGCCTTGGCCTGGGCGTAGACACCCTCGTAGTCGATGGGCGTGGTCCAGGGGTTCTCGATGTGCTCCACCTCGAAGGGCAGCCAGCGGCGGTTGCCGGTGTCGTCGGTGAGGAACTGGAGGTTGTTGCCCGTGGCGCAGAACGAGGCCACGTGGGGCAGCCGCACCTTGTTGCGCCCGTAGGCCGGACGCTCGTTGATGTAGAGCGTGGTGGTCATGGCCTTCAGCTGGTTCAGCTCGGGACGCTGCATGGAGTCGATCTCCTCGAAGTTGACGAGCAGGTTCTCGGTCATGGTGAAGAGGTCGTCCTTGGTGAGGCGCTGCGAGTTGGTCTTCGTGGTGTAGTAGCGGCGCAGGCAGGGCGGCAGCAGGTTCTCCAGGAAGGAGCTCTTGAACGAGCCTTGCGGACCGAGGAGGACGAGGATTTCGTGGTTCACCACGCCGTCGTCCAGCGCGGCGGCCAGCAGGCCCACCAGCCAACGGCGGAAGTAGTGGTCGAACTCGGCGGCCGACGTGCCGCGGCACACCACCATCCGGGCCAGGCGGCCGATGGGGTCGGACACGCCGTCCCAGGGCGGCAGCGCGTCCAGGTAGCGGCGCAGGGGGTGGTAGGCGGGGACGAAGTCGCTCTGCAGCAGCGTGCGCAGGCGGAAGAGGTCGGCGTCCAGCCCCTCGTGCTGCATGGCGCGCCACAGGGAGTTCTCCAGCGCGTCGGTCATCAGCTGCCAGCGGGGTTCCTCCTCCCCTGCCCCGTCCGTGAGCCGCACCTCCAGCTGGTGGATGAGGAGGTTGCGGCGCAGCTGGCACCAGCGGCCGATGAAGGCCTCCATCTGCTCTACCGACACGCGGGGGGCGCGCCCGCTGCCCGGCGTCCCTCCATTAATAGCAGAGGTACGCGCCCGCGCATAGCGCGCGAGGCGGCACGTGGCGTGCTCGGCGGTCAGGGCGTAACAGCTGCGCACGGTGGCCGCCACGGAATGCTCGGCGGCGTCGTAGTCGGCAAACTCGCTGAGGGCCCACGCCTCGGCATCGGCCTCGCTCACGCCGAAGCGGTTCATCCAGTAGAGGCAGCGGCTGATGTAGGCGTTGTGGCTGCCGGGGGCGTAAAGGATGCCGTCGTCCTCCACCAGGCGGCGCACGGTGGGGGCGGCGCTCACGGCCCGCACGGGCCGGCCCCGCGAGGCACGGGGACGCACAGGCGCCTCCAGCTCCACCGCCAAGGCCTCGGCCTCGGGGCGGTAGCACACGGACGGGTCGTGGCAGAGGGCGGACATGCGGGTGGCGTTCTTGCACTGGGCATCGGTGGTGACGCCCGTCAGACGGGCGTAGTAGTCGTTCACCGTCTGCCAGGCGCGGGCAAAGGCCGGGGCGTCGGCAGGCACGGGCGCCACGCGGGCCACCACCCGCAGGCCGCGGCCCGAGAGGGTGACGTAGGACAGGAACGTGTGGGCATCGGCGCGGACCCGTGCGGCCAGCGCGTCCAGGCGGTCGGGCTCCACGCCGTCGATGTCCACCATCACGAAGCCCGAGTAGCCGCGCACGTGGCGGCTGCTGCGCCCGCCCTCCAGGGCGACGGCACAGACAAAGGCGGGCAGCTGGCGTCCCTTGACGGCTGCCTTGCGGCGTTTCAGTTCCTCGGCCGCGGCGGTGTCGGCCTCGGCTTCGGCCCGGGCCAGGCGGGCGCAGGTCTCGCGGTAGAGGCAGGTCAGGGTGAGGTAACGTCCTCCACGGATTTCTTCCACCAGTGCGTCCCACGGGGTGGGCACGGGCACGGTGTCGCGCAGGGAGGCGAAGCGCGGGGGCTGGAAGGAAAGGGTCTGTTCGGTTGTTTTCATAACATGTTTCTTTTAAAGTTTGCGACGAAGTTAGCCCTTTCATTTTTGGCCGTGATGTACACATGGGTGCATCATTTTTAAGGGAGCACAGTGTAATTTATGATTTATCCACCAAACAGGGGCCGTAAACAGCCCCTGCCGACCGGAATCATCACAGGCCGGAACGGAAAAAAGAGAGGAAACCGATGGATTTTTCGGAGAAATTGCGTAACATTGCAGCCTCAAAACCCCTTACTGCATGACAACACGCTATCTCTCCCTGCTCTTCTTTTTTCTGACCTTATTTCTGAGCACTGCCTGCCGGCACGACAGCCAGACCGGCCGCATCCTGAACCAGGCCGACTCCCTGCTGGCTACCCGCCCCGACAGCGCCCTGCACCTGCTGGAACGGCATGCCGACCGGCTGCCGCCGCATTCCACACGGGAGTGCGCCCGCTATGCCCTGCTGCTGGCACGGGCCCTCGACAAGTGCGAACAGCCGCTTGAACCCTGCGACTCGCTGCTCGACGCAGCCCTGGCCTGCTACGACAGCCGCAGCCCCGAACGGGCCACCGCCCTGCTCTACAAGGCCCGCCTCGAGGTGGAAATGGACTGCCCCGAACGTGCCATAGCCCATCTGCAGGAGGGGCTGGAGATACTGCGGCACTTCCCGGAAGCCGAAGAGATACGCCGCCATACGCTCAGTTCGCTGGGCAACCTCTACTTCGAGAACAGCCACTACGAGGATGCCCGGCAGATGCACCTCGCCCTGTGGCCCCTCTGCCACACAGACAAAGACAAGGCCATTGCCCTGAACGCCCTTTCGGACTATCCGGTGGTCCAGGAGAGCGGCGACTCGGCCGTAGACATTCAGCGACGCGCGCTCCGCTACGCACTGGCCAGCGGAGATTCGGGCGTGATTGCCATGTCGGAATACAACCTGAGCCTGCGGTTTTATTCGAATGACGACATCGATTCGGCCATCCACTACGCCCGTCGCTCCCTTGCAAACACGCCCCACGGGCATGACCCGGCCCAATGCTACAGCCTGTTGGGAAGCCTGTATGCCGAGCAAGGCATCCATCCGGACTCGGCCCTGCATTACCTGCAGCAAAGCCTGACAGGCACCTCATTTCCGGACCTCGCCGCCTATCTGGACTTGTACGAAGTGGAAAAGGAACGGGGCAACTGTCCCCAAGCCCTGCACTACCTGGAAAAACATGTAGACATCATAGACTCCCTGTTCATCGCCGAAAGGAATTCAGGTATCAACCGGACCATCTACGAATACAAGACGCGCCTGCGCGTACAGGAGGCCGAAGCCCGGAACCGCGAACACCGGAGCCGCATCGTGCTGACAGCTGTGGTGTGCTGCGCCCTGCTGGCCCTGCTGTGCCAGCACCTCTACCAGAAGAAAAGGCGGCAGAAGCTGGTCTACGAAAGCATCCTGCAGGAACTGGAACAACGCCAGCACACCCTCCAGCAGGAAATAGACCGCAACCAGGAAGCCCTCGACCGCCTGCAACAGGAAAAGACCGACCAGCAAGCCGACCAGGTGCAACAGACACAGCACCTGAGGCAGACCATCGACCGGCTGAAAGCAGAAAAACTGCAACTGCAGCACCAGCAGTTCAGGGGTACCCGCATCTACAAGAAGATACATGCCCTGACCCGGCAGGATACAGCCGATCGGAAAGCATGGAAGGTACTGTCTCCCGACGAACGGACCGAACTGCGCCGCACCGTCGACGGGATTTATGCCGACTACATCGCGCATCTGCAAACCCTCTACTCCCCCCTGACCGAGGACGACCGCCTGTATTGTTGCCTGGCTGCGGCGGGGCTCGACACACAGACCATCGCGCTCTGCTTCGGCTACACCGACACCCACACCATCAACCAGCGAAAATTGCGGCTGAAGGCCCGATATATCGGCCCGAAAGCGTAAAGTGTGACTCCAGCCGAAAAATGCACATTGATTTACAGACAGTTAGCTTTTTAAAGTGTGACTCGCTTTCCTTGGACTTCGCGGTCTAAAGGCGTAACTTTGCTCCATCATTAACCCCAAAAACATTCACACATTATGAGAGCAAAGTATTATTGTATGCTGTTTCTGTCGCTGCTGTTGATTCTGCCGATGAGTGCAGAAACAACAAGTAAAACCAAGAAATTGATTATCTACAAGACACTAAAGGAAAAGATGGTCACCCGCACCCCCTCCACCTTCGACGTTCACGTCGAAGAAGTGAACAACACCCTTCAGATTGTCTTCACCGGCACACTGCCGGATGCCGAAATCCGCCTGACGGACAAGAACGGCGACACCGTCATCAACGAAAGCCCCACCCTTATCTACGATGGGATGACTCTCTATGTACATACCCCCACCGGCTATCCGTATCTGCTGGAAGTGGAGTCGCCCGCCCTGGAGCTGACAGGGGAGATTGTGGTCGATGAGTATTGAACCTTATTTTTTACCAAACCTAATATTAACTAAAAAACAAAGCGTATGAAAACTTCATTCATTTACAAAACAGTTTTAATCGTTCTCCTGCTGGGGATGGGATGTAACAGTTATGCACAGCTCAAATTCTATGACAACAATCGCTTGACGATAGGTAACACCACCCCATACAGCTTTTATTATTACACTTTTGTGACAACAGGAATGTACATGAAATGTGCGACTAACAATTTCTTTCAAATTGATGTAAGTGCAGCAGCTACGCGTCTGGCGAGCCATGGGAATCAAGTTGTGTTCTACAACACCCAAACCAGCACATTCAACGACCTGCAAGTCAGAAAAGTATATAATTACTCGGATGCCTTGGCCAAAACCAACATCAAGCCACTAAATACAGGTTGTGACATTATCAGCAAATTGAAACCTGTAACCTATAACTTCAAGAATGATATTTCCTCAAACGCTAATCAAGAAATAGGGTTATTGGCACAAGATGTAGAAAAAGTTTTGCCTAATCTGGTATTTACAGACAACGAAGGGAAAAAATTAGTAGACTACATTTCCTTGATCCCCATATTAATCAAGGCTATAGATGAACAACAAAAGGAAATCAATGAATTAAAAAGCAGACTGTAATGCAACAAAGACACTTGAACAGGGAGCAATATTTCAACGAACTGGCCCAGACGGCACGCGAACACTACATCGGTTACATCAGCCGATTCCAGCCCATTACGCCGACAACAAAGGTGCTCGAAGTGGGCTGTGGCGAAGGCGGCAATCTGCTGCCCTTTGCCGAAATGGGATGCCGGGTGACGGGCATAGAACGTTTTCCCGAACGGGTGGAGCAGGCTCAGGCCTATTTTCAGAAGAAGGGATACAGCGGCCGTTTCATCGCGGACGACTTCCTGAAATACAAGCCGCAGACGAACGAGAAGTATGACCTTGTACTGATTCACGATGTCATCGAACACATTCCGGACAAGGACAGCTTCCTGGAACATCTGAAAGGATTCGTCCACAAGGACAGCCTGATATTCTGGGGATTTCCTGCCTGGCAGATGCCCTTTGGCGGACACCAGCAGATTTGCCGCAGCCGCCTGTGCTCGCACCTCCCCTTCATCCACCTGCTCCCTGTGCCTGTGTACCAGTACTTGCTGAAAGCCAACAAGGAAACAACCGGATGCATCAACGAACTGCTGGATATCAGGAAAAGCCGGGTAACGACAGAACGGTTTGAGCAACTGGCCGAGACACACGGGCTATCCATCGTGGACCGCTGCCTGTGGCTGGTCAATCCGCACTACGAACAGAAGTTTCACCTGAAGCCACGGAAGCTGCCTGCCGCGCTTTCGCGGATCAGATACATCAGAAACTTTCTGTCAACCTCCTGCTTTTACCTGACCCGATATCATCAATCCACTTAACCGGCACTATTATGAAAAGGAAGTTAGCAATATTATCCGTCATCTGTACAGCAACCATCGCACTGAACAGTTGCAGTGAAGAAACCGAAAATATTTATAATGAACCAGCCCTGACCCGAACTGCCAGCGAAGCTACCGTAACCTTCTCCAATCGTACGGTCACCACTGATGAAACGGTTTCGGGAACAGATATCATCACAGAAAATATAACAGTTAAAAATCAAGCAAAACTGACGTTTGAAATAGATAACTCCGTTACGATAAACGGCCCATTCACCGTTGAATATGGTTCAGAACTGGAAATTAACTAAACGACAGATGAGGATGAAACTTTTGATTTCATCCTCATCTTTTTTTATCCCCTCGTACCGTACTACGAAAAACACCTTGAACAACCATGCCCCATCTTCTCCCTTCACAATCCGACGAACCCGGGAAGATGGACAATACCTGGATACAGACCGCCGCCAGGGAGCTTTACGAAATCAGGAAACGGTGGCACCTCACCTCGAACCGACAGTTCGCCGAGGCCCTGGCCATGAATCCGCGTACCACGGCCAAGCTGAACCCTGCCCACCCCGACGGGTCGCTGACGCTGGAGACGGTGGACCGCATCTACAGCACCCTCACCGCCCTGTGCTGCCTGTACTTCGGCCCCGAGGAAATGGACGACGAATACCGGCGCCTGGCCGACTCGCGGATGCGCATCGCCCGAAGTGTGGCACCGCTGCCCGCCGCCGTCCGCAAGCGGCTGGAAGAGGAACAGGGACAGAAAGAAAAAGGGGACGTACCGTTGCGGCCGGTACATCCCCTCGGATAAAAAACTTCACTTGTATGAAAAATTGCGGAGAGAACGAGATTCGAACTCGTGATACCCTTTAGGGGTATACACGCTTTCCAGGCGTGCCTCTTCAACCACTCGAGCACCTCTCCTTCTTGATTTCGGGGTGCAAAGGTACGACAAGTTTCCGAATTTTCCAAATCCTGAAGCCGGAGTTTGCCCAAAAAAGGGGGAGGACCTCCTTGCGGACATCCTCCCCGGAAAATATTACAATTGATGTATTACAAGTGATTATTCCTCTACTTTTTCATCCACCGTATTGTAGTCGAGCACGGTCTTCTTGTTGGCCAGCATGCGGTCGTACTCTTCCTTCGAACCGACGATGATCTTGTCGAAGTCGCGCTGACCGGTACCGGCCGGAATGAGGTGACCGCAGATGACGTTCTCCTTCATACCTTCCAGCTTGTCGACCTTGCCGTTGATGGCTGCCTCGTTGAGCACCTTCGTGGTTTCCTGGAAGGATGCGGCAGACATGAAGCTCGAAGTCTGCAGGGCGGCACGTGTGATACCCTGGAGAATCTGCGTCGAAGTGGCGGGCACAGCATCGCGTACCTGAACCAGCTTGAGGTCGCGGCGCTTCAGCATGGAGTTCTCGTCGCGCAGCTTGCGGGCGGTGACAATCTGACCCGGCTGCAGGTTCTGCGAGTCGCCGGCGTCGGTAACCACCTTCTTGCCCCAGATGCGGTCGTTCTCTTCCATGAACTCGATCTTGTCGACCACCTGCTGCTCGAGGAAGCGGGTATCGCCCGGCTCGTTGATCTCGACCTTGCGCATCATCTGGCGGACAATGATCTCGAAGTGCTTGTCGTTGATCTTCACACCCTGGAGGCGGTATACGTCCTGCACCTCGTTGACGATGTATTCCTGTACGGCCGTGGGACCCTTGATGGCCAGGATGTCGGCCGGCGTGATGGCACCGTCGGACAGCGGTGTACCGGCACGCACGTAGTCGTTCTCCTGTACCAGGATCTGCTTGGACAGCGGAACGAGGTATTTCTTGACTTCACCACCCTTGGAGGTGACGATGATTTCACGGTTACCGCGTTTCACCTTGCCCATGGTGATCTCGCCGTCGATTTCGGAAACGATGGCGGGGTTGGACGGGTTGCGGGCCTCGAACAGCTCGGTGACACGGGGAAGACCACCGGTGATATCGCCGGCCTTGCCGACGGCACGCGGAATCTTCACAATCACTTCGCCGGCCTTCACCTTCTGGCCGTCTTCCACTACCACGTGGCCGCCCACCGGGAGGTTGTAGGTGCGGATAAGCTCGCCGTCCTCGGTCATGATGTGCGCGGTGGGCACCTTGGTCTTGTCCTTGGACTCGATGATGATGATTTCACGCAGACCGGTCGATTCGTCGGACTCTACCTTGTAGGTGACGTTCTCGATGACGTCCTCGAACTCGATCTTACCGGTAGCTTCGGTAATGATGACCGCGTTGAAGGGGTCCCAACGGGCGATGAGCTTGCCTTTCTCCACCACTTCGCCGTCGGCCGCATACAGCGTAGAGCCGTAGGGCACGTTGTGGGTAGAGAGGACGATGTCGGTGTTGACATCGACAAAGCGCAGCTCGGCCAGACGGCCTACCACTACCTTGGCGGGCTGGCCTGCCTCGTCGACCATGTCGACGGTACGGAGCTCTTCGAACTCCAGACGGGCGTCGTTCTTGGCCACGATGCTGGCGTTGGCGGCGATGTTGGCCGCCGTACCACCGGCGTGGAAGGTACGCAGAGTCAGCTGGGTACCCGGCTCACCGATGGACTGTGCCGCGATGACGCCGACAGCCTCGCCCTTCTGTACCATGCGGCTGGTGGCCAGGTTGCGGCCGTAGCACTTGGCGCAGACTCCCTTCTTGGACTCGCAGGTGAGCACGGAACGGATTTCGACGCTCTCGATGGGAGAGTCTTCGATCTTCTGGGCAATCTCTTCGGTAATTTCCTCGCCGCCGGCCACGATGAGTTCGCCGGTCGTGGGGTGTACAATATCGTGTACGGATACACGTCCCAGGATACGTTCGTACAGCGTGGCGATGGTCTCGTCGTTGTTCTTGAGGGCTGTACAAACCAGTCCGCGGAGCGTACCGCAGTCTTCTTCGTTGATGATGACGTCGTGCGACACGTCTACCAGACGACGGGTCAGGTATCCGGCGTCGGCCGTCTTCAAGGCGGTGTCGGCCAAACCCTTACGGGCACCGTGGGTAGAGATGAAGTACTCCAGCACGGACAGACCTTCCTTGAAGTTCGAAAGAATCGGGTTCTCGATGATCTGACCGCCTTCGGCACCGGCTTTCTGCGGCTTGGCCATCAGACCACGCATACCGGAGAGCTGACGGATCTGCTCCTTCGAACCACGGGCACCGGAATCCAGCATCATGTAGACGGAGTTGAATCCCTGGTCGTCGGCCGAGATGGTCTTCATCAGGATGTTGGACAACTCGGAGTTGACGTGTGTCCAGATATCAATTACCTGATTGTAACGTTCGTTGTTGGTAATGATACCCATGTTGTAGTTGTTGATGACCTGTTCCACTTCTTCGTAACCCTTCTGTACGAGCGCTTCCTTCTCCTTGGGGATGATGATATCGCCCAAGTTGAACGACAGACCGCCCTTGAAGGCCATGTAGTATCCCAGGTTCTTGATACCGTCGAGGAAGTCGGCCGCCTTGGACACACCGCACACCTTGATGACGTGGCTGATGATGTCGCGCAGTGACTTCTTGGAGATGATGGTATTGATGTATCCGGCTTCGTCGGGCACCAGCTCGTTGACGATGACACGGCCCACGGAGGTGTCGTGCATCATCTTCTTGACAACGTTGCCGTTCTCGTCGACGTCGTTGACGATGACGCTGACCGGAGCGTGGATGTCGCACTTGCCTTCGTTGTAGGCGATGAGGGCTTCTTCGGGACCGTAGAAGGTGAGGCCTTCACCCTTGGCACCCTTGCGGAGCTTGGTGATGTAGTACAGACCGAGCACCATATCCTGGGCAGGCACGGTGATAGGTGCGCCGTTGGCCGGGTTCAGAATGTTGTGCGACTGGAGCATCAGCAGCTGTGCCTCGAGCACGGCTTCGTTGCTCAGCGGGAGGTGGACGGCCATCTGGTCACCGTCGAAGTCGGCGTTGAAGGCCGTACATGCCAACGGGTGCAGCTGGATGGCCTTGCCCTCGATCATCTTGGGCTGGAAGGCCTGGATACCCAGAC
>ENA-OOVG01000091-OOVG01000091.1-human-gut-metagenome-genome-assembly--contig:-NODE-91-length-22927-cov-4.632083_pt1 | contig 22927 bp, 24 predicted proteins | sample MGYA00241555_ERZ501292 | MGnify/ENA primary metagenome ERZ501292 (study PRJEB25962, sample SAMEA2042362) | human gut metagenome | biome: human gut; feature: human-associated habitat; material: faeces... | reverse complement strand
ATGCCCATGAAGAAAACTCCTTGTCTCGCATGTGCATAGGCCTGACTTCACTGATATTGGAATCTTGCTTGTTTTTACTGATTATCAGAACCGTTTCTGCCTTGTTTTCGAGTTCGGTTCCAATATGACCTCTGGTGTTATTGTCATTCTTATTAAGGTGTAGCACGCAGTGGATGTGAAGATTGTATTTACTTGTCCAAGCCATGAGCATAGTCATCACATCTGTAGATTCCTTGGCATTGTTGATATCATACATGAGATCTCGCAAGCCGTCTATAATGACCAGTCCTACATCCTCAAATGTCCTGAGGGCATAATCTATGAGGGCAATACGTAGAGTAGGAGTGAACTCCCTTAATCCATAGAACTTGATGCGCTTATCTTCCTTTGTCAGGCTCAATCCTGCAAGGCGATAGATGCGTTCTATCACATTGTGACAATGAAACCTGCTTTGTTCTGTATCGAAATAAAGGATTTTGCGTTTCCCGTCAGGAAGACTGGCTCTATATTTGAGTACTGTAGAATTATTTACAGCTGCCGCTACCATTGCTGTTATATTAAACGTTTTCTTGCTCTTTGCTTTACCGGTAGATGCACTGAAATTACCAAAGGTTGCTATGGTACAATCTCCAACCCATAAAATCTGTGGTGGAACAGGAGGCTTTTCACATGCTTTTATTTCTCCTTGTCTCAGGTAGTTGTCTAGTTCCTGGTCGTTGAATGTACTCTTGCTCAGCATCCCGACTTCAAGAGAGCTTTCCACTGAACATTCCTTATCATTACTGTTTTTCCTTCTTATCATGACATAGTTCTTTTTTATTATCATTTTTTGAGGAACTTATGACAACTTCTGACTTTTTCAGTAAAGCAGTCAGTTGAGCATCTGTATAAACCTCCGTTTTATTATGTTTTTTCCTTTTCATTGTAATATTCTATTTATCATTTTTCTGTTTTACTATCCCTACATGGTTTTTACGCATCCACCTTAGAAGTTCTTTTCTGTCAAAATAGATTAATTTCCCTTTTGGCTTGAAATGAGGTATCTCCAAATTCATTGTGAGTTTGTAAATCTGGGATTGCGTCACGCCTAAGTATTCAGCTACTTCTGTAGTGGTCAACATTTCTTTGACAGAAAATAATTTATCTTCAATTCTGCTCATTCGTTCATTGAAGACTTCTGGTTCCATTATTTTTAACTCTTTGACCTGCATTTCTAGAAGTTCTATTCTTTTTAAAAGAATATTAAGTTCAAGTTTGTTACTTCCCATATTTTAAAAGTTATTATATTAGACAATAGAGGCTTACCGCCGAGAACGAATCGATTCGACGGTAAAAATACCCCTATTTTTTTAGTAATAACTGAAGCCTATCCTAACAGATGAAAGCGTTAGGAGGAGTGTTAGGTGGATTTCCTTTCAGTTGTTGTACTTTCTTTACTTTATATCATTTCTTTCAGTTGTTGCACCAAGTTTATGTATGCCTTTCCTGGAAAATCAATAACAGAGTCTTTCAGTTCTGTTAACCTGCTACTGATTGCTATACGTGTGGAAGACTTCATAGTTTTCTTAGGTACAAGCAGTTTGTTATCAGCAAGTAATGATACCCAGTTGTAGGGTATCATCTTTTGTCTGGAAAGCTCATATAGCAATGGAAGTATGCTAGCCATATTGGTTACAATCAACCCATTATTAAGGTTACATTTGAAAAAGTCATCTATAGTCTTTTCATCAACTCTATTTACAAATAGATTTGATTCATTAGCAAATTGTGTAATTAGTTGAATTTGGGCCTTATTAAATGAAGCTAGAATTTTAGATTTTGTAACCTTACAATCTAAATGATTAAACGAGTAAAGCATTTCGTTGAAGTCTTCCTCCTCAAAGACTGTACGGGTAAAATACTTTTCTACCAAATCTTTTCTGGTAGAAAGCAGTTCGTATAGACAGAAGATATTTCGGAAATGATTACGGACTACTTCTTCTACGTTAGAGAAGATAGGAAGGTGATAACTGATGAAATCGTTTATGTACCGGTCATACAACTTTTCATCATTAAGAATTTCCAACTGGTACTGCTCATAAGCAGCACGAAAAATTGTCCAAAGTTCATTTATGGACGTAACAGTCTCTTGTTTTGTACAATGTTCCGGACATTGAATACACAAAAAGAGAGAGCAGAGAGGATTTTTTCATCTTACTCATAGTTCTTCTTGTATAAAGTTTATATTTTGATAATTGACAACTATCTGCATATAATTGCAGACAGTTTTTATGCGGTTATTTCGATGTAAATATTATATTATTCTCTCACACTAGTTTGCAAAAATATTATAATGTGTATGTTATGCTTGCATATTGGTAATGAATATGTCTGTAAATAGCTGATACCCGTTATCTATTGTGCTTTTTTTCTTTGTGTTTATTTTCTCCGATTCGGTTTTCGCTTTATAGTTTTAAGGTAATCTTCATTTATCTGTTCAGCAGTTCTCATATCTACATCAATTCTTCCCAACTCAGTCCATTTTAAGAGTTCGTCTTTATATAGAATATAGTTCTTACCTTTTTTGGTACCAGGGATATTTCCCTTTCCTAAATGATAGTACATTGTTGATTTTTTCATGCGAAGAAACTCACAGGCTTCATCCAATGTCATAGGAATATGCTCTGCAGATAAACTGCTGTCTTTCTTTTCTTCAATTTCTTCTTGTATATTGTTGAGTATCTGTTCAACACGTTCTATTTTCTGAAATATTTTGCCAATTATTTGTGGCATGTCATTAAATGTTACTTCTTTTACATCCATAATTGAAATATTTAAAATTCATGTCACAAATGAACTGGCTTATTTAACGGTGATATAACATCATACAGAATAATTTCAAAGTAATAGAAAGTAATTTCAGATAAGTTGAAAGGAGAATCTGTAATCACCTTTTTCAGGAATGTCAAGGTCTATAATACAAGTACCGCGTTGACGAAGATTGCGTCTGATTGTTGAGACTTCAATATCTCTGAGCTCAATGGGGAATACCATTTTTGCAAACAGTGCCCGCTTTTCTCCTTTCCAGTTAAAGCGTTCACCGATGTTCCAGGCAAGATGGCGAAGATCAATTGAGCCAAGACGTCCATCCGTACTAACTGAAACAATAGCGGCATCCTCGTTAGTAATCCAAGACTTTATATTATTACATACTATTTTCACATCAGACTCTTTCATATAAGGAGAAAGCATAAGCTGCACATAGGCAGATACAGCTGCAAATTTTTTCTGATTGAGTTGATACTCTTGATCTTCACGTTGTTTTCTTACTTCATGATAATGACTGATTGCTTCTTCTGGTATAGGCAAGGCATTTGCATCAGCTGTTTGAATTTTAATTTTTCTTTTAATCTGTGTAAATAACAATGCTATTATGATGGAAATAATAATGATTTCTATAATAATCGTGTTTGTGACTGAGTAGTCTAAGCCAGCTTGGTTATTAACGCAAAATGTCGTATATGGAAAGAATATAGCCAAAGTTGTAAGGCTACTGACCATGATTAAAAAGAATTTCTCCCTATGTTTTGTTTTCATAATTACTTCAATTTGTTTAAGAATTACTACACAAAAATAGGGAGAAATGCATGAATAATTCGAAAGAATCTATAAGAAAATGCAAGTAGTTAACTATTTTAATATATTGATATTCAATATTTTGAGAGGTGGTTTTCTCTTCTCTTGTTTTCCTTTCTTTCACTTGTTATTATTTTGTTCTCTTTATTTGAGTTCTTATTTTCACTTGATTTCTTATTCGTTGAAACACTTTTTAACAAACTAAGAGAGAGCTTCTGAGATGCTTCCTTGGATTTGGCATCTGCGTGTCGAGCGTAAATCTCTGTGGTCGTTACGTTGGCATGTCCAAGCATGTTCTGCACGGTGTAGATGTCTGTTCCAAGTTCAACTTGAAGGGTTGCAAAGGTATGGCGGGCCACATGGAGTATAAAGTAAAAAGCAATAGCTAACAAGATTGAACAGATAAATCGTAACGTGTTGGAAATAAGCAGATATTCATCATTTTGCTTAAAGTTGAAAAAGCAATGAAGTGCAGAATATTGAGCGGTTTCAGTTACCAAAACGTTAGCTGTCCAGTTACCTGAACAATATAGGTAACGGTGAGCAAATCAAGCAATCTGAGACCGGATAATTTCTCACTGATTTACAATGTTTTGCATATCAAAGAACGCTTATAAGAATTGTAGTTTTACAACAAAAAATGTAAGCGTATGAAGATTGAAAAATTCAAGGTGTTGCTTTACCTTAAAAGAAGCGGAACAGACAAGAACGGAAAAACTCCGATCATGGGCAGAATTACGGTAAACCGTAGTGTAGCACAATTCAGTTGTAAACTGAATTGCAGTGAGAAACTTTGGAATCCGAGGGAAAGCCGGTTGAACGGCAAAAGTAAGGAAGCGGTGGAAACCAATGCCAAAATAGACAGGCTGCTTGTTTCCATACACAAAGCATTTGATACCCTTGTAGAACGGAAAACCGATTTCGATGCCGTTTCAGTAAAAAATCTGTTTCAAGGTGGAATGGACAGCCGCATAACTCTGCTCAAACTTTTTGACCGTCACATAGAAGAAGTCAAATCTCTTGTCGGTGTGGAATATTCATTACGAACGATACCCAATTATATTTATACGCGGCAACGACTTGCCGAATTTATATCCAGCCGTTATAAGGTTTCCGATCTTGCTTTCGGACAATTGAACGAGCAGTTCATAAGGGAGTTTCAGGAATATGTGGTCATAAAGTGTGGATTAAGTGTTGAAACCGTGCGCCATTATCTGGCTCTACTTAAGCGGGTCTGTCGTATAGCCTTTAAGGAAGGACATTCTGACAAATATCATTTTGAACATTACACTTTGCCAAAGAAACTGTAGAAGCCACCGAGAGCATTGAGCCGTGAGGATTTTGAAAAACTCCGTGATTTGGAAATAGAGGAACACCGCTGGTCGCATATTACTACCAGAGATCTTTTTCTTTTCGCCTGTTATACTGGAACCTCTTATATTGATGTAGTGTCCATAACCGAAACAAACCTTGTAAAGGATGACAGCGGAGCTTTATGGCTGAAATATCAGCGAGGAAAGAACGGAAAATTATGCCGTGTCAAACTGCTTCCGGAAGCAATAGAGCTTATCGAAAAATACCGCAGCAAATCACGAAAGACACTATTTCCACATATAGAACACGGGGCATTGATGTGGAACTTGTCCAGTCTGAAGGTTATGGCCGGAATAGATGGTCCGCTTACCTATCATATGGGACGGCACTCGTTTTCGACTCTGATCACACTCGAAAACGGTGTACCGATAGAAACGGTCAGCAGAATGCTGGGGCATTCAGACATTTCTACTACCCAGATTTATGCGCGGGTTACTCCAAAGAAACTTTTTGAAGACATGGATAAATATATAGAGGCTACCAAAGACTTGAAATTTGTACTCTGATAATAAGTATCACCAATAAAATAAATTATACGATTATGCGCAGCACATTTTCAATATTACCATACATAAACCGCAATAAAGTAAAGGCAGACGGTACCACATCCGTCATGTGCCGAATTTCCATAGACGGCAAGAGCAGTGTATTTTCCACAGGGATATATTGCCGTCCCGAGGACTGGAATACCGAAAAGGGGGAAATCAGGGAGCAAAGAGCGAACAACCGTTTGATTGAACTCCGCAACAAGTTGGAACAGACTTATGAAAAGTACTTGAAAACAAAAGGTGTTGTCAGTGCAGAATTGCTTAAAAATGAGATTACACAGGCCAATACAGTGCCGGAATACCTTCTTCAGGCCGGAGAAGAGGAACGTGAACGGCTCAGAGTCCGTTCAGTTGAAATCCGGTCTACCTCCAGTTACAGACAGTCTAAAAGTACACAGGCTTACCTATGCGAATATCTGCTCACACTAAAAATGACGGATATAGCATTTGAGGACATTACGGAAGATTTCGGTTATGGTTTCAAACAGTTTGTCAAGTCAAAAGGCTGCAAGGCTTCTCATATAAATCATTGTATGACGTGGCTGAACAGGCTGATTTATATAGCTGTTGACAGGGAAATTTTACGCTTCAATCCGATAGCTGATGTTCCTTACGAAAAGAAGGAAGCCCCCAAGCTGAACCATATCAGCCGGAGCCAGCTGCAACTGATTATGGAACGTCCGATGCCCAACAAATGGCAGGAACTCACACGGCGTGTCTTTATCTTCTCTGCTTTCACTTCATTAGCATACGTGGATATGAAGGAACTTTATCCCCATCATATCGGCAAGACTGCTGAAGGAAGGCGTTATATCCGCATTAACCGCAAGAAAACCGGAGTTGAATCCTTTATACCACTTCATCCGGTTGCCGAGCAGATATTGGAACTTTATAATACCACGGATGATACGAAACCGGTATTTCCTCTTCCTAATCGGGATATGCTCTGGTATGCCGTTAATGAGATAGGGGTACTGGCAGGAGTCAAAGGAACACTCAGCCATCATCAGGCACGACATACGTTCGGAACCTTGCTACTTTCTGACGGTGTTCCGATAGAAAGTATCAGTAAAATGATGGGGCATACAAATATCAAGACAACTCAGGTATATGCCAAGGTTACTGATGATAAGATCTCAGAAGATATGGACAAACTAATGGAGAAAAGAAAGAGCAGCAGTCAAACCGATAAAAAACAGACCTGTATATGAAAAGGAAACCAATAACAATCAATGAAAGTGGAAATATTATTATACAAACGATCAATCCTTCTAAAATTTGGATGAACGAGCCGGAACTGATTTCTTTCTTTAACGTAATTGCACCAACTTTCAGAGCAGCAGTCCGGACTGTTTATAAGAAAGGTACATTAAATCCGGGGTTAGTGGAAAAACGTATCAAACAGAAAGACGGTTGTTACGAGAATTTTTATAATGTGGAAATGATTTTTGCGCTGGCATTCCTATTGGATACTTATCCGGCAGACCGACTGCGAAAATATCTGATAACAAAAGCTGTAAAAGAAAATGCAGCTCCTTTTGTTTGTATTATTGGCAAAAATCATTCCTATCTGAAATGTTAGATTCCTGTCTTAAAAAGCAATAGCCGACAGTAGGCGGATAATTCCAGCCTGTCTGTCGGCTATTGTTATACACGCAGACTAAATACGATTTACTTTGTATGCTTCCCGATAATTCTCCTGAAGCATTTTCTCAATATCACTCTCCCGGTAAAGGATTTTACCACCCAACTGGTAATAGGATATTCTCCCTTCATTACGATAATCCTGAAGCGTGCGTCTGCTCAGTTTCAATTGTGCCGACACTTCCTTGTCGGTCAGATAGCGTTCGCCACCCAATACGGGACGGTTTCCGACCGCCAGATTCTCAATCCCGACCATCATACGGTCAAGACTTCCTATGATACGGTGTACCCATTCTCTGCTGTCTGTTCTCAGTTCACTCATGTTATTATGGATTTAGTGGTTATTGTTTAACTGTTATATGTTACGTCCTCTGTAAATAGCCTCTTTTCTTCTGTCCTCAACTTTCTTGACGATACCCTGCACATCTTCCGGCTTATAGAATATCTTGTGATTGATTTGAGAAAAAGGCAGGGTACCGTTATCACGGAGTGTCTGCAGGGTACGGGGCGAGATGTTCAGATACCGGCACACGTCCTGATTGTCCATCCACTTGTGCAGCGTCCTGTCGTTCTCCCGGTTGCAAATTTCCATGACCCGATGCTCAAAGTATTCAAACTTACGCACCAATTCCTCAAACAGTTGCTTTTCTATTCCTACAAATTCCATATCGTTTCCTTTTTTGTTGATTGATGTTTATTCTTTTTTCGTTGTTTGCGACAAAGAAAAGCCATATATTCTGAAAGGCAATGGTTTCCGCTTAACTGGCAGCATGTGGCGCTGATTATCTTAGTTATGAGGCCACATTCATATCCTTTTCTGTAAATATCCCTATATTCATGGACTCCATCCAATAACGATTTACAGAATAAAAGATCTATGAATCTGATTCAATAAAGGTCCATAGCAATGGATAAGGAATGGTTTATTTCCCTGTAACCTTACTTCATTACTTTTCCAAGCCATTGATTAGATAAGGAAGCAAAGAATTGTTCCTTCAATGATTCACAGACATGAATGTTTACTACAATACTACAATACGACATTAAGTCAGTAAATATTCAAGTCAATAAATCAGTAACTGTTTGAATCCCCGGTTCATTGTTTCATCAAACAGGAAAAGTACCGCATTCTACACCGATTGCCCTATATGCAAACTGCAACAGGCCACATTGTTGCCACATCCCGACCAACTGTTTGACTATTGGAAACTTATATTCTTTTTTTGCCAGACAATTCATTCCGAGATATATCGGAACATGGCAAACAAAATGAGAAAATAAATGATGAACAGAAACGGAAAAACAGGCCTGTCCCCTCCATAAGATGATACCGACAACGGTATTATTTCTCCCCAATTTATAGGGAGCATATTCAGAGACGCTCAAAATAGCGGGATTCTGGTTTTTAGTGGGGCAAGTTTGTGTTTCGGGCAGACCGAAACCGCTTGCTCCCACTACAGGAAGCAGCGAGAGACTCATCCCGCAGGTCTAATCAGTACATTCATTTTATACAATAGTCAACAGATGGAAAAGAAACAGAATACAGAAAGAAACAACAAGGGCGGCCGTCCTCCCAAGAGTACGACCGACAAACTGAAATACCGTGTTACCGTGAAACTGGCGACACCGGATTACTATACACTGAAAAGCAGGGCAAGAAGCGCAGGCATATCGGCAAGCGAATACCTGAGAGAATGTTTCCGTAAGGGATATGTCCGGCAAAGACTTACAGCGGAACATTCCGACTATATCCGTAAGCTATGCGGTATGGCGAACAATCTGAACCAGCTGGCTCATAAGGCAAATGCCGGAGGATACGATACGGCAAAGCTGGAATGCCGTGTACAGGTGGCAAGAATCGAAGAACTGCTGAACCATATCCTGCTATGATTGCGAAGATTGTAAAGGGAAGCGGATTCCGTGAGGTTACCGGCTATATCATTGACAGTAAAAAGGATGCCAGGATTATCGCACATGCCGGCTTGTTTATTGAGGATGTTGACACAATAACAAAGGCTTTCGAAGCACAGGCCGGAATGAATCCGAAAGTATCCAGACCGGTCGGACACATTGCACTGGGATTTTCCAAAGAGGATGAAAGCAGGCTGACCAGCCGGATTATGGCAGAAATAGCTTTGGAATACATGGGACGGATGGGCATAAGGAACACACAATTCTTCATAGTCAGACATTTCGACAAGGAGCATCCCCATATACATATTGCCTACAACCGGATAGACAATGATGGCAGGACCATATCCGACAAAAACGAGCGGTTACGGAGTGCACGCATCTGCAAGGAACTGACGAAGAAATATAACCTGTATTTTGCCAACGGCAAGGAACGGGTGAAGCAGCACCGCTTGAAAGAGCCGGACAAGACCAAGTACGGGCTTTACTCCATCCTTAAATCGGAGGTTTCAAGGTGTGGAAACTGGAACATTCTTGCCGCTAATCTGAAGAAACAAGGCGTGGAAATTCAGTTCAAGTACAAGGGCAAGTCGGACGAGGTGCAGGGTATAGTTTTCACCATGAACGGCTATTCGTTCAGCGGTTCCAAGATTGACAGGCGGTTCAGTTTCTCCAAGATTGACGCAGCATTGGAACGGAACAGACGTACCGAACGAATGGAAATGCAACCGCTCTCGCGCCATGAAGAACTGCCCACGTTTCAACCTGAATCAAGTGGTAACGATGATTCCTACAACGGTTCAATAGGTCTTTTCATGCTGGACAACACGGACGGACAGGCTGAGGAAAACCGCTTCGAGGAAGAATTAAAACGCAGGAACAAGAAAAAGAAACAACGTAAAATAAGATTCTAAACATGGATAATAATGAAGTTTACTCGCTCTTTGAGGACATCAAGAACGGTCTTAAAGGTATCAGTAGTAAGTTGGAGAATACTCCAAAAGTAGCAAACAATTCATCAGGTGGACAGCCTTCGACGGTGGACTTGGCCCCCATAAAGGAGCTGTTCGACAGTTCCGCAAAGGAGCATCAGGCACAGACAAAAGCCATGCTGACCAAATTCGCTGAAGCGGAGGTTTACGCATCGAATAGGATTCTACACCTGTTACGGGCTTTGAAGGAATCGTTTGCCCTAAGTTCGGAAGAACGCGATACCGAGCCGCAGGAGCATATCCACCGTCATCAATTCGACATCAAGTCCAACAAGGTGCTTTCTCTTTTGGCCGGCATGGGCATCGTATGCAGCCTTTCAATTTGGGTCAACATTGAGCTATGGAAATCCAAGCGCCAGTATGAGGACGATGCGTTGAAGTTCCGCGTCATCCGCTCATGGGGAGGATGCAATGCCAGTCATATCCTTTGGCTGAACGATGTGTTCGACATCCATCGCAACGAGGAAACCATTGAATGGCTACATCAGGAGACTGACGGCTACGACAGAAACTTGAAGGCTGTTTCCGACAGCCTGATGCAGGAGAAGTTGAAAGTAGAACAAATCCTGAAATAGCGATATGATACAAATGCAATGCATGATACGCCCTCCATAAAAATAAAAAATGAGTAACATGAGAAATTTATGGTTAAGTTTTTACTTGTTCTCATCCTTAATCATTATCTTTGCAAATATCATCAATCTATTATCGCATTTTTGTAATACAGAAAAATATGGGAACAGAAAAGATAAACAGAATAAAAATAGTATTGGTAGAACAAGGCAAGACAGGAAAATGGCTGGCCGGACAATTGGGGAAAAACGAGGCCACCGTTTCGCGTTGGTGTTCCAATACGAGCCAGCCATCATTGGAAATGCTAATGAAGATAGCTACCATATTGAATGTAGATGCGAGAAGATTGATCAATAACGGGATAGAAGAATAAGGTCATGGCTAAAAAACAGCAGAAAGAAAAAAGTATAGAAGAAACCCTTTGGGATTCGGCGAATAAATTACGTGGGTCAGTTGAACCTTCGGAATACAAGCATGTGGTATTGAGTCTGATATTCTTGAAATATGCCTACGACCGTTTTGTGGAACGCCGCAACGAACTGATTGCAGACGGCAAGGAAGCGTTCGTTGAACAGCCTGTATTTTATAATGCTAAGAATGTCTTCTACTTAAACGAGATAAGCCGCTGGGACTATCTGATAGAAAATGCCAAACAGAACGACATTGCCATCAAGATAGATGCTGCTTTGGCGCAGGTGGAGAAAGACAACCCGACACTGAAAGGAGCTTTGCCAAGTAATTATTATTCCGGATTAGGGCTTGACCGTACCAAATTGGCAAGCCTGTTGGACGTCATCGGCAAGATAGATACACAGAAAGACAAGGAACACGACTTGATAGGTCGTGTCTATGAGTATTTTTTGGGCAAGTTTGCCATAGCCGAAGGAAAAGGCAAAGGGGAGTATTATACGCCCAAGACAATCGTCAACCTCATTGCAGAGATGATACAGCCTTACCGGGGCAAGATTTACGACCCTTGTTGCGGTTCCGGCGGCATGTTCGTACAGAGCATGAAATTTATCGAAGCGCACCACGGTAACAAGAAAGACATTTCCGTCTATGGACAGGAATACACCAATACCACGTATAAGTTGGCGAAGATGAACCTTGCTATTCGTGGCATTGCCTGCAACTTAGGTGAACGTGCTGCCGATACGTTCCATGACGACCAACACAAAAACTTGAAAGCGGACTTCATCATGGCAAATCCGCCTTTCAACCAAAAGGCATGGCGAGCAGAAAACGAACTGACCAACGACTCACGTTGGCACGGGTATGAAGTGCCACCTACAAGTAATGCCAACTATGGATGGATTCTGAACATCGTTTCCAAACTGTCAGCCAATGGCATGGCGGGCTTTCTGCTTGCCAACGGTGCGTTGAGCGGCGACGGCACCGAGTTGAACATACGTCGCCAACTATTGAAGAACCATTTGGTGGAAGCCATTGTAATCCTTCCTCGTAATATGTTCTACTCTACGGATATCAGTGTTACACTTTGGATATTGGCAGGGAATCGCAAAATCCGCACAGTAGAACAGAACGGTGAATTAGTGAACTACCGTAACCGGGAAAATGAGGTTTTGTTTATCGACTTGCGCCAATGGGGCGAACCGTTCGAGAAGAAATATATCCAGTTCTCCGGGGAACAGATTGCACAGATAGCCGAAAACTTCCATAACTGGCAACGCGAAGGTTATGAACAGACCTATCGTAATGTACCTGAATATTGTTATTCTGCCACGCTGGAAGAAATCGAAGCAAAAGGTTGGTCGCTCGTGCCCAGCAAATACATCGAGTTCAAGAACCGGGATGAAGGCATCGACTTCGATACGAAGATGACGCAACTGCAAAGTGATATGCAAGAATTGTTTCGACAGGAAGAAGAAAGCAAGCGGGAATTGTCGAACTTGTTTAAGGAATTAGGATATAAATTGTTATAGCATAAACAAATACGTAGCATGAAGAAAAATTTTGTAGAGTCTGCTGTAGTCAGGCAAAATGTTCTAAATAATACTATTGCAATGGATACGCTCCAACAAACCTTGTCTTTAGATGGTGTAATGTTTGAGAGTAAACTCACATTCATTAAAAGACAAGTAGCAGAATTCTTTGAAGTCACAGAACGCACCATAGACTATTGTATTGAAAAGAATGAAAAAGAAATAGCCAAAAACGGTTACGAGGTTTTACGCGGCAAACGCTTGGTAGATTATAAGTTAGCTTTTCAAAAACATTTTGGTAACGAAACAGATTTCGTTACCAAAACTACGGTATTGGGAATTTTTGATTTTCGTGCTTTTTTAAATGTTGCAATGCTATTGACAGACAGCGAAAAAGCACGTAGCTTACGGAGCGCCATCTTAGACGTTGTGATAGACACAATTAACAAACGTACAGGTGGAAGTACGAAATATATAAATCAGCGTGATGAAGATTTTGTTTCGAATATCTTTCGTGGAGAAGTCTATCGAAAAGAGTTTACCGATGCTCTGCGCGATTGTGTGGCAATGGGAAATATAAAATATATGATTTATACAGACAAGGTATATAATAGCATTTTTAAAGAGAACTCTACAGAGTATCGTAAGATACTTAATTTGGAGAAGTCTGAGAACATGCGTGATACTATGTATAGTGAGGTGTTGGATATTATTGCCAGCTATGAAGCAGGATTTGCAGAAACATTAAGAAGCGAGATGGAAGAGAAGGGGCGTAAATTATCGTCTCATGAAACAGACATCTTGTTTTCTAAATTTGAGAATCAACGTCTTTGGGCTCCATTACGAGAGAAAGCTAGAAATAAAATGGCAAGCCGGGATTTATGTTTCCGCGATGCTCTGCATAAGAACCTTGAAGAATATATCAGTGCAGTTCCTCAAAGTGATTTCGAACGTTTTCTTGGAGAAAAAAGTATGGAACTCGATAAACGTTTAGAAGAATATAAGGATGCTTTGAAACGACTAAAAGAGCGGGATTGAAATGGAAGTAATATATATCACACACGAACAGGCCATAGAGACCCATAAAAAAACCATTGAATATAGTGGTGGGGGAGACATGTCTATATTGAATATAGGTTACTTGGATAGTGTATTGGAACACATTCAAAATGATGATTACTATCCAACGTTTGAAGACAAATTAGTGCATCTTGTTTGGTCTGTCAACAAAAATCATTCCTTTTCAGATGGCAATAAACGTTTATCCATCACTTTAGGTAGTTTGTTTCTTCTTTTAAATGGTCGTTTATATTGTAATAGACGTTTTCTTCAGGAGATGGAAAACATCAGTTATCATTTAGCTGCAGGGCGTATTGACAAAGAACTTTTACGGGATATTATTCATTCTATTCTTGAAGGAGAAATGGATTTTGATGAAGATTTGAAGATACGTATTCTTGTTGCTATTGATGATCAGTTTATTGGATTTAATGAGGAAGATGCTAATCATGAAGAATGATTATAAACGGTTAGGCAATTATATCCGCGAGGTGGATGTAAGAAATCGGGATTTGAAGGTGACGAAACTATTAGGCGTCAGTATCTCCAAAGAGTTCATGCCATCCATTGCGAACACTATTGGAACGGATATGTCTTCTTATAAAGTAGCTGAACCTCGGCAATTTGCATACGGTCCGGTTACATCACGTAATGGAGATAAGGTTTCTATTGCTTTGTACAAGGACGATGAAAAAGCAATAGTCTCACAAGCCTATACGATATTTGAAGTTAAGAACAAACAAGAACTCCTCCCCGAATACCTGATGATGTGGTTTCGTCGCTCTGAGTTCGACCGTTATGCCCGTTTCAAATCACACGGCAGTGCGCGAGAAATTTTCAGTTGGGAAGAAATGTGTGATGTAGAACTGCCCGTTCCTCCCATAGAACAGCAGCAAAAGATTGTATCCGAATACGAAGCTATTACCCATCGCATCCGCCTTAATGAGCAAATCATCACTAAGCTGGAAGAAACGGCGCAAACCCTCTATCGCAAGATGTTTGTGGATGGGATTGATAAGGAGAATTTGCCGGAAGGATGGAGAATGGGGATGCTGGGAGAGATTGCAAAAATAACAATGGGGCAATCTCCTGACGGTGAAAGCTATAATACTAAAGGCAATGGAATCGTTTTTTATCAAGGAAGAGGTGATTTTGGAAAAAGATTTCCAACAATAAGAATGTACACAACAAGTCCGACAAAATATGCAAATAAAAAAGATATACTTTTGAGCGTTCGTGCACCTGTCGGAGACTTAAATGTAACTTTGCATGATTGTTGCATCGGTCGAGGTCTCGCAGCACTTAGAAGTATATACAATTATCAAAGCTATCTATTTTATCAAATGCTAAATTTATCAGATACTTTCAATAAGTCCAATGACGATGGCACTATATTCGGTAGTATTAATAAAGATGACTTATTCGGATTAAAAGTAATTATTCCATCAACAAGAAGCATAATGATATTTGAACGTAAAGCGTTTTCAATGGACCGAATGATTGAGTTAAAAAACAAAGAAATAAGAGAATTAATCGAATTACAGTCTTTGCTTTTGGCGAAGATGGGGCAATAAAGTCAGTGAATTATGTCATTCAATTTAGTAAAAGCAATATTTATAAATCGTGCACCGTTTGAACATTTGGCACTTGATTTCAAAGAAAAAGGGATAAATGTTTTATCTGCAATTAATGGAAAGGGAAAGACCACAGTTCTTTCTCATATTGTTGATGCATTTTATGAAATGGCAAAACAGTGTTACACAGGGTCTTTTGAAGGAAAAGAAAATAAATTTTATAGATTTTCTTCGTCTATATTCCATCTTGACAATTCGAAGTTTTCGATTGTTTACTTTCGGTTTAAAATAGACAGAGACATTATAGACTATATTGATTGTAGGGGGAAAGACCTAACAGTTGATAATTATGAAAGTATTATTCAATTGGAAAATCCAATTCCATTTGAACGAATCAAAAATAAAGTACACAACAACAATTGTGTAAAAGTTTTTTCTGGAAATCTAAATAAGGAAAAGATTATGTCTATTTTTGACAATAATATCTTAACTTATTTCCCAGCTTATAGATATGAACAACCATATTATCTGAATGACCCATATAAATTCTCCGTAAAATTTAATATAGACTCACAATTTAATGGCTATCTCACAAATCCAATCGAAGTTACTTCAGAGATAGAGGCTTTGGCGAATTGGATTATGGATGTTGTTTTAGATTGGATTAATTATAAGCAGGTGCAAGAATTTAAGCTCCCAACAGGACAATCAAAAAGAATTGATATAACACCCGAAAGTATAATTTTCCAAAATTTAAATCGCATTTTATCAGCTACTCTATCATCAAAATACCCAGATAGATGCCTCCGTTTTGGTATTGGGCGAAGGAATAATAGTGGACAACGAGTATCTATCATGTACGATAATCAGCAAGGCACTTCATATCCAATTTCACCTAATATTTTTTGCCTTTCTTCTGGCGAATTGGCTTTGTTAAGTCTGTTTGGTGAAGTTTTGAGGCAAGGTGATAACATCAGAAACAATGTACAACTTAACCAAATTGCAGGAATAGTATTAATAGACGAAGTTGATATGCATCTTCATATTAAACTTCAAAAGGAAATATTGCCTGAGTTATTAAATTTATTCCCTAATATTCAGTTTATAGTTTCTTCTCACTCTCCATTTTTTAATATGGGACTCGCTGATACTTTATTGGAACGTTCTCAAATAATAGATTTGGATAATAATGGCATTACTTGTTCTCCAACAAATAATAGCCTGTTCAAAGAGGTTTATGAATTAATGACTAATGAAAATCAGAGATTTGCTAACAAATACAAAGATTTAAAAGGTAAAATACAACAAATAGAAAAAGCAGTAATAATAAGTGAGGGAAAAACCGATTGGAAACATTTTAAAGCTGCATTATCTTATTTTAAAGAAAATCACGAATTTGAAGATATTGATTTGGAAATAGTAGAATATGATTTTGATTTTGGTGATTCTAAGTTAAACAGTTTATTAACCCAATACAGTTTGTTCCCACACAAATATAAAATCATCGGTATTTTTGATTGTGATGAAGCAAATGGGAAAAATATTCACGCAAAAGGCGGTAAAAAACAATATGGAAACAATATATGGGGGATGAGTATTCCTGTTCCTGATTTTAGGGCATACAATACAAATGGAATATCAATAGAGTTTTTATATCGTGATGAAGATTTAAAACGTTTAGATGGAAATGGACGTAGGATATTTGTAACATCAGAATTTAATGAAAATGGACGCTTAAAATCAGACCCCAAGATCGGTGTTAAGAATAATCACGATGTCAAGAACTATGTAAAGCCAGAGAATGAAAAGATTCAAGCAGATGAAGTAATAGATATAACTGGCAAAAGTTTAGCTTTGTCGAAAGAGCAATTTGCTACTAATATATTGGAGAAAACGGGGGACTTCTCAAATGTTAAATTTGAGGCATTTAAGCCTGTTTTTGAAAGATTGCGTGAAATCCTGCAAAATGATTAACAATATGCCACACTTCAACGAACACGCCCTCGAACTCTCCATTATGGAACTGTTCCAGCAGGAGGGGTACACATATACGAATGGAGAAGAAGTCCATAAAGAAGTGAGCGATGTCTTGCTTCGGGACGATATGCGCCTGTATCTGCGCAACCGATATAAAGCCGAAGGTATTACGCCTTTGGAAGTGGAAAGCGTACTCGCTAAGCTGACCGCTAATGTGGGCTTCTCCTTGTATGAGCAGAACCGCCATACCTATCGGCTGATGACGGAGGGCTTTTCGTTGAAGCGCGAGGATGCGGCTCTGCCGGATTTGTTTATTGAGCCGATAGATTTCAGCAAAGACGGCATAAAAAACAACCTGTTCCGCATAGTCAACCAGTTAGAGATACAGGGCGCGGAGCGGCGTATTCCCGATGGCATTGTTTATGTGAATGGCCTGCCCGTGGTGGTGTTGGAGTTCAAGAGTGCCGTAAAAGAAGATACGACCATCATGGATGCTTATACCCAACTCACCGTACGTTACCGCCGTGATATTCCCGACCTGTTCAAATACAACGCTTTTGTGGTGATCAGTGATGGGGTGAACAACAAGTATGGCTCTCTGTTTTCGCCTTACGATTTCTTTTATGCGTGGCGGAAAGTAGAGGTGGATGATAAGGCGATAGACGGCATCAACTCTCTCTTGACAATGGTAAAAGGGTTGTTCCGGAAAGAGAGGCTGCTAAGCGTGATAAAGGATTTCGTGTTCTTCCCCGATTCGTCGAAGAACGAAAAGAAGGTGGTTTGCCGCTATCCGCAATTCTTTGCCACGCACAGGCTGTTCGACAATATCCGTCTGCACTCCAAACTCCAAGAAGGTGGCGATGGAAAAGGAGGAACTTACTTCGGGGCAACGGGTTGTGGCAAGAGTATCACGATGTTGTTCCTTACCCGTATGTTGATGCGAAGCCGGGAATTTGCCAGTCCTACGATAGTCCTGATAACCGACCGTACCGATTTGGATGACCAGCTTTCCAAACTATTTGGAACGGCTAAGAAGTTCATCGGCGATGAATGTGTAGTGGAAGTAGAAAGTCGGGATAAACTCCGGGAACATCTGGCTGGACGAACCAGCGGCGGCGTGTTCCTGACCACCATACATAAGTTTACCGAAGATACACGGCTCTTGTCTGAACGGGCAAACATCATCTGCATATCAGACGAGGCACACCGCTCCCAAACTAACTTATCCTTACAGGTCAAGCAGACCGAAAAGGGAGTGAAACGCAACTACGGTTTTGCCAAATACCTGCACGATTCATTGCCCAATGCCACGTATGTTGGTTTTACGGGTACTCCGATTGATGCCACGATTGACGTATTCGGTGAGGTGGTGGATGCCTATACGATGACCGAATCGGTGGAAGATGGCATCACACGGCGTATTGTGTACGAAGGACGTGCTGCCAAGGTTTTGCTTGACAATAAGAAATTGCAAGAAATAGAAAATTATTATAAGCAATGTGCAGAAGAAGGTGCCAATGAATACCAGATAGAGGAAAGCAAGAAAGCCGTTACCAAAATGGAGCGCATTTTGGGAGACTCCGACCGCTTGCAAGCTGTAGCCGAAGACTTCATTACCCACTATGAGAAACGGGTGGAAGAAGGGAGTACGGTAGAGGGCAAGGCAATGTTCGTTTGTTCCAACCGAACCATTGCTTTCAACCTTTATAAAAAGATTATCGCCTTGCGTCCCGAATGGGCAAAAATACCCGGCGAAGAAGCGCATGAGGACCATTATATGATGGCAGCGGAGCCACGTGTCCCATATGGGAATCAGGAACTACCTATCGAGAAGATAAAGCTGATAATGACCCGAAGCAAGGACGATGAACCAGAACTTTACAACTTGCTGGGAACGGATGAAGACCGCCGTGCTTGGGCAGAAGAGTTTAAAAAGCCGAAATCAAACTTCAAGATTGCCATTGTGGTCGATATGTGGACAACCGGTTTCGATGTGGACTGTCTAGACACGATGTACATTGACAAACCTTTGCAGCAACACACGTTGGTGCAGACCATTTCACGGGTGAACCGTGTTTATCCGGGAAAGGAGAAAGGCTTGGTCGTGGATTATATCGGCATCAAAAGCAACATGAATGTGGCATTGAAGCGTTATGCGCAAGGTGATGCCAACTTGGACTCGGTGGAAAGCATTGAGCAGTCCGTTGCGATGGTGAAAGATGAGTTGGATATTATCCGGCGGGTGTTCGGCAAGTTTGACTATTCAAAATTTTCTACGGGTACACCATTGGAACAATTAGACTGTCTGAACAAGGGCGCCGAGTTTATGCAGCGGACGAAAGAACAGGAAAACTTATTCATGGGACACGCCAAGAAACTAAAATCGGCATTTAACTTGTGCAGCAATAGTGAAGAGATAAGCGACGACGAGCGTGAAGAAATTCATTATTTCTGTGGCGTACGTTCCATTATTTATAAATTGACAATAGGTGATACGCCGGACATCTCTCAGATGAACCGTCGTGTCAACGAAATGATAGAAGAAGCCATCCAATCAGAAGGCGTGGAAGAAATCATCCAGATAGGCAATGACAAAGAAAACTTGGATGTGCTGAGCGAAGAATACATGGAACGCCTTGGCAAACTGAAACTGCCCAATACGAAAGTAAAACTCATGGAACGCCTGCTGAAAACCGTCATCACAGAGTTCAAGAAGGTGAACAAGGCGAAAGGCGTAGACTTCTCCAAACGCTTGAGCACTTTGGTTGACAAATACAACGAACGCAGAGATAGTGCTATCTTTGCGGATGAGGTCTTGACGGAAGTGGCTAATCAGATGGCTAATTTGTTGAAAGAGCTAAACAAGGAGAAGAAATCTTTCCTTGATTTAGGCATTAGCTACGAAGAAAAAGCCTTTTACGATATTCTGAAATCAATCGCCAAACAGTTTGGCTTTGAATATCCTGAAGATAAGCTACTTAAACTCGCTGCTGAAATCAAGAAGATTGTAGCAGACAAGTCCAAGTACACAGACTGGTCCACCCGTGATGACATAAAGGCAGAACTGAAAATGGATTTGATTTTGGTTTTAGCTGAATATGGCTATCCACCGGTAACGAATGACGAGGTGTTTAAGGAGATTTTGGAACAAGCGGAGAATTTCAAGAAATACAATGGATGACAATATGATGAAAGCCGAATCTCAAAACATAGAATTCAAAGAATCTTGGCGCGATGAATACCAGAAATGGATTTGTGGTTTTGCCAATGCACAAGGTGGTACACTGTATATCGGTCTGCGTGATAATGGTGAAGTGTGCGGTATACAGGATGCCAAGAAGTTGATGGAGGACATCCCGAACAAGGTACGTGACATGATGGGAATCTTGGTGGAAGTCAATTTGAAAGAAAAGGACGAAAAACAATATCTGGAGATTGTGACGGAGGCTTATCCTTATCCCATCAGTTTTCGAGGAAAGTATTACCAACGGAGCGGTGCGACCAATCAGGAACTGAAAGGAGCGGCACTCGACCGCTTCATGCTTCGCAAGCAAGGCAAGACATGGGACGGTGTGCCGGTACCTTATCTGAAAGCAGAGGACTTGGACAACACTACGTTTGATTTGTTCCGCAAGTATGCCAAGCGGAGCGGACGCATGGAGGAAGCGGACTTGATGGACGACAATCACGGACTGTTGGAGAAACTGCGGCTCTATGAAGGCAATTATTTGAAACGTGCTGCCGCTTTGTTGTTCCATCCCGACCCGGAACAATACGTAACCGGAGCGTTTGTAAAGGTCGGCTTCTTCCGTGAAGGCATGGATTTGGTGTATCAGGACGAAGTGCATGGTAATCTGTTCCAGCAAATTGTGAAACTGATGGACTTACTATGTACCAAATACATGAAAGCCATCATTACCTACGAGGGCATCCAACGGATAGAAACATTGCCTATGCCTCGTGAGGCTCTGCGTGAGGCGTTATTAAATGCCTGTATCAACAAAGACTATGCAGAACCTTCTCCCATCCAAATCCGCGTGTATGAAAACAAGTTGGAGATAATAAACGGTGGAGTATTGCCCGAAGGATGGACTGTAGAAACATTATTGTCTTCTCATCGGAGTATGCCTTACAATCCCGATATAGCCAACACATTCTTCCGTGCAGGTGAGATTGAGGCGTGGGGGCGCGGCATCGAGCGTATCATAATGGCTTGCAAGAATGATGGTTTCTCCAGGCCCGAGTTCCGCTATGACGCTTCGGGTATATGGACAATTTTTAAGTTTGAGTACCCGGAAAGAGCTATGACCCAATACGAACAGAATGCGACCCAAAAGAGCGACCAGAAAACGACCAGAAAACGACCAGAAAACGACCAAAGCAAACAGGAAGATGCTATTCTTGAACTTATTAAAGGGAATCCCTACATTTCAAGAAAAGAGATTTCTGGTCGATTGGGACTACACGACAGCAGTGTAAAAAGGCGATTAGCTTCACTCCAAGAGAAAGGAGCAATTAAGCGTATAGGACCGGATAAAGGCGGTTATTGGGAAGTCCAAAAAGGATTTTGAACCAAGGTGGAGAAGTTTCTACGATTATATGCTTGACATACAGAAAAAAGTCGTATATTTGTAATCAGTAAAGGAAACCTCCACGCAACCTGACGCAGAACGCTGCAACAATCCGGTGGAGCAATAGCGGGAGATTACACTACTTGCAGAAAGATAAATCAAAGATATTCAGCCACTTGAATCAACAGTTCGATTCCTGGTGGCACCACCCAAGAAACTCCGAAGTGCTTAGTAATCAAGTGTTTCGGAGTTTTTCTATTTACCGTAAACCGAGAAGTTACCTATAAAGTTGCCTATGAGTTGTGCGGTTGAATGTTTATAAACGCACTTAAACTACTTTGATTAAATGCCATTAAACGAATGCTTTTAATCATCAATTTGATGAAAGGTTGGATTAAATCCGCATCTTCAATGGCAGAGACTGCTTCCCCTCTGGTATCTGTATAGTTACGATTCAAAACCATCAGGTCTTTCTGGAAATTCCTTTCTCGTCCATCTCGACCATTTTGTAAATTCCCAAATGTAGAATGATACAATGACACTTTGACATTATTGAACTTTTGACCTTTTCCATGAGAAGTTGAGTTGCATAATCCGTCAAACATGGGTTTCTCGTGAACACGACTTTTATAACCAATAAATCATAGAACCATGAACCAACACATTGAGTTGTCGCATTACCTATGTATCAAACTACTCACAAACATTGAACTTCGGATTGCAGGGTGTTTGTTAGAGAAAACCCAATACTCAAAGCATTTCGAGCATTATAATTGTATTATTCCCAAACCAAGAGTTCCTAACATCATGGGAAGTTAGAACATTGGCAACTTCTCCTTTGGCTTCGGATTGAAGATTCTGCCTTCAACAGGCCTGTTAGTATATATTTTCAGAATGCAAGATTTGTCAAGCAAGTTGTACTTTTGTGGCCACAAAACTTATTTTGCCCCACAAAAGTACTCGCCGACTGCTGTTGCAGCGGAGTGATAAATCACAGTTCGCGAAGCGAAAAAAGCATTTAAAAAAAGAGAATCACTTGAAATGACTGCAAAACCAATGAAATGGTATTGACCTAATTTGAGTACCTTAAATTAACGTGAGTTCGGTATAAGAAAACGATTGAAAAAGTTGTGGGAATGAAATATT
>ENA-OOVG01000065-OOVG01000065.1-human-gut-metagenome-genome-assembly--contig:-NODE-65-length-28875-cov-3.549827_pt1 | contig 28875 bp, 17 predicted proteins | sample MGYA00241555_ERZ501292 | MGnify/ENA primary metagenome ERZ501292 (study PRJEB25962, sample SAMEA2042362) | human gut metagenome | biome: human gut; feature: human-associated habitat; material: faeces... | reverse complement strand
TGATGATTGTTTGCTACCTGTTTTGTTGTGGTCATATTGCTCAGGCAAATGGTGGGATGAGCGATTTGGTGAAGATTAAAAATAATTTTAAGAAAGTATATATTACAGGTTCGCCTTTGACGGACGAGCTGCAAAGGGAATTGGAGGCCAATCCGCCAGGTTTCGGAGCATCGGACAGAGTGGTGATGGAGCTTCAGCAGCGGGTCCCTTTCAGCAAGGCTTTTATTGAAGAATTGCTGGCCAGGCAAAATGAGGAAGGAGCTTGGACGGATATTAATTATGCCGATAAGACACGCTCGGGATGGGAACCTCGTCTGCATCCCGAAAGAATTCTCGGGTTGGTGAAAGTCTGTCAGGATGAGAATAGTGAATTCTATCAATCGGAGGAAGTAATGAAAGCCATACATGCCGCTTTGGGATTCTGGTTCAAGGAAAAATTGAGATGTCCGAATTGGTATTACAATCAGATTGGTGTGCCGCGTACGCTGGGTGTGGCTTTCATTCTATTTGAAGAACATCTGACGGCTGATGAAAAGAAACAGGCTGTCGAGCTGATGAAAGACTCACGGTTTGGCATGACCGGGCAGAATAAGGTATGGCTGGCCGGGAATGTGATGATGCGGGCATTGTTGGAAAATGATGTCGCTTTAGTGCAGCAGGCTCGGGATACCATCGTGTCGGAAATCCGTGCAGGACAGAAGGAGGGCATCAAAGACGATTGGAGCTTCCATCAGCATGGTCCTCAGCAGCAGTTCGGTAACTATGGCTTGGCCTATATCAGCAGTATGAGCCTCTTTTCCGGCCTGTTTACAGGGACATCGATGGCGTTTTCGGACGAGCAGTTGGACATGATAGGCTCGCTGCTCGACCAAGGCTATCAGTGGATCATTTGGAAGGGCAATATGGATGTCAGTGCTTTAGGGCGTCAGTTGTTTCAGTCGGCACCCGGACACAAGGCTTTGGGAGTAGCTTTTGCTGCCGCAGAGCTGGGAGGCGGGACAAACCGTTTTTGCAATGAGGTGGCCGAGAGGATGATGCACAATTGTTTCGGTCCGAACAACACGCTGGACGGGCACAAGCACTTCTGGCAGTCCGACTATACCCTCATGAGGCAGCCTACCTGGATGGCTTCCCTGAAAATGGCTTCTACACGTGTGCTTGGCACAGAAAGCATGAACGGAGACAATAAGGAGGGATATTATCTGGCTGACGGCGCCTTGTTCGTTTATGGTACCGGACGGGAATATTGGGACATTTTTCCCGTATGGGATTGGAGAAGGGTGCCGGGCGTTACGACTTACGCGAGTGATGCCGCCATGCCTGTGCTGAGGAAGTCGTACTATCCGGGCAACGGGTCGGATTTTGTCGGAGGCATTTCGGACGGAAAGCAGGGATTGAGCGTGATGGAGTTGAAACGTGACGGGTTGACAATGCGTAAGTATTGTTTGTTCACTTCCGAGGTACTGGTTGTTTTGGGGAGTGGAATACAGTCGGACAGCCTGTTGCCGGTAACCACCTCGATAGAGCAATGCTGGGCCGAGGATAAGGCAGAGGTATGGACTGATGGCAGATGGAAGAAGCTGTCTTCTCGTCAGACGTTTGCCGGGAAAGGCCTCCGTCTGCTCCATGGCCAAAAGGGATATGTCATACCGGACGGACAATGCGTAGCCGAGGTGGAAGAAAAGACCGGCCGCTGGCATGACGTCATGCAGGTTTATAGGGAGCAGACCGAGGAAGGGAAGGTGTTCAGTCTCTATATGAATCATGGAAGCCGTCCGGATGGCGCTTCCTATCAGTATTACATTCTTCCCCAAGCCGACAGGAAGGCGGTGGAGCGTTTTTCCACGGACAGCTTCAAGGTGATGGCCAATACGGAGAAGATGCAGGTGGTATACGCAGCAAAGGAGGATGCCTGGTGGGTTGCGGCTTGGGAAGAAGGAACATTCGTATTGGATAGTTCCCTCAGGGTGTCTGTTCATACTCCGGGACTTTATTGCGTCAAGCGACAGGGAGGTTCGTACCAGATACTCTGCGGCGACCCGACACAGCAACGCGATTCATTGGTGCTGGAAGTCAACGGTGTGAAGAAAACCATCCGTTTGCCTCAGGGCAAGGATAGGGGGACGTCGGTCGTTTGTAAATTCTGAGTCTCTGGTTTCTGATGTCTCGTATGAATGGTTCAGGTCAGGATGTACCGGATCTGAACCATTTATTTTTACAGAATGGAAGGCTTTTATAGCGCCTCCCGCCCCATAGGATGAACATCTCTTGCAGATGTCGTTTTTCAGGCAGTACCTGAAGACCTTTCAGTCCCTACCTGAAGACCTTTCAGTCCTAACCTGAAGACCTTTCAGGCGCTACCTGAATAAAACCTGAAAACTTTTCAGGAAAATAAAAGGATGCACCTGAAAAAATTAGCATTGATTATCAGCTGATTATCTGCGTTGTTCGTTATAATGGACGTTCTGCCGGGAGTGGCGGATGTCGGGAGGGATTGTTACCTCTTGAGTATGGATCCAATGGATGTTTCTGCTTGTATTCGGGCTTTCTCCTATTTTTACATTCTGTGGCCCGTTTGGGAGTTTTCGATCATGCCATTGAAGCTGGCAGTCTGACTGTCTGTTGTCCTTTCTGGTAACTCTGAGGCCTGTTTTGCGTCTGACTTTCGGTATGGAGAGAATGGGTTTCCGGGGATTTTCCGTCAAAGGCCCTGGCTCCGATGGCAGATTTTCCCACTTTTTTCTTCTAATATTTTGTACTCGAAGAGATTATTTATATCTTTGCCGTCGGAAACGGATGAAAGGTGGAGGGGCAGTCAAGCTCCTCTTTTTTATTCTTATACGGTTTAATCTGGTATGATAGAGAAAAAAACGATTTGTGAACTTGTAGAAGAGTGGCTGAAGGACAAGGATTATTTCCTGGTAGAAGTTTCCGTAAGCCCGGATGACAAGATTGTGGTGGAGATTGACCACAAGGACGGTGTTTGGATTGAAGATTGTGTGGACCTGAGCCGCTACATTGAGTCGCGCTTGAACCGCGATGCCGAAGACTTCGAACTGGAAGTGGGCTCGGCCGGCATCGGACAGCCTTTCAAGGTGCTTCAGCAGTACCTCAACCACATTGGCGAAGAAGTGGAAGTGATGACCAAGGACGGACGCAAGCTGACAGGCGTACTGAAGAATGCCGACGAACAGCATTTTACCGTTACCGTTCAGAAGAAGGTGAAGGAAGAAGGAATGAAGCGCCCGAAGATGGTGGACGAAGACCTCGACTTCACGTACGAAGAAATAAAATATACTAAATACTTAATCAGCTTTAAATAAGATTATGGCCAAGAAAGAAGAAACAGTCAGCATGGTTGACACATTCTCGGAATTTAAGGAACTGAAGAATATAGACAGAACCACGATGGTGAGCGTGCTCGAGGAGTCGTTCCGGAGTGTGATTGCAAAGATGTTTGGTACGGATGAGAATTATGACGTCATCGTGAACCCTGACAAAGGTGACTTTGAAATATGGCGTAACCGGGAAGTGGTGGCCGATGAGGACCTGACCAATCCCAATCTGCAGATTTCTCTGAGTGAAGCTCAGAAGATTGACGCTTCGTATGAAGTAGGTGAGGAGGTGACCGATGAAGTGAATTTTGCCAAGTTCGGCCGTCGTGCCATTCTGAATCTGCGTCAGACCTTGGCTTCCAAGATTCTGGAACTGGAAAAGGACAGCCTTTATAACAAGTATATTGACAAGGTAGGTACGGTGGTGAATGCCGAAGTTTATCAGATTTGGAAGAAGGAGATCCTTTTGTTGGACGACGAAGGCAACGAACTGCTCTTGCCCAAGACCGAGCAGATACCGAGCGATTTCTACCGCAAGGGTGAGACGGCGCGTGCCGTAGTGGCCCGTGTGGACAACAAGAACAACAATCCCAAGATTATCTTGAGCCGTACGTCACCTGTGTTCCTGCAGCGTCTGTTCGAGATGGAGGTGCCCGAAATCAACGACGGTCTCATCACCATCCGCAAGATTGCCCGCATCCCCGGCGAACGTGCCAAGATAGCCGTCGAAAGCTATGACGACCGCATCGACCCCGTAGGAGCCTGCGTGGGCGTGAAGGGCAGCCGCATCCATGGCATCGTGCGCGAGCTGCGCAACGAGAACATCGATGTCATCAACTATACATCGAACATCCAGCTCTTCATCCAGCGCGCCTTGAGCCCGGCCAAGATTTCTTCCATCCGTCTGAACGAAGAGGAACACAAGGCCGAAGTCTTCCTGAAGCCCGAAGAAGTGTCCTTGGCCATCGGTAAGGGAGGTCTGAACATCAAGTTGGCCAGCATGCTGACAGAATACACCATCGACGTCTTCCGCGAAGTGGATGGTACTACCTTGGAGGATGAAGACATCTATCTCGACGAATTCCGCGATGAAATAGAAGGTTGGGTCATCGACGCCATCAAGGGCATCGGCATTGATACGGCAAAAGCCGTGTTGAACGCTCCGCGCGAAATGCTGATCGAGAAAGCCGACTTGGAGGAAGAAACGGTGGATGAAGTATTGCGTATACTGAAACAGGAGTTTGAAAAAGAGTAATTGATGTGCTGATGGTTGGATGTGCCAATGTGTGCTGCTTAAGCCCGGTTGAGGCACATTGAGGAAAGAACGTATACAACTTGGAAGCACACTGGCACATTGGCACATTAAATCATTAAAAGTAATATATGACGATAAGGTTAAATAAAGTAACAAGAGATTTGAATGTAGGCATTACGACGGCAGTCGAATTCCTGCAAAAGAAAGGTTTTGTCGTAGAGGCAAACCCCAATACAAAAATTACCGACGAACAGTTTGAGATGCTGAAGAAAGAATTCAGCACAGATAAGGACCTTAAAATAAAGTCTGAACGTTTCTTGCAGGAGCGTCAGTCGAAAGAGCGTAAGGGCTCAGTCGCCATTGAGGGTTATGAGACCAAGGAAGAAACCAAGGCAAAGTCTGATGAAATCAAAACTATGATTCCTGAAGATATTCGTCCGAAGTTCAAGCCTGTAGGTAAAATCGATTTGAACAATCTCGGCAAGAAGCCTGTGATTGAACCGGAGCCTGTTGTGCAGCCTGAAGTGTCGGAAGAGCCTGAACAAAAGAAAGAGGAACCGATTGCCGCCGAGCCGCAACCGGTTGTGAAGGCGTCGGAAGAAGCTGCTGAAGTCGCTTCAGAGGAGGCTGCTGCACCTGTCGCAGAAAAAGTGGAAGTAGAAAAAGCTACGAGAGAAGTGGAAGCAGAAGCCGTTTCGCATGAGGAGGAGGCTTCTTCAGCCGAAGGGCAAACAGAAATAGAAAACGAAGAAAAAACGCAGCAGATGGATGCTCCAAAAGAACACGAAGAAGAAATCTTCAAGTTACATAAACCTGAATTCGTCTCAAAGATTAACGTTATTGGCCAGATTGATCTTGCCGCTTTGAACCAGTCTACCCGTCCCAAGAAAAAGTCCAAAGAGGAAAAGCGAAAGGAACGCGAGGAAAAGGAAAAGCAGCGGATGGATCAGAAGCGTCAGATGAAGGAAGCCATCATGAAAGAAATCCGTCGGGAAGACAACAAGCTGAAAGACGATCAGGATGGCGAAGGAAACAGCAAAAAGAAACGCAACCGGATCAATAAGGAGAAGGTTGACATAAATAATGTATCCAACTATCAGAAAGGCAGCGACCACTCGAAGGGCGCCAATGCCGGCGGCCAGCAAGGAAGTGGAAAGAAGAATAAGGACCGCTTCAAGAAACCTGTCATCAAGCAAGAAGTGAACGAAGAAGATGTGGCCAAGCAGGTAAAGGAAACGCTGGCCCGTCTGACGTCGAAAGGAAAGAACAAAGGAGCCAAATACCGTAAGGAAAAACGTGAGCAGGCGGCCGACCGCATGCACGAACTTGAAAATCAGGAAAGGGCAGAAAGTAAGGTGCTGAAGCTGACCGAGTTTGTGACAGCCAACGAGCTGGCCAGCATGATGGACGTCCCCGTTACGCAGGTAATCGCCACTTGTATGAGCATCGGCATCATGGTGTCTATCAACCAGCGTCTGGATGCGGAAACTATCAATCTGGTAGCTGAGGAGTTTGGCTTCAAGACCGAGTATGTCAGTGCCGAGGTAGCCCAGGCCATCGTCGAGGAAGAAGATGCGGAAGAAGACCTGCAGCCTCGTGCGCCGATTGTCACAGTGATGGGGCATGTGGACCATGGTAAGACGTCGTTGCTCGACTACATCCGCAAGGCAAATGTAATTGCCGGTGAGGCGGGTGGCATTACCCAGCATATCGGTGCCTATAACGTGACGTTGGAAGACGGACGTAAGATTACGTTCTTGGATACTCCGGGTCATGAGGCGTTTACCGCCATGCGTGCCCGTGGTGCCAAGGTGACTGATATTGCCATCATCATTGTAGCTGCCGACGACAATGTCATGCCGCAGACCAAGGAAGCCATCAACCATGCTATGGCTGCAGGTGTTCCCATTGTGTTTGCCATCAACAAGATTGATAAGCCCACGGCCAATCCCGACAAGATTAAGGAAGAACTGGCCAATATGAACTTCCTGGTAGAGGAATGGGGCGGTAAATACCAGTCACAGGACATCTCGGCCAAGAAGGGTATCGGCGTGCATGAACTGATGGAGAAGGTCTTGCTGGAAGCTGAAATGCTGGAGCTGAAAGCCAATCCGAACCGTAAGGCTACGGGTTCCATTATCGAATCGTCGCTCGACAAAGGTCGCGGCTATGTGGCCACGGTACTTGTTTCCAATGGTACATTGAAAGTCGGCGATATCGTTCTGGCAGGAACCAACTATGGTAAGGTGAAGGCCATGTTCAATGAGCGTAACCAGCGTATGACTCAGGCTGGTCCGTCTGAACCTGCCCTTATCCTAGGATTGAATGGCGCACCTGCCGCCGGTGATACTTTCCATGTGATTGAAACCGAGCAGGAAGCCCGTGAAATTGCCAACAAGCGTGAGCAGTTGCAGCGCGAGCAGGGCTTGCGTACGCAGAAGATGCTGACTCTCGATGAAGTGGGCCGTCGTCTGGCTTTGGGTGACTTCCACGAACTGAATGTCATTGTCAAGGGTGATGTGGACGGTTCGGTTGAGGCGTTGAGCGACTCGCTGATCAAGCTCTCTACGGAGCAGATTCAGGTCAATGTGATTCACAAGGGTGTCGGTCAGATTTCCGAATCTGATGTCTCTTTGGCCGCAGCGTCCGATGCGATTATCGTCGGTTTCCAGGTACGCCCGTCTGGCGCGGCAGCTAAGCTGGCCGAGCAGGAAGGCGTGGATATCCGTAAGTATTCGGTCATCTACGATGCGATCGAGGAGGTGAAGGCTGCTATGGAAGGTATGCTTGCTCCTACGGTGAAAGAACAGGTTACGGCTACCATCGAAGTGCGTGAAGTCTTCAATATCAGCAAGGTCGGTATGGTTGCCGGTGCAATGGTGAAGACCGGTAAGGTGAAACGTACCGACAAGGCCCGTCTGATTCGCGACGGTATCGTGGTGTTTACCGGCAATATCAATGCGTTGAAACGTTTCAAGGACGATGTAAAGGAAGTCGGCACCAATTTCGAATGCGGTATCAGCCTGACAGGTTGCAACGATATCAAGGTTGGTGACGTCATTGAAACTTATGAGGAAGTGGAAGTGAAGCAGACGCTTTGATTCTGAACAATAGATTTTTCAGCCGCAGACAACGCGGATGACACGGATTTTAATGTTGCGCGAATGTTCGTGCTGCCGATTTGCGGGAAAAGGTTAAATCTGCGTTGTCGGTGTTGTCTGCGGCTGGTGTTATAATATAATTGAGGAGGGTATGACAACTATAGATATTGTAATACTCATAGTTTTGGGAGCCGGTGCGATTGTGGGCTTTACCAAGGGATTTCTGAAACAATTGGCGGGCCTGCTGGGATTGGTTGCGGGTCTGCTGATTGCCAAAGCTCTGTATGCAACCGTGGCCGAACGTTTCTTCCTGCCGCTTACCGACTCGCTGACGGTGGCGCAAGGCATTGCTTTTGTTGTCATTTGGCTGGCCGTACCCTTGGCTTTTCTGCTGTTGGCCACGTTGCTGACCAAAGCGATGGAAGCTGTTGCACTGGGGTGGGTCAACCGTTTGCTGGGAGCTGGATTGGGCTTGTTGAAATCGGCTCTGTTGGTAAGCCTGCTCATTTGTGTGGTTGAATATATTGATTCGGACAACACTCTCCTCAAGAGAACAAAGAAGCAGGAGTCTGTGTTATATTATCCGATGGAGAAGTTTGCGGGCATATTCTTGCCGGCAGCCAGGGAGGTGGCCGGTGAACTTCTTCAATAGGTTGAACGATGAACTTGAATTATAGACAAGATATGCGACAAGAAGAACCCAATAAATACGTCAAGGAACTCACGCAGGAAAAGTACAAGTATGGCTTTACGACCGATGTGCATACCGATGTGATCGAGAAGGGTTTGAACGAGGATATTATCCGTCTTATCTCCGAAAAGAAGGGAGAGCCCGACTGGATGCTGGAGTTCCGCCTGAAGGCTTACCGCCACTGGTTGACGCTGGAGATGCCTATGTGGGCCCATCTCCGTATTCCTGAGATTGATTACCAGGCTATTTCTTATTACGCCGACCCTACCAAGAAGAAGGAGGGCCCCAAGAGCATGGATGAGGTAGATCCCGAGTTGATCAAGACCTTCAACAAGCTGGGCATTCCTCTGGAGGAGCAGATGGCGCTGAGCGGCATGGCCGTGGACGCCGTGATGGACTCCGTTTCCGTGAAGACTACCTTCAAGGAAACACTGATGGAGAAAGGCATCATCTTCTGCTCGATGAGCGAGGCCATACGCGAACATCCCGACCTGGTACAGAAGTACTTGGGATCTGTGGTGCCTTACCGTGACAACTTTTTTGCCGCGCTCAACTCGGCCGTCTTCTCCGACGGGTCGTTTGTGTATATTCCCAAGGGGGTACGGTGCCCGATGGAGCTGTCTACTTACTTCCGTATCAATGCACAGGGCACGGGGCAGTTTGAACGGACTCTGATTGTAGCCGATGACGATGCCTACGTTTCCTACCTGGAAGGCTGTACCGCTCCGATGCGTGATGAGAACCAGCTGCATGCCGCCATTGTGGAAATCGTGGTACACGACCGGGCTGAAGTGAAGTACAGCACCGTGCAGAACTGGTATCCGGGCGACGCTGAGGGCAAGGGTGGTGTGTACAACTTCGTCACCAAGCGCGGCATCTGCAAGGGTGTGAATAGCAAATTGTCGTGGACACAGGTAGAGACGGGTAGTGCCATCACGTGGAAATACCCTTCGTGCATACTGGCGGGTGATAACTCCGTGGCAGAGTTCTACAGCGTGGCTGTAACCAACAACTACCAGCAGGCCGACACGGGTACCAAGATGATTCACATCGGCAAGAATACCCGTTCGACGATTGTGAGCAAGGGAATATCGGCCGGGCGGAGTGAAAACTCCTACCGTGGGCTGGTTCGTGTAAGTCCCAAGGCCGATAATGCCCGCAACTACAGCCAGTGCGACTCGCTTCTGCTGGGAGACAAGTGCGGCGCGCACACCTTCCCCTACATGGATGTTCACAATGAAACGGCGGTTGTGGAGCACGAAGCCACGACCAGCAAGATCAGCGAAGACCAGATTTTCTACTGCAACCAGCGCGGCATTTCGAGCGAAGACGCCGTGGGGCTGATTGTCAACGGATACGCCAAGGAGGTACTCAACAAGCTGCCGATGGAGTTTGCCGTCGAGGCACAGAAGCTGCTGAGCGTGTCTTTGGAGGGAAGCGTGGGATAAATGAAGAACGATAAATGAAGAATTAAGAATTTAAACGGAGTGGGGAAGTCGGAATGGAGAAGTGAGTCTTCATTCTTTATTCTTCATTCTTAATTGCATAAGTTATGTTAGAAATCAAAGACCTGCATGCCAGCATCAATGGCAAAGAGATATTGAAAGGCATCAATCTCACCATCCGCGACGGCGAGGTACATGCCCTGATGGGACAGAACGGTGCCGGAAAGAGCACGCTGAGCAACGTGCTGGTGGGACATCCTGCCTACGAAGTGACGCGGGGAACAGTGATCTTCAACGGCAAGGACCTGCTGGCCCTCTCGCCCGAAGACCGTGCACACGAGGGAATCTTCCTGTCTTTCCAGACACCGGTCGAGATTCCGGGGGTGTCGATGGTGAACTTTATGCGTACGGCAGTCAACGAACAGCGCAAGTATCATCACCTGCCGGCCCTGTCGGCATCGGAGTTCCTGAAGCTGATGCGTGAGAAAAGGGCCATTGTAGAGCTGGACAGCAAGCTGGCCAACCGCTCTGTAAACGAGGGTTTCAGCGGGGGAGAGAAGAAACGGAACGAGATTTTCCAGATGGCGATGCTCGAACCTACCTTCGCCATCCTCGACGAAACGGACTCCGGACTCGACGTGGATGCCCTGCGCATCGTGGCCGAAGGCTTCAACAAGCTGCGCACGAAGCAGACCTCGGCCATGGTCATCACCCACTACCAACGCCTGCTGGACTACCTGAAACCCGACGTAGTGCACGTCTTGCTGGGTGGCCGAATCGTCAAGACCGGCGGCCCCGAGCTGGCAACGGAGATAGAAAACCGCGGCTTCGACTGGATAAAGAAAGAGCAAGTAAATGAAGAATGAGGAATGAAGAATGAAGAATTGTTCTCCCGTCTCTGTGTGAAAGGTGGCAATTCTTCATGCTTCATGCGTCATTCATAATTCTTTATTGAGATGATGAAACCTGAGCAACAATACATAGACCTGTTCTCGCAGTGCGAAGCCATGGTATGCCAGCACAGCTGCGAGGTGATGAATGCCCCGCGCGCTGCGGCCTTCGCCCACTTCGAACGCCTGGGATTCCCCACCCGCAAGGACGAGAAATACAAGTATACCGACGTCAGCAAGCTCTTTGAACCCGAGTACGGGCTCAACTTGAAGCAGCTCGACATCCCCGTCAATCCGTATGATGTGTTCAAGTGCGACGTGCCCAACATGAGCACCTCGCTCTACTTTGTGGTGAACGATGCCTTCTACAGCAAGGCCTTGCCCAAGTCGCACCTGCCCGAAGGCGTGCTGTTCGGCAGCCTCCGACAGCTGGCAACGGAGCATCCCGAACTGGTGAAGAAGTATTACGCCCGCCTGGCCGATGCGTCGAAAGACGGAGTGACCGCCCTCAACACCGCCCTGGCCGAGGACGGCGTGCTGCTCTACGTGCCCCGAAACGTTGTGGTAGAGCGCCCCATACAGCTGGTTAACATCCTCCGAAGCGACGTCAATCTGATGGTGAACCGCCGTGTGCTCATCGTTTTGGAGGAGGGAGCACAGGCACGGCTCCTGGTGTGTGACCACGCAATGGATGCCGTAAACTTCCTCGCCACCCAGGTTGTGGAGGTCTTTGTGGGCCGCAATGCCGTATTCGACCTCTATGAACTGGAGGAAACGCATACGAGTACCGTCCGCATCAGCAGCCTGTACGTCCGTCAGGAGGCAGGCAGCAACGTCCTTCTGAACGGGATGACGCTGACCAACGGCACCACCCGAAACACCGTTGAGGTAACCCTGGCCGGCGAAAATGCCGAGATCAACCTCTGCGGAATGGCTGTTGCCGACAAGAACCAGCACGTGGACAACCACACAAGCATCGACCATGCCGTGCCCCGATGCACGTCCAATGAACTGTTCAAGTACGTCCTCGACGACCAGGCCACAGGCGCCTTTGCCGGCTTAGTCCTGGTGAGACCGGGGGCCCAACATACCTCTTCGCAGCAGACCAACCGCAACCTTTGCGCCACCCGCGACGCCCGGATGTACACACAGCCGCAGCTTGAAATCTATGCCGACGACGTGAAGTGCAGCCACGGAGCCACCGTAGGCCAGCTGGACGACGCGGCTTTGTTCTACATGCAGCAGCGCGGCATCCCCCTGAAAGAAGCCCGCATGCTGCTGATGTTCGCCTTCCTGGGCGAAGTAATCGATACCATCCGCCTCGATGCACTGCGGGACCGCCTGCATCTGCTGGTGGAAAAGCGCTTCCGGGGCGAGCTGAACAAGTGCCAGGGATGCGCCATTTGTAACGGATAATGGAGAATTGAGAATTGAAAATGGCAGAACAACAAACCCTTGTCCCTTATGAGGTGGACCGCATAAAGGACGACTTTCCCATCCTCAGCCGCACCGTGTACGGCAAACCCCTCGTATATCTGGACAACGGAGCCACGACACAGAAGCCCCGCGCGGTCGTAGAAGCCATCACGGAAGAGTACTACAGCGTCAACGCAAACGTGCACCGTGGCGTCCATTTCCTGTCCCAAAGGGCCACGGAACTGCACGAAGCAAGCCGCGAAACCGTGCGCCGCTTCATCAACGCCCGCTCGACAAACGAGATTGTCTTCACCCGTGGTACCACCGAAAGCATCAACCTCCTGGCCTACAGCTACGGAGAAGCCTGCCTCAAGGCCGGCGACGAGGTCCTGCTTTCCACCATGGAACACCACAGCAACATCGTCCCTTGGCAGCTTTTGCAGGCGAGGAAGGGCATCGTGCTCAAGGTGATTCCCATGAACGACCGCGGCGAACTGCTCCTCGATGCCTACCGCGAGCTCTTCACCGAGCGTACCCGACTGGTCTGCGTGGCGCACGTAAGCAACGTGCTGGGCACCGTAAACCCCGTCAAAGAGATGATTCGCACGGCGCACAGCCACGGCGTACCCGTGCTGGTGGACGGCGCTCAGAGCATCCCCCACATGCCTGTTGACGTGCAAGACCTCGATGCAGACTTCTATGTCTTCTCGGGTCATAAGGTCTACGGGCCGACCGGAGTGGGCGTTCTCTACGGCAAAGAGGACTGGCTGGACAGGCTTCCGCCCTACCAAGGCGGCGGGGAGATGATACAGCACGTCAGCTTCGAGCGCACTACCTTCAACGAATTGCCCTTCAAATTCGAGGCCGGAACGCCCGACTACATCGGCACAACCGCCCTGGCGCGTGCCCTGGACTACGTCACCGCCCTGGGAATGGACCGCATTGCCGCCCATGAACACGACCTCACCACCTACGCCATGGAGTGCCTCAGGCAGGTGCCCGGCATGCGCATCTTCGGAGAAGCGGCCGAGAAAGGCAGCGTCATCTCCTTCCTCGTCGGCGACATTCATCACTTCGACATGGGAACATTGCTCGACCGCCTGGGGATTGCGGTGCGCACCGGCCACCACTGTGCCCAGCCTCTGATGCAACGGTTGGGCATCGAAGGCACCGTCCGCGCCTCCTTCGGCCTGTACAACACGCGGCAGGAAGTCGACGCGCTGGTGGACGGAGTCGTGAGGGTGAGCCGCATGTTCTGACTTTTTTCCGAAAAAAAACGGGGCCGGATGCAACTTTCCGGACCTTTTTTTCGACTGATACATACAGATAACTTTTAAAACAAATGCACTATGTTACTGACAACCACATCCATGATTGACGGCGGAAAGATAACCCGCTATTACGGCATCGTATCGGGAGAGACGATAATAGGTGCCAATGTGTTCCGTGATTTCTTTGCCGGAATACGCGACATCGTAGGAGGACGCAGCAGTTCCTACGAGGAAGTGCTGCGCGAAGCCAAGGAGACTGCCCTGCGCGAGATGGAGGAACAGGCCCGTGCCCTGGGCGCAAACGCCGTCATCGGCGTGGACCTTGACTACGAAACCGTAGGCGGAAACGGCTCCATGCTCATGGTTACGGCCGCCGGAACGGCGGTCACCGTCGAATAGTTTTTCTTTCCATAGGAAAACATCCAGTATCTTTGTTTTATTCGGGCTGAATTGTTATATTTAGCCCGAACTATTTTATATAACCTCAAAGCAAAAATATTATGGATACATTGCTTTTCTGGCTTGTTCCGGCCTCTTCCGTGCTGGCACTGGCCTTTGCCTGGTACTTTCACCGGCAGATGATGCGTCAGAGTGAGGGCACTCCTCAGATGCAGAAGATAGCCGCGGCCGTGCGCCGGGGCGCCATGTCCTACCTGCGGCAGCAGTACAAGGTCGTGGGTTGGGTCTTCCTCGGGCTGGTCATCCTCTTCTCCGTCATGGCCTACGGCTTCGGCATGCAGAATCCTTGGGTGCCCGTAGCCTTCCTTACGGGCGGTTTCTTCTCCGGCCTTTCGGGCTTTCTCGGCATGAAGACCGCCACAAAAGCCTCGGCGCGTACGGCCAATGCCGCACGGCAATCGCTAAACGGAGGCTTGCGCATCGCCTTCCGCAGCGGGGCAGTGATGGGACTGGTCGTAGTGGGGCTTGGCCTGCTCGACATCTCTTTCTGGTATCTGTTGCTCGATGCAGTGGTTCCCGCCGATGCTTTAACGCCCACTCACAAGCTCTGCATCATCACAACCACCATGCTTACGTTCGGCATGGGTGCCAGTACGCAGGCGCTTTTCGCCCGTGTGGGCGGCGGCATCTATACGAAGGCGGCCGACGTGGGCGCCGACCTTGTGGGCAAAGTCGAGGCGGGCATCCCCGAAGACGACCCGCGTAACCCCGCCACCATCGCCGACAATGTGGGCGACAACGTGGGAGACGTGGCCGGAATGGGTGCCGACCTGTACGAAAGCTACTGCGGTTCCATCCTCGCTACGGCCGCACTGGGCGCGGCTGCCTTTATACACAGCGGGGACACGGTGATGCAGTACAAGGCCGTCATCGCGCCGATGCTCATCGCCGCCGTGGGCATTCTGCTCTCCGTCCTCGGCATCTTCGCGGTGCGAACCCGCGAGAATGCCACCATGAAAGACCTGCTCGGAGCGCTGTCTTTCGGCACCAACCTCAGCTCTGTGCTCATCGTTTTGGCCACCTTTCTCATTATGTGGATGCTGCAGTTGGACAACTGGATGTGGATTTCCTGCTCGGTGGTGGTAGGCTTGCTGGTGGGCATCGTCATTGGCCGCTCTACCGAATACTATACTTCCCAATCCTATAAGCCCACGCGGCGGCTGAGCGAGAGCGGAAAGACGGGACCGGCCACGGTCATCATCTCGGGCATCGGGCTGGGCATGCTTTCTACGGCAGTGCCGGTTATCGCCGTGGTGGTGGGCATCATTGCCTCGTACCTGTTTGCTTCGGGTTTTGACTTCAACAATGTAGGCCTGGGACTGTATGGCATCGGCATTGCCGCTGTGGGTATGCTGTCTACGCTGGGCATCACGCTTGCCACGGATGCTTACGGACCCATTGCCGACAATGCGGGCGGCAATGCTGAAATGTCGGGGCTGGGTGCCGAGGTGCGCAAGCGTACCGATGCACTCGACTCGCTGGGCAACACGACGGCGGCCACGGGCAAGGGATTTGCCATCGGTTCGGCAGCCTTGACGGGACTGGCTCTGCTGGCGTCGTATGTGGAGGAAATACGCATCGGGCTGACTCGCCTGGGCACGACGGAAATCAATGTGAGCGGCACGACGGTGCCTTTGCAGGATGCCACGTTCTTTGACTTCATGCATCACTATGACGTGACACTGATGAATCCCAAGGTGCTTTCGGGCATGTTCATCGGCTCCATGATGGCCTTCCTGTTCTGCGGACTGACGATGAATGCCGTGGGACGCGCGGCGGCGCACATGGTAGATGAGGTGCGGCGGCAGTTCCGCGAAATCAAGGGCATCCTGACGGGTGAGACGGAGCCCGACTATGCACGCTGTGTCTCTATCTCGACCAAGGGCGCACAACGCGAGATGGTGGTGCCGTCACTCATTGCCATTGTGGCACCCATCCTGACGGGTATTGTGTTTGGTGTGCCGGGTGTGCTGGGATTGCTGATAGGAGGATTGAGCAGCGGTTTCGTGCTGGCTATCTTCATGGCAAACTCGGGAGGAGCCTGGGACAATGCCAAGAAATACGTGGAAGAAGGCAACTTTGGCGGCAAGGGCAGCGAGGTGCACAAGGCCACCGTGGTGGGCGACACCGTAGGTGACCCCTTTAAGGATACGTCAGGTCCGAGCCTGAACATACTTATCAAGCTGATGTCGATGGTGGCCATCGTAATGGCCGGGCTGACGGTGGCGTGGAGTGTGTTCTAAGTAGGAGTGGACAACGTAATTTTGTTTCAGTAGACAAGTTGGCGAGGTGAGGTAGTCTTCTGTGTATCACCTTGTGAGTTTGTTCTTTATGTTTATTAAGGAAGAAATGGTTTCAAGATTCTGGTTAAATTATTGTTTTGCCTTATTAGTTCTGGTTGGAATGTCGTTTGCCAGTAGGGCACAAGCGGATGTTACGGGGTTGAATATTGATTCGATATTGAATGTGTTGGATTACGAGATGAGCCAGTGTGATGCATATACGCAAAAGAAGGAAGAAAAACTGGTTTCATTGAAGAGCCTGTTGCATCAGTCGGCTGATGACCAACACACTTTTGCTTTATGTAACGAGCTGTTTGAAGAATACAAACATTATCAATACGATTCGGCTTACGTGTACGCTGTGCGTTCTTTGTGGATGGCAGAGAAGTTGCAGCAGCCGAAGTCGATAGCGTTGGCCAAGAGCAGCCTGATGTTTTGTTATACGGCAGTAGGGTTTTACAAAGAGGCCGACGAGATGAATAGAAGTTTTTCGGTGGAAGGCTTGAGTCCCCAAATGTTGGAGCATTATTACTCGCAATGCCTATATTTATATCAGAATATGCGTGATTTTTCGGTAGATAACGACAGCCTTTGGCAACATTACGAGTCTTTGCGTGAACAGGCTCGTGATCAAGTGCTGGCAAGTGCCGCTATGAACGCTGACGTATACCGGAGGACTTACACGAAAGACATGCTTTCGGTGGAGTTCCTTCCGCCGGCTTCTATGATTGAGAGGCGGAAACAGTTGCTGGGTAAGTATTCGTTGTCGCTACACGATCAGGCAGTGCAATGTTTCATGATAGGTGAAATGTGCGACAAGTTGGGGCGGAGAGCCGAAGCCACCTATTACATGGCGCTTTCTGCCATTAATGACATTCGCTCTAATACGCGTGAGACTTCCGCCGGCAAGACGCTTGCCTCTTATATGTACGAGGCAGGCGACATTGACCGTGCGACACGCTATGTGCATAGGGCACAGAGTGATGCCAACTTCTATAACACGCGTATTCGTAAAATGGAAATCAACTCCATATTGCCGCTGATAGAAAGCCGCCGTTACGAACAGATGAGCCGCCAGCGGAATTTCCTATTTGCCTTCGGCGCTTTTGTTTTGCTTACTTTGCTGTTGTTAGCCGTTTTGTATGTCATTTTGAAGAAAAAGAATCGTAGCTTGTGCGAGGCAAGGAATGAAGTCGAGCGGAAGGCCTGTGAACGTGATGCGGTCAATCGGCAGTTGTCTGTCATCAATATGCAGCTGCAAGAGGCTAATGAGATAAAAGACAGTTATATCGTTCAGTCGTTGTATGGTGATTCATCCTTTGTGAATGATGTAGAGGAGAAGTGTAAGCAGTTGAAACGTAAACTGAAAGCCAAACAGTATGATGATTTGCTGTCTATCATTAACGGAATCAATATCAGGCAGGAGCGTGAGCGTATGTCTTCATCGTTTGATGCCGCCTTCTTGAAACTGTTTCCTACTTTCTTGGAGGAATATAACAAACTCTTTCCAGAGGAATATCAGGCTTGTCTGACCGATAGTGGCATGTTGCCCACCGAAGTACGTATCTTTGCCTTAATGCGGTTGGGTATTGCCGACACGGCATTGGTGGCCAAATACCTGAATATTTCACAAAATACGATTTATGTCTACAAAGCTAAGGTAAAAACTAAATCGCTCGTTTCAAAAGATGAATTTGACAATCATATTTTGCGTATTTGTAAACCTCGGGAATCTTAATTTTATGTTGATTTAATATTTTGTATTTAGCTGATTTATAGTGGCGCAATGTAAGAAGTAGTATTAAAATGACCTTAATTAGTTGCTCTTGGAAGACATCTTATCTACCTTTGCATGTAAACAAATGAACTACATTGTTTAACTTTAAAATGTAAAGCTATGAGAAGAAAATTCCGTAAACTGGGTTTTTTATTATGCTTGTTGTTTGTGCTTGGAGGACTGGCTCAAACTGCGTGGGCGCAGCAATTAAGCGTAAAGGGAGTAGTGACAGACGCAGCTACTCAAGAAACACTTCCTGGAGTAAACATCCAAGTTAAATCTACAACAAAAGGTTGCATTACTGATTTAGACGGGCAGTTTGTGCTCGAGGGAGTAGGCAAAAATGATGTGCTGATAGTGTCCTACATTGGTTACAAAACTGTTGAAGTGCCGGTGAATGGGCGTACAGAGCTGAAAATTGCCTTGGGTGAAGACACTGAGATGTTGGCCGAAGTGGTGGTTATTGGCTATGGTACGATGGATAAGAAAGAACTGACTTCAGCCATTTCGCACGTTTCTCAAAAAGATTTTCTTGCCGTGAGCAGTATTGACCCTACCATGATGATTCAAGGCAAAGTGCCCGGAGTGTCTATTACCAATACCGGTGCGGGCGACCCCAACAACCAAGCCAGTATTCAGATACGTGGCGTTTCGTCGCGTGCGGCAGGTTTGGGCCCGTTGATTGTAATTGACGGTGTGCCTGGAGGTAATCTTACAAATCTTAATCCAAATGACATTGCCAGTTTCGATATATTGAAAGACGGCGCGGCTTCGGCTATTTATGGAACACGGGGTTCCAACGGTGTTATCCTGATTACGACTAAGAAAGGTAGCAAGGACGGCAGCATACATACATCTTATACCGGCACATTCTCGTTCGATGTGATGAAGAAAGAACTGGATATGCTTACTGCACAAGAATACCGCGACTTGCGTTCTGATTCATCGGTAGGTTATGATTTAGGGGGTAACGATGATTGGCTGGATGCCGTAAGCCAGACAGGATTTAGCATGCAGCATACGCTGACTTTAAGTGGCGGAAACGACCGTACCTCCTATCGTGTAAGTGCAGATTATCGCGATGCACGCGGTATCGACCTTCGTTCAGGGCGTGAAGAATATGGTGCACGTGCTTCTTTAAACCATACAACGGCTGATGGCTTGTTTACGTTTACTGTTAACATCGCTCCACGTATCGCTTATCGTGACCAAGCAGCGTGGGATGTGTTCCGCAACGCTATTGAGGCCAATCCTACCACGCCAATTCGTGACCCTCAAGATCCTTCAAAATATTATAACTTCCAAGGGCAGACGGCAGGATACAATCCTGTGGAACTGATGGCTTTGGAAGAAGACAAAGGAGAAACCAAGTTGCTTGACTGGGATGCTACGGCCCGTTTGAACCTGTTGCCTTTGTTGCTGAAAGACAAGACCGGCAATCATTCGCTGACACACACAAATCACATTTGCCGATCACCAATATGACAACTTTAACGGCTGGTTCCGTCCTTCTACCAGTACGTTGTGTATAAATGCTGGACGTGACGGAGAGGCTTCTCGCTCGTATAGCAAGGAACGCCAACACGTGTTGGAGTGGATAACTAACTACCAGACATCTTTCGGTGGCCACAACCTGAAGGCTATGGCCGGTTATTCTTACCAGTATTCGCAATATTCCGGGTTGAATGCTTCAAACAAGGATTTTTCCAACGATGGTTTGGGATTCAACAATATTGGCTCGGGTGAATATGCTAAAGATGAAGGCGAAGTGGGAATGGGCTCTTATAAGAATGATTCAAAACTCATAGCATTCTTTGGCCGTATCAGTTACGATTACAAGGGCAAGTATCTGATGACAGCCTCACTGCGTCATGAAGGCTCTTCAAAGTTTGGAGCTAACAACAAGTGGGGTAACTTCCCGGCCATTTCACTCGGATGGCGTATTTCGGAAGAATCGTTTATGAAGGGTATTGACTGGATTAATGATTTGAAGCTGCGCGGTGACTTCGGTATAACAGGAAACCAAGAATTCGACAGCTATAAGTCACTGAGTACAATGACGCCTTTTGGTTATTACTATTACAATGGTCGCTATTTCCAGGTATGGGGTCCGTCAAAGAACGTAAATCCTGATTTGAAATGGGAAAAAGGAAAGAACTGGAACATAGGTATTGATTTTGCCCTCTTCAAGAACCGAGTGTACGGTTCTATCAATTACTTCAACCGTCGTCAGCAAGACTTGTTGGGTGATTACAAAGTGTCGGTTCCGCCCTACTTGTTTGACACAACGTTTGTCAATGTAGGTACAATGAAGAATACTGGTCTGGAAATAGATATTACTTGGGATGCTGTGAAGACCAAAGACTTTGATTATTCAGTGTCAGTAGTCGGTTCGACCATGGGTAATGAGTTTGTTGATTTCAGTAACTCGGAATATGTGGGACAAGATTTCTACGACGTAGTGGGTACTGAGGATCCCTATCCTTTCCATTACTTGCAGCGCATTGAGAAAGGGAAGCGTTTAGGAAACTTTTATATGTTCAAATATGCCGGTATCGATGAACAGGGCAACTGGATTGTGTATGACAAGGACGGAGATATGATTAAAGCCGACCAGGCTACGGATGAAGACCGCCAGATTGTAGGCAACGGACTTCCTAAGTTTACTGGCTCTATGACTCATAATTTCCGTTATAAGAATTTCGACCTCTCCATTTTCTTCCGTGGCGCTTTTGGATATGATATCTTTAACATCCATGATTTTTACTATGGCACCAAGAGTTTCATTGGTAACGTGCTGAAGAAAGCTTATGAGAAGAATGCACAGATTACTGCCAACCCGGTAGTAAGTGATTATTTCTTGGAGCGCGGCGATTACGTGAAGCTGGATATGTTGACTTTGGGCTATACCTTCAATCCTCAATGGAAATACCTGAAGAAATTACGTGTTTATGGTACCGGGAAGAACCTGTTGACTTTCACTAAATTTAGTGGTGTAGATCCTTCTACCTATCAGGTAAACGGACTGAATCCGGGGGGTACCGGTTCGCGCAGTTACTATCCGTCGAGCCGCCAGTTTATTGTAGGTGTGCAGATTGATTTCTAAGATTCCTTAAAATTAATAAGAATATGAAAGTCTTAAAAAAGATATATATAGCCGCAACGGCATTAGCTACCGTGTTTGCAACCGGTTGCACCAATTTGGATGAAACCCTTTACGACCAAGTGGGTTCCCAGAACTATTACAATACCCAGATGGATGTGGTACGTGCTACATTCCGTCCTTTTGAACATGCTTTCTGGAGCATACAGTCTCGACATGTTTTGAACGAACTCTCGGCCGATCAGTTGATAACACCGACGCGTGACGGTTGGTGGGATGACGGAGGACGCTGGCGCCGTTTGCATTACCATACGTGGACGATTGAAGACGGCGATGCACAGACTGAATGGAACGGATGTTTCCAAGGTATCATGCAGGCCAACTATGTGATTGAAGACCTCAGTTCGTTATCGTCCGAGAAATTTGGTTTTACGGATGACGAGTTCAACAACCTCAAGGCACAGTGCCGAGCATTACGAGCTTGGTTTTACCTGAGATTATTGGATGCTTTCCGCAACGTCCCGTTGGCAGTAAGCTTCAATGATGTATCGTTGAACTCTGAAGGACAAGTAGAGCCGAAAGTCATTTTTGAATTCATTGAGACGGAGCTGAAAGAATGCTTGAATTTGCTGACCACGAAAGAGACGTTGGGAGGTAATCAAGGTATTCAGGGACAATGGACCAAAGCAGCGGCTGCCTCTTTGTTGGTACGGCTTTACCTCAATGCAGAGACCTATATCGACGAAAACCGCTATGCCGATTGTGCCACTTACGCTCAGGAAATCTTGGACGGCAAGTATGGCAAGTACGAATTGGCTGCCACTTGGGATGCTCCGTTCGATTGGAATAACGAGACATGCGACGAAGTCATCTTTGGATTCCCTGCATCACAGGGCTACTCTTATTGGCACTATCAAGGCGATACCTATTGGTGGACTGTGCCGGCGCGCATCCGTTTCTACTTCAACGACTCCAAGGCAAAGGCGGGTGATCATAACTGTAAGTATGCTGCTTCACCCAGCTATGACTTGAGTGGCAATTTGTATGAGTACACGTTGGGTATGCCTATCCAGAAGTTCCGCAAATATCCTGAAGATGAACGTTTGAAATTGTATAGGAACTTGGGCAATAATACTCGTGAAGGAATGTTCCTTTACGGCAAACTGCCCTACACGGATGAAAACGGTGAACTGAAGTATGTACCTTCTCCTAATTCAGATTATGATTTGTGTATCCGCGATGCCGTTGGAAAGTTCCACGGACTTCCCGAAGGACAGTATCCAGACGACAAGACCAGTAACCTCACAACGGGCGATCACAATTCAGGATGGCACTTCTGTAAGTATCCTTTCTATAGTGACGAAGATGACCAGCAGATGGAATCTGACTTTACTGAAATCCGCCTGGCTGAGATTGTCTACTCATTGGCTGAATGCAAATTCCGCCAAGGTGATGTAGAGGGAGCGGCCAAGTTATTGAACAGTGTGCGCAAGCGCAACTATCCGGCGGAAAGCTGGACACGTAACCTTTATGCACCCGAAGGACAAGCCCAACTTACTGAGAGCGAATTGCTGGATGAGTGGGGACGCGAGTTCTTTGCTGAAGGACGCCGCCGCATTGATCTTATCCGTTTCGGACAGTTCAACAGTGGACGTTGGTGGGATAAGGAGGCTGATTCCGATAATCATACCGAGATTTTTGCCATTACGCGCGACGTGCTGAATGCTAATCATAATTTGAAGCAAAATCCTGGATACGACAAATAAATTTTATAACTAAAAAAGACTTATTCTTATGAAACAGCTATATCATTTTGTACAAGCAGCCGTGTTGCTGCTGACCATAGCCTTGGCTGGTTGCGAAGGAGAAAAAGACTTGATTGTCATCGAAGGAAATCTGCCGATTAAAACCGAAACGTTTTACATGGTAGGCGATGCCACTCCAGCAGGGTGGGATATCAGCAACCCTACGGCTTTGACACCGACGGAAGCTGATCCGTTGATTTTCGTGTATGAAGGGCATCTGAACACCGGCGAGTTGAAATGCTGCTTGGTGACGGGCAGTTGGGATGCACCGTTCGTACATCCTACTACGCAAGGACGTGAGATAAACCAGAGCGGCATCAATGCCGAAGTATTCTTGATGTACGCCGGAGGCGAAGATTTGAAGTGGAAGGTTACCGCTGCGGGAACCTACAATCTGACCTTCGACCTGCGCAACTGGACCATCTCGGCATCTTATTTGGGCGAATAATTACTAAAACTATTTGTATGGTATATGAACTTCGTTTTTAGACTATTCTTATTGGGAAGTTTGCTTCTGGCAAACTTCCTCCCCGTCCACTCCCGCGACAGCAAGTTTACCCGCAAGGGCAGCGGTCCGATGTATTGGATGGCCTACGAGTATTGCTACGACAACAACCGGCCTCTGCCCGAAGACCGTTACAAGAAAAACATCGATTGGATGGACACGCATCTGAAAGCGTATGGCTACGATATGATATGCACTGACGGGTGGATAGAACAGGCGCAAACGATAGATGCCAACGGATACATCACCAAGTACAACAGTGATTGGCAGCATGACTTCAGCTATTGGAGTGATTACATCCGTGGCAAAGGGATGAAGTTCGGCGTCTACTACAACCCGATGTGGCTGACACGTGCCGCGTGGGAGCAAGACTGTCCGGTGGCAGGCGCGGAAACCACCGCCCGCCAAATCGTGGGGAAGAACAGTTTCAACGCCGATTTGTATTGGGTGGATACCGCCCGTCCCGGAGCCGAGCAGTGGATAAAGGGATATGTGCGTCATTTCATCGACTTAGGGGCCACTTACCTGCGCATCGACTTCCTGGAGAATTACGAGCGGAACTACGGTTCGGACAAATACGTGCAAGCCTTGAAATGGATTAAGGAGGAAGCAGGCGATGAGATTTTCATCAGCCTGGTGATGCCCAACTGTTTCAGTCACGGCAAGAACGAAATACCGTATGGCGACATGATACGCATCAGTGACGATTGCTTCAAAGGCGGATGGGACTTTGTGAGTGGACGCCGGAGGGGCGAACGTCAGGAAAACTGGCCGCAATACGGCAATGCGTTCGATGGCTTCATCGGATTCTCTGACATAGCGGCCCCCGGCCGGTTGATTATGGACGGAGATTTTATGCGCATGAACACTATGGCCGATGTGGACGAACGCCGTTTCCTGTTCTCGTTGATGGTTGTCACAGGGTCTGCGCTGGCCGTTTCAGACCAGTTTGACACGGCGACGGAGGAGTGCTTGGAGGTCTATCGGAACAAGGAGCTGATAGAACTGAACAAGGCTGGCTTCTGTGCCCAACCGTTGTCCCGGGATGTCAAGAGCAAAGACAGTTCCCGCTGGATTGGGAAATTGCCTTGCGGCGATTGGATTGTCGCTTTTTTCAACCGTGAAGATGCAGCGGACGAATACCGCATCGATTTCGGGAAAGAACTGGGCATCGAAACGGGAAAAGCGGGAAATGTGCGCGACCTCTGGACACATCAGGACTTGGGCGCTATGGAAGGCTCCTATGCTGTGACGTTAGAGCCTCACAGTTGCCAAGTAATACGTATAACAAAGTAATTAGGGATGAAATTGGCAACAGTTTTCAATATGGGTATTTTGATGATAGTCCTGGCATTCCTTTTAGGAGGATGCCAGGATTCTGGAAGCGGTTCTTTGCAGGAGCCGCAGGAGCCTGAAACGGACATTCACGTCTACAAAGCCCCGTTGTACTGGAGTGTGTACGAATATTGCTGGAACCAGAGCAAGAACGGAGTGGCCAATGAGGATATGGACATCAGCCCGGACGAATGGGACAACATCATCGACTGGGTGGCACGCGACCTGAAGCCTTACGGATACGACATGATATGCACCGACGGATTCATTCCGATGATAGCCGACGATGAATCGGGATATATGACCCGTTATGGAAGCATGCCGCTGGAGGAGCTCATTGCCAGATGCAGGGCAAAGGGTCTGAAAGTGGGCGTCTACGACAACCCCTTGTGGCTGCACGGACCCGACGACACCCCGATACCGGGCACGGACGTGACCTTTGGCGATCTAAAATACAAGTCGGGCGATAAGATAGATAATTCCGGGCATGACGACACTTGGTTCAGCTGGGTGGTAGCTTCACATAAGGGCGCCAAGGAATACATTGACGGATTCTTCAAGCATTTTTCGGAAATGGGGGTGGAGTACATCCGCATGGATTTTTTGAGTTGGTATGAGAATGGCAAAGACCGTAATATGGGTACTGTAGGGCGTGGGTATGGACGCGAAAACTATCAACTGGCCTTGCAGTACATCTGCGAATCGGCACAAAAGTATGGTGTGTTTACTTCATTGGTCATGCCTCACCTGTTCGACCATGCCGACCTGGAGAAACGCTACGGCAACATGGTGCGCATCGTGGCCGATACGGGCGATGGAGGGTGGGGACATTTCTCTGCCAACGAACGGGGGAAGATTTACGGCTCCTGGCCCGCAAGCATGAACATGTTCGACGGATTTCTCCACTTCTCCGATGTGAGCGGACGGAACGGCGTGATTCTGGACGGTGACTTTATCCGTTTGAATACCTTTGGTACGGACGAGGAGAAACAGTCGGTCATCTCGTTGCAACTGATGGCCGGAGGCCCCGTGACCGTGGCCGACCAGTATCACACGATAGGCGACAACCTCCGCTTCTACCAGAACAGCGAACTGCTGGCCTTGAACGCCGACCGCTTTGTCGGGAAGCCGCTTGCCGCCGACCGCTGGGACAGCCGAAGCCAGATATGGTACGGGCAACTCTCTGACGGCGATTGGGTGTTGGGGCTCTTCAACCGCGAAGACAGCAGGCAGAAACGTTCTGTGGAGTTTGCCGAGCTGGGCATCGAAGGCAGCATGGACGTGCGCGACTTATGGACACACACCGACGAAGGCGAAGCCTCGCGACTGGAAGTGGAGCTGCCTCCGCATGGTTGCAAAATAGTAAAACTGAGTAAGAAATAACGTATCTTGAGTAATCATTTTAAACCAAACAACATGAGACCTTTTTTCAAAACCATCTGCCTGGCCTTGTCAGCCTCTTTCATGGGCTTACTGGCACAGGCACAAGAAAGCACAGTACAGTCGGTCACGTCGCCCGACGGAAACCTGACCCTCCATTTCGAACTGGCCGAAGGAGGAGCGCCCCGCTATTCGTTGCAATATAAAGGCAAGGATGTGGTCAAACCCAGCGGGATGGGCTTCCGGCTGAAGGACGGCACGGCCCTGGTAGATTATTTCAGGCTGGTGAAAGCATCCCAAAGCGAGAAAGACGAGACGTGGAAACCCGTGTGGGGCGAAGAGAACGAAATACGCGACCATCACAAAGAGCTGCTGGTGGAACTGGAGCAAACCTCTTCCAAGCGGCTGATGAACATCCGTTTCCGTGTATTCGACCACGCCTTGGGCTTCCGTTACGAGTTTCCGCAACAGCGTAACCTGAGCTACTTCGTCATTACCGACGAATGTACGCAGTTTGCCATGACCGGCGACCACACCGCCTGGTGGATTCCCGGTGACTATGACACGCAGGAGTATGACTACACACGCAGCCGCCTGAGCGAGATACGCGGCCTGATGACCGGGTCCATCACCGGCAACCTGTCGCAAACCAGCTTCTCGCCCACCGGCGTACAGACGGCCCTGATGCTGAAGAGCGACGACGGCCTGTACATCAACCTGCACGAAGCCGCTCTGGTGGACTATCCGTGCATGCACCTCGACCTGGACGACAAGAACTTTGTCTTTACCTCCTGGCTTACGCCCTACCCCAACGGCGACAAGGCTTACATGCAATCGGCCTGCCGCACGCCTTGGCGTACGGTCATTGTCAGCGACGACGCCCGCGACATCCTCGCTTCGCGCGTCACGCTGAACCTGAACGAGCCCTGCAAGCTGGAAGATACATCCTGGATAAAGCCCTGCAAGTACATGGGCGTCTGGTGGGAAATGATTACCGGCAAGAGCGAGTGGAGCTACACTTACGATGCGCCCAACATCCACTTGGGCCAGACAGACTATGCCAAACTGAAACCCCACGGACGCCATGGCGCCACAACCGGAAACGTGAAGCGGTACATTGATTTCGCGTCAAAACACGGCTTCGACGCCCTGTTGGTGGAAGGATGGAACATCGGTTGGGAAGACTGGTTCGGCAACGCCAAGGACGAAGTGTTCGACTTCGTGACGCCGTATCCCGATTTCGACCTGCCGGGCATCCGCGACTATGCCAGGCAGAAAGGCATCAAGATGATTATGCACCACGAGACCTCGTCTTCCATCCGCAACTACGAGCGCCGCATGGACGAGGCCTACCGCTTTATGAAAGAAAACGGCTACGACGCCGTGAAGAGCGGCTATGTGGGCAACATCATTCCTCCCGGACAGAACCACTACAACCAATGGCACGTGAACCACTACCTGTATGCCGTGAAGAAAGCGGCCGAATACAAGATTATGGTCAACGCCCACGAAGCCGTGCGCCCCACCGGCTTGTGCCGCACTTATCCCAACCTTATCGGCAACGAGTCGGCGCGCGGTTCCGAGTATCAGGCTTTCGGAGGCAGCAAGCCCGGCCACACGGCCATCCTGCCCTTCACACGACTGATAGGCGGCCCCATGGACTACACCCCCGGCCTGTTTGAAAACGACATAAAGAAGTACAACCCCAACAACTCTTCGTGGGTGAACACAACGTTGTGCAACCAGCTCTCGCTGTACGTCAGCATGTCGAGCCCGTTGCAGATGGCAGCCGACCTACCCGAAACCTACGAACGGTTTATGGATGCCTTCCAGTTCATCAAGGACGTGGAGGTGGATTGGGACCGGAGCTGGTATCTGGAGGCCGAGCCGATGGAGTATGTCACCGTGGCGCGCAAGGCCAAAGGAAAAGATTTGTGGTTTGTGGGCGGTACCAACGGTGAACAACCCCGTATTTCGGTCATTAACCTCAATTTCTTGCCGGCAGGCAAGTATGTGGCGATCATCTATCAGGACGGTAAAGATGCTCATTATAAAGAGAATCCTCAAAACTATGTCATCAGTACTAAGAAAGTGTCTCCTAAGACGAAACTGAAGATTTGGACGGCGGCAGGTGGTGGATATGCCATCAGTATACGGCCTCAATAATCTTCCTACTATAGGAGGAAGCAATCGTTTGTGTTCTTGCTCTTTTTCTCTTGTTCGTGCAAGTGGGGTAGATGGTTAGTAATGTGGATTGTACGATTGCTTATTTTGAATTTGTTAAATATTCCCCCCGGATGGTTTGTGAAGCATCTCTTTTTGTTTAAATATGGCAAGAAATGCTTTTCGAACCGTCCGTTTTTTGTTGTTTATGGAAATGTATAGACAATTGAATTCCATTTGACGGATACTTGCATGGCTTAGGAAAGTCGTAACCAAGGAGTAAACTGATACCATGCTGTGAACTAACTGTTATCATGCTGCGAGTTAACTCTTGCCAAGTTGGCTGTAAACTACTGTGGATTGTCTCTGGTTTTATTCGTATTTTTGTGTGTTTCCTGTTTTTAGTCATAATGGCTGAAGCGAAATATTGCCCCTGCCTATAATGTTTTCGTTTGATACTTGTTAGTATTCTCCGAGATAATCGACTAAGAGTAGCCTTTAGCTCTATTTAGTGGTGTGAAGAGTTGTGGCGGCGCATTACCTTTTGCGGTGTAAAGTATTGGATGTTTAGATGCAAATTATTCCTTTCCCCCGATGAAAATATACTAACGTGAGTTCGAAATAAAAATAAATATATTTCAGTGATAATTAGAAACATAGCG